>Ga0247611_10002304_pt1 | contig 31180 bp, 29 predicted proteins | sample 177DNAGHGhighgp2_FD_192422 | JGI IMG/M metagenome (GOLD analysis project Ga0247611, IMG submission 192422) | Sheep rumen microbial communities from Palmerston North, Manawatu-Wanganui, New Zealand - 1770 DNA GHGhigh gp2 | ecosystem: Host-associated > Mammals > Digestive system > Stomach > Rumen... | reverse complement strand
AGGTTTGCAGCAAATTGTTAAATTTATTGTACCCCATATGAGGCATTTTAGACATGATGTCGTATAAATCCACATATCCGGACCCATCGCTTGTTCTTATCAAGGAACTATAAGCATCATAGAACACGTCTAATTGATCGCTGCTCTCAATATTCTTTTTCTGATCTTTTACGAATTCTTTGATTTCTGCTTGCAGATCCTCAAATTGTTTGGCATATATGTCTGTAATTTCCTCCTTAACCCAAGTTCTAAGTCTATGGTTATCAGTTAATATATTCAACTGACTAATCCATTGCATGCGTACTTTTGTATAATTCTCATGACTACAATGAGTATAGTCGAATCGCTGCACTTTATGATATCTTACCGAGAAATCAAATATAGCATCATCCGGATCTATTTTATCTTTCTTATATTTTTGAAGCATACAGAATGGCACGAAGAAATAGAAATCTTTTGCCAATATCTGCTGCAAATATACTCGTCGATCTGAATTCTTAAGTTCTACGCTCGGTGTTCGCTGTAAATGTAGTTGCTTACCTGCGTCCGTTAATTCTCCTTTCCTTATAAACCCCAATTTATCCTCAGCTAAATTTACAGCATACGTAGAAGCTTTATAAACAGAATATACATGAGACTCTGTACCCGGATCTCGTTTGCTATGCATAATCTTATCTAAGGCTTTCTTCTTTTGTGATGTGCTTTTCAGTTGAGCAAAGTAACCACACACATCCTCAATCGTCTGCCGTGATACATATTCATTGACATCATCATGCTTACCGTATAATTTCTTGAGTCGAAATATATAGAACAAGAAAAAGTCTGCACTATTTATTCTACCACCATTGGAGTCCTTTTTAAAAAAACGCACAAACTCACAAACCCACCTCGCAACCCATAATGGACTATGATATGGTCTATGCAAACTTACTATTGTTGTATTATCTTTCATTCTTATTCACACCTCTACCCGAGCGGACTTGATTACTGACTCTGTATGAATGAGCAACTTATTATATCCAAGAAGCATCACTTTATCATTTGCCAAAGCCTCGGCAACATCATTCAATGTTTCTCGAAAACTGGTAAACGGTTCAGCATCAGACCAAGGCATTGAGATATTCAGATAGATTCGTTGTTCATGCCGATTAATCTTATCTATGCTCTCCAAATAAGTTAACGTTGCCACCAATTGCTGCAATGCCTCATTCATATTCTGCGGTTCGTTGCCTGGCTTGCAATACTTCATTTCCAATAGCAGCACCCACGGTTTATGTCCAGTCTCCGGAGTAAACAAACACTCGCATTGTTTATGTCCTTCAAATAACGAATGGTTTTCTTCAAAGTTCACACCATAAAAGGCACAATCTCGCGATGTATTATGCTTCACAAGCGCAAAGTACGGCATTGGCACTGGCTTACCCTCGTGCTCCACCATAACCGATGGTGCTTCCGACAGCAGTTCCAATGCAGTATGTTCATCAGTGGGGTGATTGGTATAATCTACCACGTACGCCTCATTGACAAACTGCTGATACTTATTGAATGTTGAGGGAACATCAATCATGGTAATTCATCAAATTATGATAGTCTGCCATCACATTATGCATTACCCGATCAAAGTAATTAGAGCGAATCAATCCCTCTGCATCTTGAATGGTCTTCTCCTCATTCTCCATCTTCGACGAGAATACTCCATCACGCAATTCCCATACAGATACCAACTTCGGATCAATGTACGAATCCTGATGCTCCAACAGTTCCTCGTCATCAATCTTATCTTTCACCAATCCTCCGAGCATGCAGTTATTCAATGCGTACAGGATATACGGACTATGCGTATTGATGAACAGCGAATCGCGGTTGACATCTACCATCCGCAGCATATCACACATCAAATCAATCTGACTCTGCGGGAACAAGTTCATCTCCGGTTCTTCCAGAATAATGCGTGAATAATGAGGCCGAGACAACTGTTTTGCGATTTCCTCTAATCTCTGCATATACTCATCGCCTAATTTTACCGAATCAGCGTTTCCAGAGTTGCTTACTTGCTCCACAATCCGATGAGTCGTATCCATAATTCCAGGAAGGAACTGATCTTCCAACATATTCTCAGGCACCTCAATCCCTCGTTCTCTCAACTCTGCTCGATAAAGGCGAAGCATAATAGCCTTTTCCAGCATCGCTTGCTTCTCATAGGAAGTATCTTCATTGTGATTGTAGATCCACGATGTCATATAGTGTAGGTATGCATACAGCGGAGTCACCGACTGCAAGCCACTCGATGCGGCATTCAACGGTATTTCCTCTCCATCTGCCAATCGCAGCACATCCCCTTTCTCCTTGCTATAATAGTACTTGATACCAAGACTGAACAATTCCAGCGGATTGGCATCCGTGTATTTTGTTCGGATAATGAACCAATCCCAAAGATATCCACGAATATTGATTTTCGGCAAATCAAATGACTCCACGTTCTCCATTGCAGCTAAGTTGCGCTCTGCCGGCAGGTACGCTACTTTACCTAACGACTTCTGCTCAAAACCGTCAGCCATACGTACATCAAAGGAGTCTTTTGTGTATCGAACATACAATGCATCACCATCGTACTCCACCTCCATATCATCATGCTTCGGGTACTTATCCAACTGATGATAAGCGAACAATACCTGCTCGAACAACTCACGCGTCACATGCGTCAATGACTGACGACGCACAGCATCTTTCTCTAACCAAGAGCAAGCACAAACCACCTTTGCAATGGTACTCTTACCACTGCATTGAGGACCGGTTATCACATTAATACGATTGAGCACAAACTCAACATCTTTTACCGGACCCAGATTGTGAATTTTAATTTTACACATAATACTCCAATTTCGGCCGCAAAGATACAAAAAAATTTAGACATATACAAATTTATTTGTAAATTTACACGTTTTTTTCTATTTTCAACTTAAATCACCACACTTTTCCTAAAAAAAATGCTGTTTTCCCTTTTATCAGACGATTTCGATGCGAACGTCAGCGCGTGTGGCGAGATCCTGACGTAACTCGGGAAGAAAGGCATCTCGAGCAGAGATGTCGATGAGATGCAATGCCGACTTCCGATTTGGCTCACCGAACGTCAGCCGCAGATAGCCGTTGATCCGCACCACCTGCGCTTGGTAGGTGAGCGGCAGCGGGAAGGCCTCGTTCCGTGGAATCTCGTACGCGTCGCTGATAATCGTCAACTGCTCGTTGTAGTCACCCATTTCATTGGGCTGAAAGTGAACGCTGTAGAGAGTGCCGCGTCGAACCTCCCCGCACGGCTGTATGTTTCTAACAAATTTCAAGTACATATTTACATCATTTTCGTAAGCAAGTGCAAAGATAAGGGGTTTTTGAACGAAAGTGTTAGTGAATTTCACCAATCGTGCATAAAACCCCTCATTTTTTGCGTTTTTGCTACTTGCGGATAGCGATTATCTGCCGAATCCGCTCCACACTCATATCAAATTCATCTGCTAGTTGATAGTATATGTCCATCACTTTCGCTGCTCCAAGCAACTCTCCATACCGTTTCCAAATCTTCTTATACTTTCGCTTCGTATTTTCTCTCATAGGCATTACATGATTGATTTCCAGAGTTCTTTTACAGATAACTTAGAGCCAGACTTTTGCAATTGTGCCACAATACGTGAACGTTCTGCAAAAGTAGCACGAGATGATAACTGACTATCTGTCGGAGGCTTATCGCGTTTAGGACATCGCTGCGCGTATTGCTTGCCGTGGATGGTGCGGAAATAGTACTTGGATTTAGCATCCAACTTCCCATGCAGAGCATCGATAGGGAGAATAGGTTTTATCATCATAGCTTGTGATTTGTGTTATAACGTTACAGGGTGGTTACGGAGTGGTATCGGCTAAACCACGATACACACCCGTAACCGATAGTTGAGTGGTATCTCCGGCTCTCGGTCGGCTTAATCTCCCCGATTGCCTTCCCTTTTCGAAGCCAAAAGTCAATTGGCTTCTCCAGGTATCGGTTATGACCCGACACACACTCGTTAACCACAGCAGATCACCAACTCACCTCCGCTCCATACAAGAAGCACTCCGGCAGATCCTCATACCCTTCCACCTTATCGTACTCTTCCTTCCATTCCGGCATATCCACATCGTCATGCATGATGTCGGTAAGTGTATCCACGTCTTCCGCTATCATCTTGAAGCACGCAGCCATCTTCGGATTAGCCGTGACGGTGATTGCCAGGTTCTGAGATACGATACGATGATCGTTACAGAACATGAGACTGTTTTTGCCATCGCAGAGGAAGACGAAGGCGTGGTTGCCATCGCGTTGTGTCCAACGATTGATGGGGGCAAAAAGGTCTAAAAGATGATGTTCAGCACTTGACATGGTTTGTGCTTGTTCTTGATCAATTTTTGTTTCCATAATAGTTTGTTATTTAATTAGTTAATAAAAATTGCATTGATAGAAATTGGGATTTGTAGCCGCTTTGCTGTAAAGGAAAACGCGGACTTTGTCCTTTGATAAAACGCGGCGACATGGTCTTAACGACCTATATCTAATCATTCAAAAATCTGCTTGTATGCGAGCATCCAGACCATTTTTTGTATGCTTATCTATCATTTGGTGTAAACACCATCTCGTCGCCTTGTAAGAAAACAGGCCGAAAACATATATTTCTATCAATGTCAAAAATACCAAAAATGCTTCGAAAATTATTTCTTTGGCATCATCGGCAAATGTGTGAAATCCAAGGCTGTGTGGTCGCGATGGATCAGCCTACCGCTCTCTTGGTCTATAAACTCGAAGCGTAGACAAGGTAATTTGAAATGCCTCGCTTCGTTGAGTTCGATAGGCCGCATGCGCGGGTTGGAAGGTTTGGATGCATCAAGGCAGATGCACACAATAAAGCCATCTCGCAATGCCTTCTCTTGTCCTGCTCCGGTGAGCCATTGTGGTTCCGGATCGGGGAATTCCTGGACATAGAAGTAAGGGTTTTTGCCCTTTGGACCACCATTCGCCTCAACTTCCTTGAGCATGGCTTCACGCGCCAATGGATGCTTATCAATCCATAGTTTGAGCGTAGCTGCACGTCGTCGCGGGAAAAGGGTCTCGTCCACTTTGTAGAGTCGCCAAAAACGATTGAACTGTTCTATTATTTCATAATCCATAATTAAAAAATTTGTCCTGTCCTAAGTCCCGTCCGTCGCGTGAGCTATCCTCGATACACGAGCTCAAACACAGCTTGGCTATAGGTACTCGGATGCTCTCGCTCTTCCCAAAAAAACGTTCATTTTCTTAGCAAATGCACGATTTTTTTCGGGAGCCCTATTATAGAACGTATAGGACAATAGGACAGGACATTTTTAATTTTCTTTTTTGGTTCTTTTTTCTTTTGCAAAATCAAAGAACCACAATTGAAGGCTTCGTTGTCACCTTCACCTTCTTGCAATCAGGGTTTTCGGCAAGATAGTTCTTACCGTCGGCTTCCATGGCAGATTTAGCAGCCTTCTGCTCATTGCGCAGCGCAGCAATCTGTCTGTCGATGTCCTCAATGACTGACTGTTGCAGCTGCCAATCTTCAGCGTATGGCCCTTCACAAGCCGAAAGATCGATCGTGACTTCTTCGCGGTATTGGTACGTTCCGTTATTATACGGGAACTCCTTCTGTCCTGCCTTTATAGCAGCTTTGAACTCTTTCAGTCCTTTTGCTTGCTTGATGGCAAGTTGCATAAGCGTCGGACACTTCTTGTCCTCCGGATTCTCCTTCACTTTCTCTGCATCAGTAGCAGCTTTGCTGGTTTCTCGGAAGAAACGCAACTTATCAAGCGGCAATAAGCCATTCAGTTTTGCAGACTCCGTGAACTGTTCAGTGATTGCTGAGCGTGTGATTGAACCGTTGGCTATTTCAGCCGGGTTCAGTATAAAATTCTGTTCCATAATTTTAATTGTTTTGTTTTTTAAATTTATATAACCAAAAAAATTATAAAGAAAAATACATTGATAGAAACGGTACTTGCAGTACCCAAAGTCTTTATTCTGAATAGCCTACTTGATAGTAAACTCTCAGATAGTCTCTTCACAATAAACTCTTTCATCGTAGATGCCATTTCTATCAATGGAGAAAAATATCAAAAAATGACAAAAATAATTTATTCATGTAAAGGAAAACGAACCGAAAACATTTTCATAATTCCAGTGCACGAAGTTTCTTTTAACTCAGGAGGAACTCGGCTTCCATGCGGATGGATTGGGTGATGAGTCGGCCGGGGATGTCTTTGTAACGCTCAAAACGTTCGAGCAACTCCTCGCGGGACATGTTACGCGGGTTGAGTTCCGGGAGATTGTACTTGACCGAGGCATTTCGGAGCCGACGAAGGATACCGCCACAGCGGTCGTTCTCTTCGACCGTGATGACGCGGAGGTTCGCGGTGCGGAAGTCATCGATGTTGCCATTGATATGATCCGGCACCATCCCGTCCGGGATACCTCCGAGCCAGGCGCAAGCCATGAGTTGATGCAGACGGTAGGTATGCTCATGGAAGTGAACATAGGGGTAGCACTGTCCCTGACTGCGACCGCGACCAGTGTGGAGACGTTTGCAGTAGGTGTTTTTCTTCCAGAAATTGACACGACGGTTGCGTAGCCCTAATTGGGTAAGAGCATAGACGTTGCCTCCCTGCGAGAGGAAGAGACCGACACCGTCATACGCTTGGCGTAAGCGTGTGCCGTTACTGAGGATCAACTGACGATGGTCGTCAGGGTCGAACTTAAACCACAAGAAGGGTTGTGGCTTTCTGTTTTTTCGCTGCTTGTTCCGCAGCTGCCGCTCCTTAATCCGGAGCGATTTACAAATTCCTTTCATTTCTACGAAAGTTTTGTGCTTGGTCTTGATGGTGAGTGCGCACTCTTTGGATATCCAAGCCCGTCAAAACTTTCGCGGGTTAGTAAATAAACAAAAACATATAAAACACCTCTGCGAGGAAAAAACAATCAAAAACATTTTAGATTTTATGTAACCAAAAAAGATTAGAGAAAAATCATTAAATAGGATTGGTACTTGATATTATTAGTAAACCAAAAAAGCGACAGCAGACTCTACAAGTCCCAATGCAAACATCTAACTGCTTGTTCGTAAACAAGTTTACAACAATCACTTATATGTTTCCATCCAATCTGATAAATCATATTGCTGTCTTACAAAAAAATACCAAAAAATGTCAAAAAATAATTAAATTTCTATCAATGCCAAAAAATCCAAAAAAATTCCGAAAATGTATTATATATACAGCGGGTTCAATATGTCAATGTTCAATGCAAAGGATTCCTAAAATGGAAATCCGCTGCAAAGGTACGGCAAATGGTTTGGACTAACAAGGGGAAAAGTGTCTAAGAGTGGGCGAAAGACAACTATTCTGACCAAAGTAGTCCAAATGGCTCAAATCATTACTATTTCAAACGATCGAAATTGTACTTTAGAACGTCCTTATCGACATTCCATCGCACCAACTTACTGACGCGATTCGCGTACTTTCTCCACGACACGGACGGGTACTTGTGATAGTTCACCATTAGCCACGGATCGGTGGTGAGCAACCGCACCAATGTTCCATAGTCATTCTCCGGGATGTACCATTCCTTTTTCCCTTTCGCAGCCTTCTTCGCTGCTTCTACCATCTGACCAACTGTCTTGGTTACGGACGACAAGAGACGCGCATACTCTTCTGCTCCTCTTGTCAATGCTTGCATCTGGATGTGCAAGACTTGCAATGTTTTTACTTCCATCATTTTAATGGTTTTTAAATGATTAATAAATACAATACGCCCGGTGGCTATAACACCACCGAGCGTATCTTTGTAAACTATATAAACGAAAAAAGAGTTGCAACTCCTTTCGGAATCACAACTCTATTCTGTCATGTCTCAATATCAATCGCTACATCATACACCGTACACTTTACACCATACTATAAGGAAATTGGCATTTGAGCTATAGCATACAGCGGAATGATATCTACATGCCGAATAGCTCCTTGATCCAACTTATCCTCGTAGTCAAAATGGCCAAAATTCTCAAGAGAGCACCGCAACGCATAATCCAATCCCTTCTCGCGCATAAGCGTCCATAAGCTCTTCATTCCCCCTTGCGTCTCTGCTTTCACTTCGATTGGCAGCACTCGCCCATTGAAAGGTTCAAGGTAATCCACCTCAGAACGACTGTTCTTCTCATCACGTACCCAATAATACAACTCGTGACGCAGATTGCTCGGCATGTTTTTGATGATTTCCAGACCGGCAACCATTTCGCTGATCTTACCTTTGTTTACCAGATCCGCTTCACTCGCTGTAAGTATCTCCTCCGTGATGTGCTGGATCGAACCCAGCGACATATGCAAAAGACGCAATAGGATTCCACTGTCAAAAACAAGGATCTTCTTGTACGATGGATCTGCCTCATCTCCCAATGGCAAACCGTTTGCGGAGGTACGTGTTGCCGGAATAAGCAATCCGGCCATTATCAACAGATCCAACGCTGCACGCACTTTTGCTGCTTTCTCATTCGATACTTGCGCATAAACAAACTTATTCGTGATCTGAGAAGCAGCACTGCGCAGCACTTGCCGTAACAGTGTCGGATCTACTTTCTTCTTGTATTTCGCAAAGTCATCCTCGTAACCGATGATCAACTCGTCTTGCAGCTCTTGACATTGCAGGTAATCTCCCGTCTCATCCCATTTGCATACCACTTCCGGTAAGCCACCTACCATGATAAAATTGCGGAACTGTTGCACTAATTGTTTATAAAAAACCTCGTTTAATGGGTGCGCTGGGTCTGCTTGCTTGCGCTCTTCGATCAGTCCTGCATGTCCCGTCGCCTTTAAAAACTCGTCAAAACTCATCGGGTACATAAATAGCGACTTCATCCGGCCAACACCAAAGGTGGGGAGTTCTCCTAATGCAAATTCCAGCAACGAACCGGCTGCTATCACATGCAACTCCGGATAATCCTCTCGGAAGAAACGAAGGCTTAAGATAGCATTGGGGCAAGCTTGAATCTCATCAAAGAATAGCAACGTTTTACCCGGTTGAACCGGTTTACCCGTCAAGTTCGCTATCTGAGATGCTATCACATGCGCATCAAGATCTCCGTTGAAAAGGGCATGGAAGGATTTCTGCTTGTCGAAATTTATTTCAACAAAACTCTCAAATTGCTCTCCTAAATGTCTAACGGCAGTTGATTTTCCAACCTGTCGAGCCCCACGAAGAAGGAGAGTCTTATGACTTTCGCTTTTTGCCCATGCTTGTAAAGCAGCATCAATATTTCGTTCCTTATACATTGATTATAAGATTTTTATGTTCGTTTCCGGACAAATTCCAAACAAATAATCACTTCATATCGGATTTTTTCCAAACAAATAAATTTGTGTTTTTGGACAAAATCCAAACATTTCACGCTGCAAAGGTACAACAAATATTTGGAATATACAAGGATTTAACAATAAAAATGCAAATTTATTTGATTCTAACAGAGAAGGAATGAATTTTTGTTATTTTTGTTTTTTTCTTTCCATTTAGGGAAAAAAGTCTCAGCTTTCCACCGAGACTCCCCATACATCTATACATCCATACATTGCGCGTAGCGCATCATACACCGTACACTTTACACCATACACTAAAATCGCAAGATTTTCCTGGTAAATTCTTCTGACGCCTCTTTCGTCAGATGCGTTGCGTTATACCATCCATCCTCCGGTATTTCCCATTCAGATGCATCAATACATATAGCAAAACTATCCAATGACTGTAGTAGATCTTCATATAACACGACTTGGTCTACAGGTAGTTTATTCTTATATTCCTCCATTACCGGCATCTGTACGATTACCGGTTTCACATTATGCGCATTGCATAAATCAACAATCGCATGTAGATACCGCGTATTCTCCTCAATCTCCAATCTACAATCTGCAATCTGCAATTTGTCATTCTCTACTAATGATAGTACGTCTTTATTCCACCACTCTGCTCCGGATTGGGCAGTTTCTAAAGTATGCCCTACCCGTTGGCCCAGGCTATCGCAGCGCGTTACGTCTTGGGAAACGGCATACTTGATGATCTTCTTGATGAGCATCTCCGGGTTGCACACCTCAAAGCTATATTTGCTCAATGGCCAACGGGGATACAGATCCATATAGATGGTATAATACGTTCTGCGGTTATCTTCGGTAGTAGCACCTAAGGAATGATAGCCGAGTCCCACAATAACCGTCTGCAGCGAATCCATCGAGTCGATGCATTTGGCTAATAGCCGATAATCATCTTCGAGAGTCTGACTGCTATTCGACAAATTGAAGGCATGCGGCAAGACGCTTGGATTCAATCCATCGTATGCATTAGACGAGCCCAATATCAGCGTCTGTATCTGCGCGCCATGCTGCTCTATATACTCCCGCTTATAGGTATAGGAGTTCGGGATGGATTCAGCTACAAACTCCAGAGCCACCGCTACTATCAGCAATGGCAGGAGGAACAACGCTATATGTCGCAGGAACTTATTCACTTGAAAATTATACTAATTATATCTCGATTATATTAATTATAACTACATTAGTAAACCAAAAAAAGTTAAAGAAAAATCATTGATAGAAATGGTACTTGTCGTACCCAAAGCCTTTATTCTGAATAGTCTACTTGATAGTAAACTCTCAGATAGCCTCTTCATAATAAATTCTTTCATCATGTATGTTATTTCTATCAATGTCAAAAAATATCAAAAAATTCCAAAAATGGGTGTTGGACTGCTATTATGAAAAAAACAGTCAAAAACACTGGAGGTGTTGCTGTCTTTATAAAAAATGTTATTTCATAACTTACAAAAATTCAAAAAATACTTTGTTTCTATCCATGTCAAAAAATATATTGTTTCAATTAAAATTGGAAATAGATAAAGTCCGTACTAAACGATGGGGCGTACCACCATATCGCTGCAGCGAGGATGTAGTATATCCACCATCGATGCGGAACCGGGGCTTGGTCTGAGTTGCGGTATGACCATTCAAAAGCAATCATCACAAGCAAGCCGAAGATAATGCCTACCCATTGCGTGATGGACAAAGTCGGTGCGGCTCCGGAGAGATTGGTCATGGCGCAGATATATCCCCATGCATCAGCTAATGACGGAGCACGGAAGATGATCCAGCCGATAGTGACGAGCACAAAGGTAAGAAGCATCTGGGGCAAGTGCTTCCAGACAAGGGGACTGTCTTTGTATCGCTTCGATTTGCCCAGCATAATCAATGGCAAAAACAGCGCTACGTTATACAATCCCCATACCAGATACGTCCAATTTGCTCCATGCCATAAGCCGCATATCAAAAACACGATCATCACATTCCTTGCGACAATAAGTTTCTTCTTACTTTCCACCGTACACCTTACACCATACACCACATTGGGTCGAGAACCGCCCAATGGTATATAGACATAGTCTCGGAACCAAGTCGTTAACGAGATATGCCAACGTCTCCAAAACTCCGCAATATCGCGACTGAAATACGGATTATTGAAGTTCCGCATCAACTTGACACCAAATAGTTTCGCTGTACCGATAGCGACATCTGAGTAACCGGAGAAGTCGCCATAAATCTGGAAAGTAAAGAGGATAGCAGCCAATAGTAACGTGCTTCCGCTTTGGGTATCATACGTTGACCATACTTGATCTACATAGATAGCGCAGTTATCAGCTATGACAATTTTTTTGAATAATCCCCACAATATCTGCCGCATTCCATCCACGCCCTGCTCGTAGCTGAATGTTCGTTTTTGCAAAAACTGCGGCAACAAGTTCGTCGCTCGTTCGATAGGTCCAGCCACCAATTGCGAGAAGAAGGATATGAACGCAAAGAATGCGACAATATCCCTCGTCGGCTTGATATTCCCTCGATACACATCAATTGAGTATGATAGTGCCTGGAATGTATAGAAGCTAATTCCTACCGGCAGAATTATCTTTAGAGTGAAAGAATGAAGGAGTGAATGCTGAACGGACTCCGCAAAGAACATCGTTATAAATTCTGTTACAAAGAAATCGTAGTACTTGAATACTGCCAAAATTCCAAGGTTGAGGACAATGTTTGCTATCAGCCAGAATTTTGGCGATAGTGTACGGTGTATGGTGTAAGGTGTACGATGTATGAGCAAGCCGCTCGCATATGAGCATAGGCTTGTGAATGCTATAAGAAGCAGGAACTTATAGTCCCACCATCCATAGAACACATACGAGGCAAGAACCACAAAGAGGTTTTGCAGCTTCAAATGATTCCGTAGCAGCCAATATATAGCAAATACTATAGGCAGAAAAAGGAGATATTCTAGAGAATTAAAGAGCATTGTATAATTGGACGATCCTCTCTGCTATGTTCTCCCAATTATAATCCTTGGCAATTTCACGAGCCGCAGCGGAGAAAGATTGCCATTGTTGCTCATCAGAAAGCAGTTGAGCGACCATCTCCGTCATGGCATCCACATCGGCATACGGGCAAAGAAGACCGGACTTGCCATCTGCTACCACATACGGAATACCACCTATCTTTGTTGCTACGACCGGCAAGCCGGTTGCCATCGCTTCGGCAAAGACGATTCCCTGACTCTCCTCACGGCTATGAAGGACGAAGAGTTTGGCTTCGGAATAAGCTTTCAGCAGTTCTTCGCGGGGAATGTTCGCCTTAAGGGATATATCCGAGGCATATGGACTGGCAGCTATTTTCTGTTGCAATAACTCGTAGTACGCTTTGTCTGCCAGCGAACCTATAATGCGCAACTTCGCATCTATCCCCTTGGCGCGCAAACGCTCAAACATCTCCACCGTATAGATATGTCCTTTACGCGGAGCAATAGCTCCGACGCACAAGATCATATTGCTTCTGGGGTTGCAAGAGATGGAATAAAAAGTTTCATCGATACCCTGCGGGATGACATGCATCTCAGGCACATGCTTCAATCCATAATGCTGCAACATATCCTCCACATAAGCGGTATCTACGATAACTCGAAGCGTGGCATTGAGCATGGTGCGCTCGTCGCGCGATTGGACGATATACTGATAGAGTGTTTTGAGACTCGGTTTTCGAAGAAGGGCTTGTTTCTTTTCCTCGCGAAGAAGTCCATGCACCGTCACCATCACGGGTAAGCCATGATGCCGCAAGGCGAAATAGAGTTCTTTGCTGATTGCACCGGTACCATGTATATGACATACCTCCGGACTGAGTGCCACAATGTCACGTACTATCTCAGACAGCCGCAGCACAGCATCTTTGTTATGCGTACCGGGGTTGGCATAGCGATGAATAGTCAGATTGCCGAATCGCTCTACCCTATCCTTCTCACCAATCCGCGGCAAGTCGATCACGTCAATGACATTTTGTTGAGCGTTGAGCGTTGAGGGTTGAGCGGATGTGCTAATCACTAATCGCTCACTCACTAACTCACTAACTCTCTCACTCGCTAACTCCTTTACCAGCCCATACACCGATGCTTCAACACCACCATGGATGCAGTCAACCGACAAGGGATATGAACCTATTTGGATGATTTTCATAATCTATTGAAAATTTGGCTGCAAAATTACTCAAAAAATCCCACATACACAAATATATGCGGGAAAATCTTTCTTTTTTTCAAAAAATTATCATATAATAGCATCAAATGTTTCCATTGCCCGTTCTATTACTTTGTCCATATCGTAATACTTATACTCGGCAAGCCGACCACCAAAAATAACATTGGGCTCTTTGACGGCGAGAGAACGATACTCATCAGCTAATTTATTGTTACGTTCGTCATTCACCGGATAGAACTGCTCCATGCCGGGTTTATATTCCGTCGAATACTCTTCACTAACAACAGTTTTCGGACAATCATACACTGCTTGGCCGAACATTTCAAAATGCTTGTGTTCAATAACGCGAGTATAAGGGACATCGTGCGAGGTGTAGTTAATCACCGCGTTGCCCTGGTAGTTGGGTGTATCTTCCACACGCGTTTTGAAAGTTACAGTACGCCAATCGAGACGACCTAAACGGAAATCAAAATACTCGTCAATTGGACCGGTATAGACAATCGCTTTTGCAAGCGCATGAGCTGCTTGCACACGATTGTTGCTGAATGTTGAAAATTTAATGTTGAAGGAATTTAATAACTTCTCAAAACTATCTCCAAAGAAGTCGCACTCCGTTTTAACCTCCACACCTTCTAACAGCGCAGCGATTAACTTATTATACCCGCCGATGGGAATACCTTGATAAGGATCATTGAAATAGTTATTATCAAAGACGAACCTAACAGGAAGGCGCTTGATGATGAATGCCGGCAATTCCTTGCAGTCACGCCCCCATTGCTTCTCGGTGTACTCTTTGATGAGTTTGTTGAAGATATCCTTACCAACCAAGCAAAGGGCTTGTTCTTCCAAATTGGCAGGCTCACTTCCATTGAGAGCAGCCAAAGCTTCGGCGCGTTGTTCCTCAATCTTGGCTTTTGCCTCTTCGGGTGTTCGAACTCCCCATAGTTGTACAAAAGTGTTCATATTGAACGGAAGATTGTACAACTCCCCATGAAAGTTAGCCACCGGACAGTTTGTGTAACGATTAAACGGCACAAGGGAGTTCATAAAATCCCACACCTCTTTGTTAGAAGTATGAAATATATGCGCTCCGTACTTGTGTACATTGATTCCTTCCACATTCTCGCAATACACATTGCCGCCAAGATGCGGACGTTTGTCTATCACCAGACACGTTTTGCCGGCCTGCTTGACACGGTAAGCGAACGTCGCTCCAAACAAGCCTGAACCTACTATCAGATAATCGTATTTCATGTGTTTATTGAATTGCTGCTAATTCTTCTTTTAATATTACGCAAGTTAACATACACAAATGAAGCCAACCGCAACATATATATATTACCTAATATCAACCTCGTTTGATAATCTCCATGTTGCAGGATAAACTCATACAAAGAAGGATTGTTTTTAAGCATACTCATCAGCTTCATTTGCTCATCCTTGGGTAATCTCATCACACCTCTTATAGATGTGTTTATTCTCCATGGTACACACTCTGCAATCTCTGGCTTCCACTGTGGTTTTATTTGCGGAACTATTTCGTGAATCGCTTGAGCTAATACATAACTCATGTCATAGACTTTCTGAGCAGTGGCAGCGGACTTGGTGTCCGACGACATATTGTCAACACGATAGAAATGAAAAAACTCGTCCACATTCATTATACGCTGACACACATTGATAGCCAAAATCGTATGGATAACATCTCCGCCATATAGATTATTAAACCACAATCCGTTCTCAATTAAGAATTCCTTTTTATAAACTCTGTTCCATGGGAAGGTAATCTCTATGCATTGCTGTTTTTCTGATATGAGTTCTTCCTCCGGGCCCGTAATAACACCTGTCGGAACAAGACGACGTATGTTGTTCCCAAAATTGTCTTGAATATTAAAATGCAGTATTTCAAGATCATTTTTCTCGCATAGTTCAAGTACATGAGCAAGACAATTTTCCTGGATATAATCGTCGGTATCAATAAACCAAACGTATCGACCCTTAGCTGCTCTCAAACCTGTATTCCTGGCTGCGCCTAACTTCTTGTTTACTTCATGGCGGATTAGGGTCAGATTTGCATGTTTTTGAGCATACTCTAACACCACATCTTCCGAATGGTCAGGGGAGCAATCATTCACACAGATTACTTCATATTGTTCTTCCGGAATATCCTGGGTATATATGCTTTCTAAGCACTTACCGATATAGCGTTCTACACCATAGAATGGTAATATGAATGATATTCTAATCTGTTGTTTTTCCATATCGTATGCGTCTGTATAAATTGCGTATTCCATCGACAGGGAAGCGATGACCAAATACCCGCCAATAGAGGACATAAGGAATTGGCATACCTTTCTTCAAAGGCAGCTTCCCCATTTTTCGGTACATGTCGGGGCGGTGATCTTTAATATAGGCGTCAAAAACAGCCATCTCTTCCTGATTAAATGATTTTTCGTCTTGTAATGCCAATCGTGTGCGATATACTTTTATCAGTAAATATTCAATCTGACGTTGCATGGTTACATGCGCAAAACCTTGAGAAGGATGTTTCTCCTCATTTTCGATTAGGCTCCGAGCTATAATCTCATGATGATTGATTGTGCGCATCATCACTTTTGGATCCATTGTTTGTCCCTCACGACCAACCAAATATTGATAGAGATTTAGGTTGAAATATACCATTGTTTTTATAGCATACAAAGGAAGATGTACCCATTCTGAATCTGTATAGGAAATACCTTCCGTCTGAGTATAATTGATATCATGTAGCATTTGAGTGCGGTACGTAACAGCGTGCATTGTATATATTCCTACATTATCTACACAACAATCTTTGTATGCATATACAATGCCATCTTGTAAAGTAGGTTTATAGGCTACACTTGCACTCATGGAGCCGGCATCAACGATACTATAATCCGTCAATACCAAATCAGCATCTACCTTTTGCAATGTCGTTAAGAACCTGGCGAACTCATCCGTATCAAACCAATCATCGGCGTCCAGCACTTTGATGTATTTGCCAGTTGCTTCTTTTAATCCGCGATTAACGCAAGAACCATAATTGCCATTCTCTTTGTCTACAATGCGGAAAGTAGCAGGGTACTTGATTTCATATTCATGCGCGATGGCTGATGAGCCGTCTTTGCTACCATCATTTATGACAAGCACTTCTAATTGTTCCATCAACGTTCCATCGTTGAGGACAAGCGAATCCAAGCAACGCGGCAGATAATCCTGCATGTTGTACGTCGGAATAACTATGCTTAAAAGTTTATTCATTATATTCTAAATATTTTATTTACGTATGGTATCTTCATGAGAATGAACGACAAAAGTATTGAAGTCATTAGAACTATTGTGAATCGCAGGACGTATGCGAATGTGGCACTGGGGGGGGGTGATTTGAGTATTCGAAAGCAATTGATACAAAAAAGGATGTATTGTATATACCGGCAGGAATACCCTAGACATCTCCTTCACAAGCCATGATCTCTTCCACTCTCTGCCAATACAGTATGCAAATACACAATATGCATACATCATAGAGAAAATGGAACAATGATAATACTCCACTCCTCTTACGGGACCATATGCGACTAACAAACTGCATTGAACACCCATTATAATTACTAACCACATGGGCACATGGGCCGGCAATCCGTATTGCTTGATATACGCTCCTGCCATAAAATAGAATAACCAGTTCCACAATCGGAACGTCTGGATAATATAGGTTCGTTCAAAATCAATATAGTGGTTTAAGAAAAACACGATAGTACAGCATAAACCTGCTATGAAAAGCCCCCATTTAGCATATTCAGAAGCAATCAATTTGCATATCCATGGCGCAACCAAGTAAATGATTATCATTGAACCAAAATACCAGAATTGCCAATATGTTCCTCTCTGTATTATCCACAAAAACAAACCATGGATACGAGGATGCCCCTCAATAATACCCGTGCAAACGCAAGTTAATCCAACGATTATTAGTACATACTTTAGAATATTATATACCTTGCGCAAGGTATACTTATAGTCCGGCATTTTTCCTTGCATCAGATATCCGCTGACCATAAAGAATAACGGGATTGCACATAACTCGGCTCCATATTGCAAACGAAGCAGTTCTGAGGGCGCCAAGCCGCCACCTACTTGCACATGCAACCCCACCACCATAATCATGGCGATTATTTTAACCATATCCAGTCCTATATTTCGTTCTTTAGTGGGCATATTCATCCAACTATACTAAAAGTTTATTCATTTCTCAAAAATTTTTAAAAGCCAATCAGGGAAAGTATAAAAAATACATCCCCTACGCCAAGCGTATTTACGTTTTTTACTAATCAGTTCCAATGGATTGTATATTTTTTTAATATAAGGATATAACTTATTCTCTAACTCTGAAAAGTAATAGTATTTTTCCAAAGCCATCAAGTACTCTTTGTGCGGCGACGCAAAGAAGTCGGCTACCATTGCGTTTCCATATAATTCAAAAATTTCTTTGGAAAATCTGCCTAAACCTAATTGCTCATATTCTTGTGCATAGGCACATAGTATACGCGCATGAATAGTTGCCCAATCTATTCCATCTATTGTCACACAATCTTCCTCTTTCAGCTCGTCGCTAAAGATAGGTTTTGCAATGCCATTTTTATCTATTTGGTAGTCAATTGTCTTTTTATCTTTACTAAGCCCAAAGAAATTCTCAAATATAAACAAATTGGATAGTAGCCGATAAAAGTTAGGATTGGTATGGCAATACTCATCATACACTTGCACATGATATTTAGATCTATCTACTCCTTCTACCTTATTCCAAAGAAGATAGTAATATGCTGTCACTTCTTTGCATCCATGCGCAGTAAGAAACTCATTCAGAACGACAAGCGTTTTGCCGGAAGTCGTTGTATCTACTATAGCCACCTTATCCGTTTTAGTAGCTAAACCTATTTGCTCATAATAAGCAATCTTTGCTGCTTCATTTTCCTCGTTATATAAGGCTTTGCGAGACATATACACATACTCAATACCAACCTCTGGGAATAAGGGGTGCATTACCTGTGCAATCCTATGAATCTGATATGCGTCTCGTGCGCAGAAATACAGTCGCTTAATGCCCTTTTGTTGAGCATCCTCAAGCACCATATACATCCATGAGCAATAGAATGGAGCAATAATATCCAGCACGAAGTCAGTATGTGTGTTCCATTCCGTACTATAATGCAACGCCCTACCCAATCCGGCTAAAATACTCGGATACTTGAAACCTAACGAGTAGTCATTCTCTTTCCATTGCTTTTGATATGGGGTGTACTCATGATGGATCAGCGTACACTTAATGCCGAGTTTCTTTGGCGCTTTGTCATCCCCTAACTTGTTATCCCCATAATGATGCCAATGGCGGAATGAAGAAAATCCTTCTTTCTCTTTGACGTACTGGAACAACTCACCATCGTACTTGACTGCTTTACATTCACAACTCACATACAACGAGTCTCCCTCTTGATAGAATCCATTCGCACGCATTACATCAATCAAGAACGCGGAAGACAAGTACATATCTGAGATAAAGATAATCTTATCACCCTTCTTGCGACACTCGTTCACTTTGTCGCGCATAGCGAGTACTGGCACAAGCATTTCTCGCTCCAGTTCTTGCTCCAATTCGCATAGTTCTTTCTTGGACTTTAGGAATGGATGCGTCCAATCCATTTCCGCCCATATATCTTGGAGCGTGTAATATGGATTTTCGTTCCAAAGCTTTTGTTCCGTCAATCGCCTTGCAGCCACAAACTCCTGTCTCGCCCACTCCGGCGGCTCATGATCAAATGCCCGCAGCGAGAACACATCAAAGAAATTCTCCGGTGTCCCGCACTTGCGAATCAGACATGTATCAAATATGTCGAAAGAAGATATTTTCATTTTATTGATCTAAATCGGTAAATAATCCGCGTAATCCAACAGGGTTAACAGACACAATTTCTACTTCAGGATAATATGTATCTGCAAATTCTTTTAGTTGCTGCCAAAATATTATAGAATAATCCATGTTGAGTTTCAAATCTTCGCCACGACTATTCATTTTATCAGACATACCGCCATCCGTATTATCTCTCTTATGGAAATGTCCTGCTGTAGAACAGTCTATTCCAACCAAATAAATCCGTTTTGGTTGCGTATAGAGCGCAAATTGCATTGCTTGTAATGATACAGTATTAAAATTTCCTAATGGTTCTTTATCAATATCCAAGGTAAAGAATGAACGAGAATAAAGCCCCGCATCGGTTTTATATTGTCTGACATTTTTCATTTTGAGAATTTCTGTCTCCGGAATTTGCCAATGAGGACCTAAATTTTGATCTCCCACAAACTTTACACAATCATATTCGCCGAACTCCTTATAGTATTGCTCTATACCCAACTTATCAATCGTAAACAAGTAATCAAATTTTACATTTGAAAGCACACATGCCCTATTGAGCCCTATATAAATACAGTTTTTAATAGGGCGGAATTTATTTACCGTTGGTCCGGCACCTACAATCACAACATCTTTTCCGATGTTACACCCTTTAAAATCACCAAATGTTTGTTGATGAAGGAGTGCAGTGTTTATAAGCCGAGATGTCCCACGCAATATTTGCTCCGTCACTTGCGCATTCACTGGCTTAGATATTGAACTAAACGCTCGTCTCAAAAAGTTTTTAATTTTTCTCATATCATTATTTCTCAAATTTGCATCTATTTTTAGGCCCTAAAGGGCATCCTCAATGTACTTCTCATGATTGTACGTCAAGCAACGCACAAAAACGAAGGGGCGATTTGATTTATTTGTATTAGTCATTGTTTGCATTATTTATAGCTTTTTCTAATGCGGTTGATACCTGTTCTTTTAGCACATCCAAATACTGCTTTGAAGAATCTTCGGGAACATCAATATTGTTTAATGTTGTCATAATCTCTTTACGTTGCTCGCGGCTGGTTGATTTTGATAATTCCACTATTTCTTCTCGTAAAACTGATAGATTATCGTTAATTACTGTAGGCTGCAATATCGTTTGTAATGGCATTATTACCTCTTTATACTCTCCTATCTCTACTGGAAATTGCAATTCTATTTTCTTAAGATAATCATCCAAGTCTATAAGTACGTGTTTGATATCTGCTCGCCCACGCAGTCGGTATGCAGCAACTGGATAATAGCAAGATAGTTTTTCTAAAGCGATCTCATAATCTTTACTAAGTTTCAGGGTTTCATCAGTAGCGAGATTCGAAATCATCGGAACGATTTTCTCTCTGATAATCCCACCTATCACCTCCTTTTCTTCTTGAGAGATATTATACTGCAATAAAAGATTCTCGTACCATTTTATAAAATTCTGAGATTCATTATATGCATTAGCTATTCGCTTTATTTGGAAATATAGTTCCAACAACAAGGACAACGAACTATTGAGCGTTTGCTTCTTTTTGTAAGAATTAGCAAAATGCCTACTGAGTTCTGTTAATCCCCATGCTGTTAAGGCGCCTATTATAGCGCATATAAGTTCTGAATATTGTTGTAATATTTCTATCAAAATATGCATTTTATTGTTTGTCAAGCACTTTCAATTGACTTTTAAATCGTCAAGTTATTTTACTTGACTTTATTTTTTTTTAGTACAACAGGTCATTTTAGGCTGTAAAGTTACAAATAATTTGTGACATGTGCAAATATTTAGTTAATTTTAAAGTTTCGATGACAATATTCGTAGATATTGAGCTGTCGCTTCTAACGTGATACATTGATTACGAGTTAAACCTTCTGGGTCAAAATGCATCACATCATTACGTATCTTGCGCACCTCCTCTAATTTAGCAATCACAAGTCCTCTTTCAACATATTTGAGATTAAGTTTGTTCCACCTCTCCTCATTACCCAATAACGCAATATAATCACCAAAAGACATGTCATCTACACAATTAATATCATCCGCTTCTCCTTTACATGCATTTCTCAACTCTTCTAATTGGAATTTTCCATCAATTAATTGACGTATATGATTCTCTATTTCTTCCAATAGTATAAATGGTTTTGTCCAATTAAGGAACTGACGAGACAAATCCTGCTGTGTAATGATTCCTTTAACTTGGTTATTCTCCACAATTATTACAAAATCATGTTTATGTACTTTTGTCATTGCTTCGATCAATGAATCATTAGGACTCATTACCACACAATCTGAAATCTTATAATCCTTTACCATTTCAGACGTCACACCTCTAAATATTGCATTACTAATTGAATCCCATGAGATATAACCAGACAAGTTTCTTTTATTTCCATCGGTTATCGGTAATTGGGAAAAATTATGACTCTGCATCAATGTAATGGCAGTGGTCAAAGAACTATCATTCTGCACACATACAGGATCATTGTTGGCAGCAGGTATAATTTTAATTCTCTGGATTGGATCTTTTGCAATTTTTCTTGTCGCTCTCGTTTTTTCTTTAAGTTCGATAGGTGTATCAATCCAAACATCATTATAATGAGGAGAGACAAACACCTCGCGTTCTTCGAGATATTTATCCACAATCCAGCAATTGCCGCTTGTCCTTCGCGATAATCCAAAAGCACCAAATAAGTCACGCGGAGTAATACTTATTGCAGAATGATCATTTCTTACTTGATTTACAAGTGTATCTAAAGAGTTTTTATCCATTGCTGTAAAAGTTCACGTTATTGATTAGATATCGTATAACTCTGTACAAGACATACATTCTTTATACAGTTTATAATGTTCGATGTAAGTGTAATTCTTTTTTATCCTTTGAATTTAATAATCCAAATAGATTACGAAGTCCTAAACCTATATCATTCCATGATTGCACATATCCATACCTCACATTGAGATGTGATAAAGAATCTTCCAAATTCGATGCTTCTACTTCTGTAGATTTATTGATCCACATATGACACATGTCAATAATCGTTTTATGGCGTGTTTCTGTTAACTCAAAGTTGTGATTCATTGCTGTCCAATATAGCCATTTACGAATATTTAAATCTGACATGGACAATCCTATAAAAAGTAATTTATCAAATTGTGCATGATATAAAAAAGTTGTTTGCGCCCAATTATATACGCTACCTGCTACTTGCATATAAGACTCCTCATTAAAGACCAGTTTGGAATATGAGGATGATCGCTTGAATTTATTCTTAATTCCATCATTGGGGAATATACATCCATGCAAATGATAGATTGGTATTAGATCTGATTTTTGACATTCGACAGTTCGTAGTATTCTCGTATAATAACGCCGTCTATTATACTTTTCACCTATTTTCTGCATATCACGTTTACAGAAAAATAGGTATAAAAATGTATCAAATATACACTCCGCATTAAATGATATTATTGCTCTTGGAGCTTTTCCATTTTCATATGCGTCTAATACAAAATTGATTAACTGATATGTTGTTGTCTCAGCGTAATACTTTTCAAAGAAATCGCATAAAGCTAACTTTTTTTCAGGAAGTAGCACATACGGGGTATTGAAAGCCATTATCAAGTCTAATAAAACTCCTTCATTTTTTGCTTTTCCCAATATATCTCCATATAATATTTTGCGCAATATCTCATTAAATTCTTTATCATCTTGATGGCAGAGCATACTATTTCTAGACATTTGTAACACACAATCTAAAGTCCACCCAAGATTATTTCTCATCTCTCTAAATTGTTCAATAGTCATATGACTATCAAAACATTGTTGATATACTTTCCATGCCAAGTTCTCCCATGTTGGAACAATTCCGTATGAGATACCGGCACCCACACATAGTGTCCATGGATTTCTGCCCATCCACCCTCCATAATCAGGGTTTAAAACATGGATTGCTTTTGTATTAACTATCATGCTTTCAGTGGACTCCATCATTATTTCTCAATTTAAATGTATCATTTTCATAATTTGCGTCAACTATTATGCTGAATATTATAGATTGGTTTCCATAACTCAATCCATTCAACCTCTAATTTATCCATTTCTTGTTTATTACAAGCATGAATGGCAATACAGTTGGGATTTGCTTGCTTCAATTGATTCTCTTTATGGTGGTGATAGAAGCGACTATCGTAATCCGTCGTTTTGCCAATATAATATATGTCATGCTTAAGTGTACCCGCATCATTATAAAGGTTGGTAAACATATAAATACCTTGCTCGTCCTCAAATTCCAGATTCTCACAAAAATCAAAGTTATCCAATGCATACACATCAAACAATCCTTGCTTTCCTATGGTCACATTACTATAAATTTTTCTTAGCCTTTTCATCTTCTACTCCTTTCTTATTTATTTTTGTCCGTAATATGCATTCTTGCCGTGCTTACGGGAATAGTGCTTATCAAAATTCTCCTATCTTGCTTACAATCTCCATAGGATCTGAGTATCTGGCAATCTCTGAAGAAACATTATTTTCCATAGACAGCTTTTCAATAACAGCATTAAGGATTTGCTTTTCTCTTCTTGCGGGAATTACCACTATACCATCATTATCTGCAAAGATTAAATCTGATGGAGCAATCTCTACGCCTTGTATATGGATAGTTCTATTAAAACTATCTAATGTTGCCCTACCACGTACATCTTTACAATTAAATCCCTCGGAGAAAACAGGATACTGCATTTTAAGGACATTATCTCTATCTCTCGTTACTCCTCCAACTATAGTTCCACTGGCGCCAGAGCGGATTGAAAGCATAGTGTTCAGTTCACCAAAATAGGCAAAATCCGGGCATTCATTTTCTACAATAATGATATCATTATCTGAAATCTCAGCATATGACTTCAAAGCATCATATATTCCTCGAAAATCTTCTCCCTCCTCTAACTTGCGTATCTTTAGAGTTCTTGCTCTACCAAATAATTTTGTTCCATCAATATTACATCTCAAGCCAGTAATCACTTGGTTCGGCAACCCATTATCATCCAGAACATCTGACAATTGCGCACTATTCACCAGTTTCTTCAAGAACTCCAATTTTCTATTCTCTTGGGCTTTTAAACCTTTAGATATAAATTCCGCAAACTCAAAATCAAGAGGATAATTAACATCTGTTGCTTCTATGGGTTCTGCGTCGAGCAAATATGGATGATGTCCATATCGGCGTTGCTGATTGAGAGCAACATCTTTATTGGTAATGTACATTCCCATTGTTTCAATAATAGTATCGGGAAGATCCTTGCTGTTCGGGATGTGTTCACGATCATAATTCGGCTCTAAATCCGACCACGTATACTGTTTGTCTCGTTTGACCAATACGACTGAGTCATATTTATCACCTTGCTCCTTTAGTATATTAATCCCCCGCTCTATTGTTGAGGGTTTAATAAATGGAGATGTCCCAAGTATTTGGACATAAATATCAGCCTCTACTTTCTTAGCTTCATTATAGAATAGACTGTGTCCATCCGTCTTATTAGTTGCTAAAGCAGGGTCACGTTTCAAATATGTACAACCGGTATACTTTCCCATCTCATAGATGGAGTCCATCTCTGTATCAAGATACACTTCATCTATAAAGTCACACTTCATCAATTTCTCTAATGTGTGAAGAAACAATGGTTTACCATCCAGCAATGAGGTGTTCTTGTTTTTAATTCGTTCACTTGTGCCTTTAACGGGCAAGAATGCTACTACACGCATATTTATTTTGAATATTTAAATTATACAATCTTTGTAATCAAGCAATCCGACAAAATCTCCACAATCATTCACTACAACAAGCGTATTTCGTTTTGATTCTACGAATAATTCAACAGCTTCAGTTAATGACTTTTCTTGTTCGATAATTAGGGGAGACGATGTCATGACTTTGCTTACAGGGAGAGAGAATGCCTCTACTCCATATTTCTGCATAGCGCGACGAATATCACCATCCGAGACAATACCAACCAGCTTCCCTTCTTCAAGTACAATCGCCAAGCCCAACTTTCCATTACTTATCGTTAACAAGGAGTCTGCAATGTTCATTGTTCCAGATATAATTGGGAAATCACTTTTACGCATCACATCTTGAACTTTAGTTAAAAGCCGTTTGCCAAGGCTTCCGCCAGGATGAAAACGCGCAAAATCAGCATCTTTAAAATTCCGCACATGTACCAATGCACAAGCTAAAGCGTCACCCATTGCCATTGTTGCAGTAGTTGATGATGTCGGTGCAAGGTTCAAGGGATCTGCCTCACGTTCCACTTTAACCGTTAAATGGCACACCGAGTTTTTTCCCAATAGAGATTCCGGATTGGAAGAAATAGCAACAATAGGTATCTTTCGATCTAACACAGGAGGTAAAATACGCAACAACTCATCTGTATTTCCGGAATACGAAATTGCCAAGAGGATATCATCGGGCGAAAGCATTCCTAAATCCCCATGATAAGCATCCAAAGGGTTAAGGAAAAATGCCGGAGTTCCTAACGATGCAAGTGTTGCCGCTATCTTTTGTCCCACATGGCCACTTTTTCCAACACCAGTAACTATAAGTTTCCCATTGCAATGGTAGATTATTTCCACTGCTTTAGAAAAATTATCGTCCAGCATAGGAATCATATCCAAGATTGCTTTCGCTTCATCTTGGAAACATTGGATAGCATATTGGTTGATATCGTTATTCATTATATGATTGTTTTTAAGTTATTTTTCGGGGTTTGAGTTATTTACGACTCGGTTACTATTTCATGAAATAATAGATTACTTACTTCCTGACAATTTTGTCACTAATTTATAGCAATGCTGATTAGATGGATCCATTTGTAATCCTCTTTGGGCATATCGCAGAGCCATAACTTCATCTTGTCTATTAAGAAAGAGCCAAGCAAGTCGTGAAAAATCTCGCGCATTAGCTTCTGCACTTCGTGTCTCCATCACTAATATGACTTTTTCTATTAGATATTTTTTATCTCCCATATCCTCTTCCACGCACTCTGAATAATATTTATTTATTCGGAAAGCCGTATAACTTACTTCATCATACGGAACGTTTGGTAAAGAAACGATTTCTGCACGAGCTGCACTTTCTCCATTCCAATCATTATCTTCTACACAAATGTTTGCTATATATTTCCAATATTGCAGTTTTTGGTCTGGAGAATTCAATTCTTTTAATAATTCCCGATAAGCTTCCTTGGCCTTCTCCAATGCCCCATACTTGTAATATATTTTAGCAATATGCTCCCAGATTTTAGGATAACGAGATGACAAACATTCTAATGACTCAACTTCTTCTTCAAATTGCTCAATACTCTTAATTCTTTCTGTAACAGCATTGACTTTTTTCAAAATATGTGCTTCCAATGTGGCCATCCCTCTATTTGTCCCAGCACCAAATTCCATTAATAATAATTTGTCTTTTAAGATTACTGGTTTTTCGGGAGAAACTTCCAATTCCTTTAAGCCATATATTGTGGCTGCCAAGGGCACATTAATAAAGTTATCATCTTCTCGTTCATTCACTTCTATAAATGAGCATTTATCTAGTTCTTCAATTGAGGCATCAACATCTATTTTCTCATTCTCAGCTCGTAATATGACAGACTCTAGAGCAATTTGAGGGATGACTGAATGCCAGCTACACAACGTTAAGAAAACACGTCTTGCAGCATGTGACAGCATTGAATATGTCCGTTTAAACAAGGCATCAAGTACCTTATCTTTATCAGCAACAATTCTTTTAATTTCTTTTATTTTTCCATCTTTAGCAACTTCACCCAAAATTATCTTAATTATATATGGATGTCCATCAGATTCCACTATTAATTTATTTATATAAGCTGAACTTAAAATATCTGTTATCCCGAATTTATTTGCCGTCTTCTGAATAAGTTCTTCGCATTGACTATCAGTCATGCCCTTAACATCAAGTGGATAATCTGCTTTAAAATTTCTACTCAACCTAGATGTAATTAATATTTTATTGGGAAGTCGAATATAAGAGTTAAGCCATTCATATACTTCTAAAGGATTTGTTAACGTCTCAAAATTATCAAATATGTATAATGCTTTCCCCAGTGAATTGTGAGTTAATTGCTTTGCGAACTCTTCCGTTATATCTTTTGATGAAATATTATTTTTCCCAATCTGTGAAAAGTACTCTATAGCTATATCTTTCTGATTTGCCACTACGGCTTGTACCGCTTTCGGTCCTTCAATAAACAAATCTACATCGCGTGCACTAAACCATATAACAACATCATATCTCTCCGGATGCCTATTTAATATATTGCTAATTACTTGTATAGCTAATGAGGTCTTACCTATACCACCTCTTCCTTTTAAAGTAGCTATAGGGTAACGTTGTTCATCTAATAGAACCTCCATTAATTCATTTTCTAATTCTTCTCTTTTGATATAGTCTGGTAACCCATAAGGTAGATTTGTAAAAGTTTCTCCTTGTACTTCTAGAACTTCTTTACCACACGTTAGACTATCCGGTAATTGGGAAGGAGGAATAAGGTAGTCTTTCCCATCACAAGTCGACTTTTCGTTTGTCAAATAATTTAACACTTCATACGTGCCTTTTTCTGTAAAATTGCCATTAACTATCTGAAAATAACTCAATTCAGTGTTAGAGAACAATAACTTTATTCTACGAGGTTTGTCCGTATAACAATACACACCATCATTAAACTCATATATATTATTCTTTTTCAGAGAATCAAACGAATTGCCAACCATATTCATCGGGGACACTCTATACTTCCCTGAATAATTTTGGTGCAAGAACGCCCATGGGCGCTTAAAAATTGAAAGATTCTCAATAAGCGTCAATAGTGATTTGTACAAATGCTCATTAACTTCCGCACATTGCTGAGTTGTAATAGATCCATGGCCTTTTGTTTTATTTCTTAGTTGCGAAAAATTTGCGAACCATATCAATAGAGATGACTTAGGTGTTATCTGATTATGCTGTATCTCTAATTTCTCTAAACATATAATAATTTCTTCTAAACATACTTTCTGCCAACTCCCATCTTTACATTTACTTGTCATTTCTACCACTTCTTTATCTCTAAGACTCGCAGAAATAACATCTGCTGCATTGCCAACCAACACATGCCCTATTGTGTCAGCATAACTTCCCACGCCATCTGCTCTAACTAGCTGATACTCATATCTATATCTTGTTCTTTCTATATCATCTTCAAGATTGGCTACGAGGAATAGCGTCGTTAGCTTGGTTAACGCCTCTCCCAAACTTATTAAATCATAAAAACAAGCGACATCCGAATCTTCTAAAGACCTTTCTACTCGCTCAATTAATTGTTTCAATGGTAAAAAAGTAATATTCATAACAAACAAATTATACTAAATTAATATTACAAATCACAAGTAGATTGATGGAATGTTCTGACTATGTGATTGATATGAGTGTACCGATACTCCCACATTCTCCTTATCGTTCCGTATCTCTCCCGTATCCGGCTCGTAAGCGAGTCAAGTTTATCTCTCGGTTGCGAGTCGGTCATCTCCCGCTCATCGGTCGGTGATTACTTATTCGCCTTCATCAGTCGTTTTGTTTCGCGCATCTCTTTTTGCAGCAGTTCCATGCGTTCCTTTAGTTGTTCCTGCGTTGGAAGCATGTCTTTAATACGCACATTATTATACGTTGCTACTCCCATCGGTGTGCTGATACCTCGGAAAGACCATTGGACATCTGCCTTATTCATATCCGAACATATTAGCAAGCCAATAGTAGGATTATCATCATCGGCTTTCAATAGTTCATCTACTGCATTGACATAGAAATTCAGTTTACCGGCAAACTCCGGCTCAAAAGCCTTGGCTTTCAGTTCGCACACTATATAGCAGCGCAGACGAATATGATAGAAGAGCAAATCAATCTTACGCGTTGTATCTCCGGCAATCAGTTCTTTCTGTCTTCCTATAAACGCAAAGCCTGTCCCGAGTTCCAACAACAGATCTGTCACACTTTTGCTCAATGCCTCCTCCAACTCCTGCTCGTCGTAAATCTCGTGATTAACCGTCGCAAAACCAAAATCATAATTCTCCTTGAGTACCTCTTGCACCAGTTTGCTTTGCAATGCGGGCATGTGCTCGGCAAAGTTATTAAGAATCTTCCCTTGGTGTTCGTACAAGTTCGCTTTGATGCAGTTCACCAGTGCCGCACGACTCATACCCTGCTCTATCGTCTTACCGATATAGAACAACGCTTCATCTACGGATTTGCATTGGGAGATAATGGCAATGTGATGTCCCCATGGAACGCATGCAAAAGGTGACGGAAATTCTCCAACGGGTTGTTGGAGTTTTTGAGAGTCAATTTCTGCAACAATTTGTTGCAGTTTCGAACTTGGAATTTCTCCAACAAGTTGTTGAAGTTTTGTATCTTCTTGACTATAAAACAGATACCACTGTTTCATATACCATAGATTCGTAGTAGAGAACCCTTCCGCGTTCGGGAACTCGCGCTGGAGATCAAGGCTCACTTGCTCTACGACACCTGCGCCCCAACGTTCTTCGGCCTTCTTTTGCACCAAGTCACGTCCCAGCTCCCAATTGAAGAGCAACTTCTCCGCATTCACACGCACAGACGCTTTCACTTGCGCCGAACGATAGCGGTGCTTCAATTCGGCAATCCATTCCGCGTAGTCCGTATCAATACGTATGTCGTGAGATTTCACGATGCGCGGTTGCTTTGATATTTCGTTTTCTTCATTCATTTCCTAATCATTTGTCTCTCGGTCTTCTCCCGGTCATTGCTCGGTAGAAAAGGATTTTATACTCTCCACTCACGACTTATACTCTCTCGCTAATCCTCGCCACAAATCCACCGGCTAATAGTACTACTTTCATTATCACACACAATTTTGCTTGCAAAGTTACGAAAAATATTTAAAATACGCAAGGATTTGAGTGATAAAATCAAATTTATTTGAATTTTTAGCCACAAAACCTTGTTATTTGCACAAATGTGCACTGTAACTTCGGTGGGTCCCACTGGGAGGACCGACGTTACAATTTGAACAAAAAAAATCCCACATATGCAAGCATATGAGGGAAATTTTTGATTTTTTCTTTATAATTGTATCTTTTGCTGATTTTTTCAGGCTACTTCCTATTCTGCAAAGCCGAGCGACCAAGCACGACGGCAAAAAGAAGTGCCATCAGAATAGACATACAGAGAAGATTAGGCCAGAAGGGATTCCCGTATTGACCTGCTATAAAGCAATAGGTCTCAAGCAACAAGACATGGGATACATAAATCGGCATGGCATTTCGACCAATAGCTTCAATCAGGCACTTCCAATCCCCATTGCCACATCAGCACATGGTACATCACCATCCATGTTATCATGATACCAGCTCCAAAATCAATATTTCTAAGCCTCTGGTTTTTCATGTTTTTTGCAATGGTGGATTTATTTCATCATTTTCATTTCTCTTCCGTTCTTAATATGCAACAACTCCACAGCCAATCGTGGAGAAAGATTTATTAATCGTGCCTTGGCTTTATTTGAGTGGAGGGGATA
>Ga0247611_10002303_pt1 | contig 31209 bp, 35 predicted proteins | sample 177DNAGHGhighgp2_FD_192422 | JGI IMG/M metagenome (GOLD analysis project Ga0247611, IMG submission 192422) | Sheep rumen microbial communities from Palmerston North, Manawatu-Wanganui, New Zealand - 1770 DNA GHGhigh gp2 | ecosystem: Host-associated > Mammals > Digestive system > Stomach > Rumen... | reverse complement strand
CAGGAGTTATTTTAACAACACCAGTTCCTTTAGTCATATCAGCATGCTCATCTGTTATAACTGGTATTTTTTTATTCATTAATGGAAGTATTACATTTTTACCAACAAAACTTTTATATCTTGGGTCTTCTTCATTAACAGCTACAGCTGTATCACCAAATAATGTTTCTGGTCTAGTAGTTGCTACATCTAAATATTTATCACTACCATCTAATTGATATTTAATATGATAAAATGCACTCTTTTCTTCCTTATAAATAACTTCTTCATTAGATAAAGCAGTTTGTGCAACTGGATCCCAGTTAATTATTTTTTCTCCTCTATATATTAATCCTTTATTATAGTAATCAATAAAAACTTTTTTAACTGCATAACTAAGTCCATCATCAAGAGTAAATCTTTCTTTAGTATAATCAAGACTAACTCCTAATTTTGCCCATTGTTTTCTAATAATATCACCATGTTCATATGTCCAATCCCAACAAGCTTTTAAGAAGTTATCTCTTCCATATTCATATTTGTCTATACCTTTATCTTTTAATCTTTTAACAACCTTCGCTTCAGTAGCAATAGCTGCATGATCCATACCTGGTAACCATAAAGTATCATAGCCTTGCATTTTTTTATAACGAATAATTATATCTTGTAAAGATACATCCCATGCATGACCTAAATGTAATACACCAGTAACATTAGGTGGTGGAAGAACAATACAAAAAGGAGGCTTATTAGATTTTTCATCACATTTAAAATAATCCTTACTCAACCATTTTTCATATTTACCATCTTCTGTAATATTAAAATCGTATTTACTATTCATCTTTAACACCTTCTAAATACTTTTTGATTTCATCAATATATTCTTTAAATATATCTTTATGTTTTAAATGTTCATACCATTTATCAAGATATTTTTCATTCTTTATTCTTAATTTACTGTAATCAAAATTTAAATCAAAAATCATAGATAATAATAAAATAATCTTATCATTTTTACTTTGAACATTTTTTATTAAAACTGATTTATGAGATAATACTTCTTCTCTAACAGCTTCTGATATTGGAGCATCATCTTCTTCTATTTCAAGTAATCTATTTGTAGAAAAAGAATAAATAATATCAATTTTATCAGCATCTCTTATTATATTTGCATGTAATAATTCTCTTTCGTTAAGTCCATCTTCAACCATATATTTATTATGATTTCTAATAGCTTTTTTAATAACTTCATAATCATCAGGATTAACATCAAATTTTTTAATCATTCCTTCTTTAAATAAAATATCAGCTCCCATATTACCATGATCAAAGCTCTTTGCATCATTAAATGTTTTATATTCTGTCCATTGTCTAAATCTAGCAATATCATGAGTAAGAGCTATAAATGAAGCTAAATCTCTTTCATATGTATCCATATTTAAACTTCTACATATTTCTTCAGCTTGATGAACAACTCTATATGAATGATTATATTTATATCCAATCATTTTTTCATCCATATCATAATTCATAACAAATTCATCAAATACATCATAGTTTTTATCCATTTTTCTTTCCTCCATAATAAAAAGGATAGTACAAGGAGTCATAAAGACGGTACCATCCTTTAATTTAACTTATTTTATTTAACGCATAATCACGTAATACTCTACTACTATTTCAAATATTAAACTCACAAGCTACCTTCATTTACTTCATTTAAGAAAAGCTTTCAGCCAATGACTTTTCATCTCTAATAAACTACATAAATTACTCCTCTTGTTCTTTGTTTTTTCTATAAAAGTATATAATATTATAAATGTTTTGTCAAACCACTAATCATTTTATACTCTAATTTTTTTCCACATACGGGACAATAATCAATTGGAATTAGTTCTTGATAAACTTTAATATCATTAATCCATGTATAATCATCATAATATCCATAATCTTCAACAACACTATTTATTAAACATAATTGTCCTTCTTTAGCATTATATTCTAATGGTAAATAATCACTTTTACTATTATATGGTTTTACAATTCCTAATTTAATTAGTTTATCAATACAATCACAATTTTTATAAGCCATAATTATTTTTCCTCATGTAATTCTTTAATAATTCTTTCTATCTTTTGACCATATTCAATTGATTCATCAAATATAAATTTTAATTCTGGAGTATGTCTCATTTGTACTCTTTGAGATAGTAATGATCTAAAAAAACCAGCAGCTTTATTTAAATCATGAGTTACATGTTCTCTATCATCAGTAGTTGTAAAATATACTTTAGCATAACTAAAATCATTTGATACATCTACTGCAGTAATAGTAACATTTTTAAAATCAACATCTTTTGCTTCAAGTAAAAGAATTTGTCCTAGTTCTTTTTGAATATCAGAACCAGCTCTTTCAGTTTTGATTTTACTCATTATTTCTTCACTTCCCTTACTTCGTATACTTCTATAATATCTCTTTCTTTAATATCAGGGAAATTATCAACAACAATTCCACAATCAAATCCAGCTTTAACTTCTTTAGCTTGATCTTTTTCTCTTTGAAGAGATGCTATTTTTGATGTAGTAACTACTATACCATCTCTAATTACTCTACATGGAGTATTAGATTTTACAACTCCACTTGTTACATGACTACCAGCAATAGTACCAATTTTTGAGAAATGGAATAATTGTCTTACTTCAGCTTCTCCAATTACTACTTCTTCATATTCTGGATCTAACATACCCTTCATAGCAGCTTCAATTTCTTCTACTAATTTATAAATTATATTATAAAGTCTAATTTCTACTCCATAGTTTTTAGCTGTATCTTTAGTAGCTTTAGATGGACTTACATTAAATCCAATTATAATTGCATTAGATGCATTAGCTAAAACTACATCACTTTCAGTTATAGTTCCAACACCACTTCTAATAACATTTACTTTTACACCTTCAACATTAATTTTTAAAAGTGCATTTTTAACTGCTTCTTCACTACCCTTAACATCAGTCTTTAAAACTATATTAATTTCTTTTCTACCTTCTTTAATAGAATCAAATAATTCTTCAAGACTTAAAGCTTTATGTGCAAAACGTTTAGATTTTTCTATTTCTTTTCTTTGCATAGCAACACTTCTTGCTTCTTTTTCACTTTCAAAAGCCATGAATTTATCACCTGCAACTGGTACATCTTCAAGACCAGTTACTTCTACAGGTTTACTTGGTTCAGCTGATATTACTTCTTTACCAGTATCATCTCTTAGAGTTCTTACCTTACCATGATTAGTACCAACAACAATTGGATCTCCAAGTCTTAAAGTACCATTTTGAATAAGTAATGTTACAACAGGTCCTCTATTTTTATCAAGTTTTGCTTCAATAACACTTCCAATAGCATATCTATTTGGATTAGCTTTTAAATCTAATACCTCACTAAGTGCATTAATATTATCTAAAAGAAGATCAACTCCTTCTCCACTCTTAGCAGATATTTTAACAAATATTGTATCTCCACCCCATTCTTCAGGAGTAAGACCAAGTTCAGATAATTCACTCATTATCTTATCTATATTAATATTTGGCTTATCAATTTTATTTACAGCTACTATAATTGGAACACCAGCTGCTTTAGCATGATCAATTGCTTCTTTTGTTTGAGGCATAACACCATCATCAGCAGCTACTATTATAACAACTATATCTGTTACACTTGCTCCTCTTGCTCTCATTTCAGTAAATGCAGCATGACCTGGTGTATCAATAAATGTAATTTTCTTTCCATTTTTTTCTACTTGATATGCACCAATTGCTTGTGTAATACCTCCAGCTTCAAAGGAGGCAACATGTGAATTCCTAATATAATCAAGTAAAGTTGTCTTTCCATGATCTACATGTCCCATTATAGTTACAACAGCTGGTCTTGGTTCTAATTCATCTTCACTATCATTAACAATATATTCTTCAAAATTAGTAATATCTTTTGTTTCTTCACGATTTAATTCTTTATTATATTCCATAGTAACTATACTAGCATCATCAAAAGATATAGCTTGATTTGAAGAAATCATAAGACCCATACCAATTAATTTCTTAACAAGTTCAGAAGCACTAACGCCAATACCAGTTGCTAAATCAGCAACACTCATGCCTTCTTTGTATAGCACAACATTACTAGATGATTCTTCTTTATTACTCTTTAATTTAGTTTTATTCTTATAAATATTCTTCTTCTTTAATGATAAATCTTCATCTTTACTTGCTTTAATACTATCTTTCTTTTTTATCTTTTCTTTTACTCTTACTTCATCATTAAATTCAATATTATGTGCATAAGCTACAGATGCAGCTCTATCTTCTAATTCAAATTTATCTTGAAGTTCTTCTGTAAGATTATTTTCTTTATTAGATAAATCTGATAATTCATTATCAAGCATTATAATTGCTTCATCATCAAGAAAATCAGTTTTATTATTATAATTAAATCCAAGTTCCCTTACTTTTGATATAACTAAATCAACATCTATCCCAAGTTCTAAAGCATAATCTTCAATACTCATTTTAATTCCTCCTTTTTTAAATCTTAGTTAATAATTCATCATATATACTATTATCTATTTTTACTTCTAAATGACGCTCTAATACTTTAGAAGTTCTTGCTTTTTCTATAACAGATGCATCTTTCTTTAAATATGCACCTCTTCCATTAGCTTTTAGAGTATCATCTACAAATACTTTTCCTTCATTATTTCTAACTACTCTTAGTAAATCTTTCTTTTCACATTTTTCATGAGTAACAACACATGTTCTCATAGGTATTTTTTTCATTTTCATGATTTACCTCCTAATTAGTATTAAGCATTTAATTGTTTGTTAATATCAGCTAATGTTTTAATATTAATTGTATACTTAGTTAATCTACTAGCAAGTTTAATATTAATACCTTTCTTTCCAATAGCTAAACTTAAATTTTCATCATCAGCAATTACTAATGCTTCTTTTTTCTTTTCATCTGTAATACTTACATTTAAATTCTTAGCTGGACTAAGTGCATTTGCTATAAATTCTTCTGGATCTTGACTATATGCTATTAAGTCTACTTTTTCTCCTCCAAGTTCATTTATAATATTTGCAATTCTTCTTCCTTTTTCTCCAATACAACTTCCAATAGGATCAACATGTGGATTTGTAGAACAAATAGCAACTTTACTTCTAACACCAGCTTCTCTTGCAACTCCTCTAAGTTCTAATGTACCATCTGAAAATTCTGGTATTTCATGTTCAAATAATCTTTTAACAAATCCATAATTTTTTCTTGAAACAAGAATAAGTGGTCCTTTAGGAGTAGATTCTATTTTAGTAATATATACTTTAATACTATCTCCCATAGTTAATTTTTCACCAGGAATTAATTCTGTTTTAGGAAGAATTCCTCTTGCTTTACCTAAATCTACATAATAGTTTTTAGCATCTTCCATAGCAAGGAAACCAACCATTAACTCATCTTCCTTATCTTCAAATTCGCTCATTACTTTTTCACGTTCAGCTTCTCTTATCTTTTGAAGTACTACTTGTTTAGCAACACTAATTGCAACTCTACCAAAATCATGTGGAGTTACTTCTTCTAATATTTCATCTCCAATTTGATAATCTTTATTAATCTCTCTAGCATCAGTTATAGTCATTTCATTTAAATAATCATGTTTAACTTTAACTTCTCCTGTTTCTGGATCAATATCATCATCATCATCTTTATAGTCATCTACAATTGTTGTTACTTTAAATACTTTAATATCTCCAGTTTTCTTATCAATTAAAACTCTTGATGTATAATCAGCTTTTTCATTCTTTCTAAAAGCTGTTGATAATGCAGTTTGCATTGCCTCTAATATTGTATCTTCATCAATACCTTTTTCTTTTTTTATAAATTCTAATGCTGCTAAAAATTCTTTTCCATTTACTTCTTTAGAATCTACTTTTGCTTTTTTAGTTCTCATCTTCTACTCCCTTACTTCCAACATCTAATACATAATCTTCAATATCTAAATCTAAAGCATCAATAATAGGATTTACTATATGTGTTGCTTTAACACACAAATCAATATCGACACCATTTTCACTATCAATAGTTACAAATAATGTTTTTTGTCCATCTTCCATTCCCATGTGAACACCAACTAGTTTAATATTTTCTTTTTCTAGTGGTTCTTTAATTGCATCAATTATTTTATTTTCCACAATTTCCCTCCTATAAATTAAAGAGTGGGGTTCGCCCACTCTTCGTTGTCAGCCCTATTATAGCACATTAAACTATTCGTTACAAGGAATTTTTAATTATATTACCTTTTTATAATATGCCATAAGACCAATTTTATTCTTTAAAAACTCTGGTGTTTGAGAAAAAATATAATCATTCCATACATTCGCATCAATTAAATATATTTTTTCATCTTCTCCAATTATAAAAGACCACTCAACTTGTCTTATCTCTTCTAACTCTCTAGCAAGACAAGTACATAAATCTTTAACTTTATTAAAATATGGTATTTCAAATTCATTATAAATTCTATCATAATCATGACCATTCATATCTTTTAAATGACCAGTAATATAGTTTTTCTTAATATTAATATTTCCACTAATAATCTTATTATCATCTTTAAATTTAATTGATGAAGAAACTAAATCAATATTATTACCATTAACAACACTAACTATATTTACTATTACTAAATCATCAATTTCACTAAGTTTTTTATTCTGTTTAAAATCTTTTGAAACTATAAATAATTTCTTATTCTTTATATCATCTAAGACAAAAGCAGGACTTCTATAATCTTTAATATCATATTTTTTATATGATGATAAAAATGAATTATTAGGACTTCTTGCTATAACCTTTTTATTACTTATAGCCAAATTCTCAAAATCTTTAAAACTCATATTATTAATATCTCTTAAATCATAATTAATATAATCCTTAAATCTTCTTAAAAATAATTCTTTATCTTCAATAACATTTATTATTTCATCAGAAACCAATTTTTTTCTAATCTTTTTATATTTTCTTTTTGAAATATATGTCTTTCTTCTATCACTATCTAAATTATAAAACTCAAATATTCTATATTCATTATAAGTAATTCCATATCTTATATAACACCATATAATATCAAAAAATAAAAATGTATATAAATATCCTTCTTTTTTATGAATATACTTCATTGTTTTATTAAGATTTTTAATAATAATTTTAATTTTTTCAAAAGACTCTTCCATAATTATCCACCATATATTTTTATTATATATTGTTTTAATTGTAATATCAATAATTTAGCTTAATAACTCATCAATACTAACTATATTAAAACCTCTAGATTTAATATATTTAATAGTTGCATATAATTCCATATAATTGCTTTCATTTTCACTAATAAAAATTATTTGACCATTATCAAGAATCTTCTTAATATTATAAAGTAGATTACTGTTAATATAATTCTTAATTCTAATTGAATTAATCTTCTCCTTCTTACAATAATCAAGAATATCAAATTCATTATAATTAGTACAATAAAAATGATTATATTTCTTTTTAAACTTATTTATATTATTACTATTAGTTTTGATTAATATATTATTTTTATCATTAATATCAATATTGTAATTAACTAAATAATTTACATTATATCCTTCACTTTCAATAATATCTTTCATATACTCATAATATAATTTATTATCAATATCTATTACGATACTAATATTTTTAATTTGTTTATTACCTGATATTATATATTTATCAATATTATTTTCTTTAGTTAGAATACACTCATCATTTTTATATTCAATTAATTCTTCTTTAAATCCTAGGCCTTTCATATTAGAATAACTGTTTTCTTTATCAACTAATTTACCATTATATGATAAAATTACTCCTTCTTCATTAATATAACCTTCTATACATTTAACATCATTTAAAGTAGAATACTCATCAATTAAAGAAATAACTACATTATTATTATCAGATAATTCTTTTACAACATTAGTATAATAAAAACTAAAAATCATAACTATAATTAATATTATTATTCTAAATTTATTCTTCATATTAATTAATATGAAAAAAGATATAATTTATTATTGATTATATCTTCTTTTTAATTCTAAAAAATCATTTTCAATTTCATTTTTAATATATGATCCATCTATAAATTTATCATAATCAAATCCAGTCATCTCAATTAATTGCTCATAAGTTGATTCATCTCTCAATGTCATTAAATCATTATATACTTTTAAAAACTCTTTATTACTTGATCTTCTAATAAGATTCAAATGCATTGCCATATAATGCCCAATACTATATAAAATAGCATCTCTAAAATCTGTTTTTTTATTTTTACTATCATATACATTTCCATTAAATCGTATTTCTAATTCAGGTTTACTTATTATATCCATAATAATAATACTATAAATAAACATTGTATCATCAAAAATACTTTTTAATATTCTAGCTCCATCTCTATCAATATAATTATCTTTTAAATAATCATAAAAACCATATTCCATTGCTAAAGATGGTATTTCAGAAAAAATATCACTCAAAAATGTTATTTTTTTATTCTGAGAAAAAATAAATCTTTCAGCATTAATCGCATGACCTATTTCATGAATAACTGTACTTGCTGCATCAGTGTTTAATTTATTTTTTAAAGAGAATATATATCCAGATTTTAACCATGGTAACATTGAAAAAAATCCACTCATCTTTGTATTTGTTGAAAAAACTAAAACATCTTGATTTGATTCAGAAACACTCTCTTCTATTCATTATTTTCTTCATCTTCTGAATAAACAATTTTTAAACCTTCTAGTAAATCCCCTACTGTATTAAATCTAAAAAAATCATCATCTTTTTTTCTTTTTGAATTACTCTGTTTCTCAGATTCTATAGAAGTATTTTCCTCTTCATCATTTGTTTTATCATCTAATAAATATTTTTCAAATGAGGGATCATTTTCTCCAAATTGAATTCTATTTTCATCAAAGTATTTTTTCGCTATTTTATAATATTCATTTCCGTATGTACTATAATATCCTAAAATAAGATCCTTAAAATCTTTTTCACTATATCTTCTTAAAGCATCATAATAATTCAAACTATAAAAATCTAGATCAAACATAATATCACATATACTAGATGAACTATTAATAATCGGCACAATACTTCTTTTTACCTTATTTATATATTCATTGTAATCTTGTATAATAAATCTCTGTGCATACAATTGTGTAAGTGCAAAATTATTTGGTTTATTATACACATTATAATATTCAATTTTACTCTTATAAAACTCATCATATGTTAAAAAAAGTGATACAAAATCATCATAATTATCTTTAATAAAACTTTTTGATGGGTAACTTCCTAATACCAAATAAGTATATAATAAATCGTTTCTTAGTGTGTTCTCATTTATTTTAATCATAATATCCTCCAAAAAAATAAATTAATAAATGAACACCCTTTTTATCTTAACTCTATATAAATTATAATATATATTTTTTTAAAAGAAAAGAGTATTATTAATACTCTAAATATATAATTTATAAATGATTGTATCTTCTTTTTAATTCTAAGAAATCATTTTCAATCTTTGAAGCTATATATTTGCCACTAACAAAATCATCTATACTAAATCCAGTTAATTCAATTATCCCTTCTAAAGGCATTTCTTTCCTCATTGTAGTGACATTATTTAATACTTTTAAAAATTCTTCTTTATTAGAATTATTAATTAAATTTAAATGCATAGATATATAATAAGCTAGTCCATATAAAGCACTATCTCTTGATGAATAAATCATTCCATCTTCAGTTAAATAATTATTGCAACAAAGAATATTTACATCTCTAGCTAAAATATCTTGTAAAACACTTAACCAATAATAAGTATTACAAACTCTCATATTATTTAATATCATTGATCCATCAATATCAATTTTATTTTTCTTTAAATAATCATAAAAGCCAAGTTCATATGCAGTAGATGGAACCTCTATTAAATAATCTTCAAAAATAGAAACTTTTTTCATTTGATTGAATAAATATTTTTCTAAATCAATTGCATGACCTATTTCATGTATGGCAAAAGCAGCAATTTTACTATCATAATTATCACTACCAATTACTATATATCCACTTCCAATAAAAGGAATAGACATAAAAAAACCGCCATAATCTCTATCTATATTACTACCAAAATTAATTCTATTCTCATCAAAATATTTTTTAGCAATTTTATAAATATCATTTCCATAAGTACTAAAGTATCCTAAAATAAGATCCTTAAAATCTTTTTCACTATATTTTCTAATACAATCATAATATCTATACAAATAATCATTCATATCCAAACACTCAAAATAAGTACAATAATTATCAGCTGTAGAATAAATTAATTCTTTATTTTTATCAATATTTTCAATAAACTTTTGAAGTGCTTTACTATTATCTTTACTAGCTATATACTCCATCCTATCAAATCTTATATTTTTGTTCCATAAAATTACTTTATTAAATTCATCAGCTAACAATTCATTAAACGATTTAAATCCATTATAATTACTAGTTATTAAACTTTTATTATTTGAATATGTATGTAATTCATTTCCAGCATAATATATTTCACCCATTAATTGACCTTCATTTATTTTAATCATGAATAACCTCCTAAAAATTTAAATAATAAATGAATGCCCTTTTTACCCTTTTTTAAAAAAGAAGATATTTAATTATCTTCTTTCAATTTTCTTAAGTCCACCCATATATGGTTGTAATACTTTTGGTATTTTTATGCTTCCATCACTTTGATAATTATTTTCAATTAAAGCTATTAATCCACGAGGACTAGCTAATACTGTATTATTTAATGTATGAACAAAATAGTTTCCATTTTCTCCTTTAGTTCTAATACCAAGTCTTCTTGCTTGAGCATCACCTAAATTAGAACAACTACCTACTTCAAAATATTTTTGTTGTCTTGGACTCCATGCTTCAATATCACATGATTTAACTTTTAAATCAGCAAGATCTCCACTACAACATTCAAGTTGTCTTACAGGAATATCTAAATTTCTAAATACTTCTACAGTATATTTCCACATATCTTCATAATATTTCATTGAATCTTCTGGTTCACATAAAACAATCATTTCTTGTTTTTCAAATTGATGAACTCTATATAATCCTCTTTCTTCAAGGCCATGAGATCCACCTTCTTTTCTAAAACATGGAGAATATGAAGTCATTCTAATTGGAAGTGAATCTTTAGATACAATTTGATCTTTAAATCTACCAATCATTGAATGTTCAGAAGTACCTATTAAATATAAATCTTCACCCTCTATTTTATACATCATAGCTTCCATTTCAGGGAAAGACATAACACCAGTTACTACATCACTATGAATCATAAATGGTGGAATTGCATAAGTAAATCCTTTATCTATCATATAATCTCTAGCATAAGCTATCATAGCTTCATGAAGTCTAGCTATATCTCCAAGTAAGTAATAAAATCCTTGCCCACTTGTACGACCAGCTGATTCCTTATCAAGTCCAGCTACACTTTCTAATATATCAGCATGATATGGTATTTCATAAGAAGGTACTACAGGTTCACCAAATACTTCTTTTTCAACATTTTCACTATCATCCTTACCAATTGGTACACTCTCATCTATAATATTAGGAATAACCATCATTATTTCTTTAATTTTTATTTCAAGTTCAGCTTCTCTAGCTTCCAAATCTTCAATTTCTTTTTGCATTGAAGAAACTTTCTCTTTTACTTTTGCTGCTTCATCTTGTTTCTTTTCTCTCATAAGTTGTCCAATTGAGGCCGATAGTTTATTTTTCTCACTTCTTAGATTATCACCCTTTAATTTAGCTTCTCTATATTCTTGATCTAAAGAAAATACTTCATCAACTAAAGGTAATTTTTCTTCTTGAAATTTTTTCTTGATATTTTCTTTTACTAAATCTCTATCCTCTCTTATTAATTTAATGTCTATCATACTATCACCTCTTATTTATAATAATATCATTATTTTAAGCAAATAAAAAGAGAAATAATCTCTTTTTTTAATTTTACCATCCTCCAAAACCAAAAATTATAGCTAAAAGAATAAATAAAATTAATATGATAAAAAATATATTTGATCCTTGATTATTATAACAACCAACCATTTTAACCCTCCTTATATTAAATAAATGCACCTAAAATGATTACTAATAAAATAAATAATACTAAAGCAAATGCTGCTCCACCAATTCCATTGTTAGTAGTATTATTACATCCACAACCTGTATTCATTTAACATTCCTCCTTTTTTATCTTACACTTTATACTATGTTTTACTTTAATTTTTGTGTATGATAATTACTTGTATTTTAATACTTTATTTGCTATCATAATAAGAGTTAGGAGGAATTATGAAAAAAATTTTAATTGTCCTTGCATGTTTATTATTAATGACAGGATGCAAAGATGTAAAACTTGATAATGGTGAGGCTGCAGTAGTAACTTTCAAAAAAGGTGGAATTAGTTCTAGTGATTTATATGCTGAATTAAAAAAACTACATGGTGGTGAAGCAGTAACAAATTTAATAGATATGTATTTATTAAATAAAGATTACCCTACTGATAGTGAAGAAGAAAAATATATTAGTCAAACACTTAAAACTATAAGAAAGAATGCTAAAGAAGCTGGTACAACAACTAGTATGTATATTCAAATGTATTATGGTCTATCATCAGAAGAAGCACTTGAATCATATTTATCTTTAAGTCATAAAAAAAGTTTATATACTTTAGATTATGCTAAAGAAAATGTTTCAGATAAGCAAATTAATGAATACTATAAAGATCATATTTATGGTGATATAGAAGCTAGTCATATATTAATTACAGTTGATGCTAAAGATGATGCTACTGATGAAGAAAAAACTGAAGCTGAAAACAAAGCATTAGCAACAGCAACTAATATTATCAAAGAATTAAATGAAGGTGCTGACTTTGCAGAACTTGCTAAAAAATATTCAAAAGATGAAGCTACTGCTAATAATGGAGGTTCTCTTGGTAAAGTAAATACTGGAGATTTAACAGATGAAGCATTAGAAGCATTAAGAAAATTAGAAGATGGTAAGTATACTACTACTCCAATAAAATCATCAGATGGATATCATATATTATTTAGAACAAGCATGGCAGAAAAACCAAGTCTAGAAGATTCAAAAGAAAAAATAATAGGAATTGTTGCAGAAGAAATGTCACAAGAAAGTGGATATACTGCTACTGCTATGAAAGCTTTAAGAGAAAAAAATGAAATGAAATTTGTTGATACAGATTTAGAAAAACAATTTGAAAGCTTAAATTAATAATCAAAAAAGTGTAGAAAAATCTACACTTTTTTATTTGAATAAAATTAATATTTCATCATAAGAATAACCTTTTCTTAATAATGAATTAATTATTTTATTTTTATCACCTTTAAATTTTCTATTACACTTTTCAAAATCTTTATTAATCGCATCACTTTCATATTCAATATTAGATAATTTTTCATTAATCATATCTTTATCATATCCAAGATTATATAAATCATTTTTTATTTTATTAATAAACATATAATAACTTTTACTTTTCATTATATTTTTCTTTTTATTGATAATTTTTACTAATTTATCTTCCCATATCTTATCACTAATTGTATATAAATACTCATCAATATCATTTTCATTAAAATCTAATTCTAATAACTCATTTTTTATTTTATAAGGACCCTCATTACTTAAATTAACTTTATCATTTATATATGCTTTAATATATTCTTTTTCATTTAATAAATTTAAATCATTTAATTTGTTTATTACATTGTTAATAATTTGTTCACTATATAATTTCTTTTCTAAATATTTAATGATTTCCTTTTTATTTCTCATTTTAACTTCTATATAAGATAATGCCATATCATATGCTTCATACCATCTATTTTCTTCAATTATTTCATCTATTAAATGAGCATCTATATCACTTCTAGTTAATAGTTCATATTTTAAAATAATATCTTCAAATAAAGTTAAATCTGTATTATCAAAGAAAACTTTATATTTATTCTTACCTACTTTTTTAAATTTATTAACTTTCATGTCTTTCTCCTTTTAAATATTGTATCATTTTTAACTAATTAAAAAAAGAAGCAAATGCTTCTTAATCATTACTATAATTAGTGAAATATCTTTGAATTAATACTACAGGAGTTCCTTTATCTCCACTACCAGATGTTAAATCACAAAGACTTCCTAATAAATCAGTATAGCGTCTTGGTGTTGTACCTTGTGTAGCCATAGTACCTTTTAATTCTTTATCTTTTTGACGAATTTCTTCTTTCATTGCTTTTTGAAGTTCTTCACCTTTTAGATTTTTAAATTTGTTTTCAGAAAAATATTTTAATTTTATTTCGTTTGGACTGCCTTCTAATCCTTGAGTATAAGCAGGACTTACAACTGGATCTGCAAGTTCCCAAATCTTTCCAACTGGATCTTTAAATGCTCCATCTCCGTAAACCATTACTTCGATATTTTTTCCAGTTCTTTCTTTCATAATAGCTTGAACTTTATTTACAAGAGCAGTTCCTGTTCTTGGGAATAATTTAACTCTATCTTCTGTTGAACGATTAGAACCTAATAGCCCATATGGTGAGTATCCACTTCCATCAACACTCTCATTTAAAATTTCACTCATCATTAATACTTTAGCTGCTCCAGCTTGAAGTAATCTTTCTTTTGTTTCTTTTCTTGTATGAATATCACAATTAATTACAGTTTTAGTATAATTTAGAATAGTTTCAGGTCTATTTGAGAAAATCATTTCAAATTCACAACCTTCTTTTTCAACTAAATCTTTATATACTTCATACATATTAACACCAGTAAATATATGTTTAAAATGTGAATATTTTTCTACATAATCTTCTTCACTAATAGTATCTACAGAAGGATTAACTCCATATTTAATTAAATCTTCTTTATAAAGAATATCATTACCTACTTCATCAGCTGGATAACTTGATAATAAAGTAATCTTTTTAGTTGCTCTTGCCATAGCAGATAATAATACAGCAAAACGATTACGACTCAATATAGGAAATACAATTCCTAAATGGTCAGAATTCATTTTGTTTCTAATATCAGTAGCTATTTGATCTAATGTAGCAAAATTACCTTCACTTATTCCAACAACTGCTTCTGTTATTGCAATAATATCTCTATCTTCAAATTCAAAATGTTCACTTTTGCTTGCTTTTATTACTGAATTAACAACTATTGAAGCTAAGTCATCTCCTTCTTTTATTATAGGTGTTCTAATACCACGAACTATAGTACCTACATCTCTCATAAATCACTCTCCTATTATATTTTAGCATAATAAAAAAACTAATTATATATAAAATACAATTAGTTTACATTTATTAATATTTAATTAATTAGAATTTTTTAAAAACATGTCTTAAATCTTTAATTGTTTTCTTATCTGGTCCAAAGAATGTTCTTTCATATTCTTCATAATAATGACTAGCAACATCCATAGTAGCTTTTAATTGAGTACAATAACTTTCTAATAATTCTGGATGTTCTCTAAGATACTTTAATCTTCCACTAACAACTGTATTATTTGTTTTAATCAAATCTTTATCAATATAATCATCCATAAATAAACCAGCTTCAGTTGATGAAAATTTAATTTTAGCTCCATCATCATAAACATTAAATTTAGCACCTGTAAATATTTCAGTTCCTTTATCTGCACATACTCTACTTCCATCTTTAGTTGCTACTGTTGGAACTTTTATAATTATATAACCAAGTTTTTCAGTAAGATCAATATCCTTATCTTCTACATTAATATTTGAATTAATATTTTTAGCAGGTTCTTCTCCATTAATAATAGATGTTTGAACTTCTTCATCATTAACTATAGCTTTTGATAAATCAAAACATTCTAAATTAATTTTTTCATATTTACCATCAATATTTAATTCTCCATATCTATAAAAATGACATGGTCTTATAAAAAAATATCTTTCAGTATCTGATATATTTTTTTTCATTTTATTTCCCCTCTTTCAAAAAGTGGCTTTATTATACCACAAAAATCCATTTGTGTCAATTTTGACACGTCAGATTATTTTAAGAATCCTTTAATTATAGTATCTTCTGCTTTCTTTTCACTAAGACCTAAAGACATAAGTTTTATTAATTGTTCACCTGCTATTTTACCAATAGTAGCTTCATGAATTAATCTTGCATCAATATTATTAGCTTCAATTTTAGGAATTGATACGACACTAGCATTATCTTGTATAATTGCATCACATTCTACATGCCCAAAACAATCATTATTTCCAATTACTTTAGATACAAACTCTTGATGAGAATCATCTGTTGCTACGCTTCTAGAAGTAACTTTAGCACTAGAATTTTTTCCATTTAATTTAACATTAAATATTGTTTTAGCACTTTGATTATCATGAGTCATTATTTTTTCATTAATAACAAGTTTAGCATCATCCTTTAATACACCAACGGTTTTTCTAATAGTACTTGATACACCTTTTATTTGAGCGGTATCCATTTCTAAAGTAGAACCTTTACTTAAATATACTTCAGTTCTTGGATTTAATATTCTAAGACCACTACCTTCTCCTTCACCATAATGTTTTTCAATATATTTAACATGAGAATTTTCGTCAACAAAGAATCTATGTATACCTTCATGTTCACTATCTTTATGTTTATCATTATGAATACCACATCCAGCATTAATAACTACATTTGCATTTTTTCCTATATGAAAATCATTATAAACTGTATCACTAAGACCACTTTGTGTAATTAAGACAGGAATATGTACATAACCTTCTTTAGTATCATCATTTACAAAAATATCTATTCCAGGTTTATCTTCTTTAGATACAATCTTTATATCATTTGTACTAGCTCTATCTATACTACTTCCATTTTTTCTAATATTATATGCAGTATTTTTCTTACTTAATTCTTCATTAATAATTTTTAATATATGTTTATCTAAATCATTCATGAGATCCTCCTAATTTTGGACAAGATGTAATTATTAAATTATCATCAACACTATTATCTACTTTCCCATTTTGAAGTAATATAACTCTATCAGCAATATTAATAATACGTTCTTGATGAGAAATTATTATAGTTTTACAATTATTTTTTTCTCTTAACTCTTTAAAAACATCAATCAAATTATTAAAACTCCATAAATCAATTCCAGCTTCAGGTTCATCAAAAATATTTACTTTTGAATTTCTAACCATTATAGTAGCAATCTCAATACGTTTTAATTCTCCTCCAGATAATGTATCATCTACTTCTCTATTGATATATTCCCTAGCACATAATCCTACTTTTGACAATACATCACAACATGCGCTAAATTCTATTTCATTTGATGAAGATAACTTTATTAAATCATAAACTGTAATACCTTTAAATTTAACTGGTTGTTGAAAAGAAAATGATATTCCCATTTTAGCCCTTTTATCAATTGAATAGTTTGTAATATCTTCTCCATTAAATAACACTTTACCACTTGTTGGTTTTACAATTCCCATAATAATTTTAGCTAAAGTTGATTTACCACTACCATTTGGTCCAGTAATAACAGTAAAATTCTCATCAAATTTTATATTTATATTATCTAATATTTTTTTATTATCTTTTTCATAAGAAACATTAATTAATTCTATCATTTCTTTTTAATCCTTTCTTTGATAAACATTCTCTACATGATTCATTTCTAATATTAAAATTACATTTAAATTGTTTTAAATCTAATACTTCATAAATATATGATGATATTTTAGATAATGATTCTTCATCAATTACACCTTTAATCTTAGTAGCATCATTTTTAGCTAACTCACTATTTATACCAATTACATCATGCAATAAAATATATAAGATATCATAATCAGCTAAAATCTTTTTAGAATATTCTATTCCTTCATTACTTAATTCAATATGTCCATAAGTTTCATATTTAATTAAATTATGTTCTTTTAAAATACAGAGTTGTTTAGTAACACTAGGTTTAGAACAATTCATTTTTTTAGCAATATCAGTAACTCTAATTACATTTTTTTGTTTCTTTAATACATATATTGTTTTTAAATATTCTTCTGTAGCTCTTGATACCATAATTACTCCTTTGTTAACCATAGTTAACATTTTACTATTATGTATTTACTCTGTCAATAAAAAAGCTCACATTTTTATGTGAACTATTTTAATAATCTAATCTTTCCAATTATTGGTAATTCTTTTGATAAATCATTAGAAGTATTTGATATTCCAAATAATATATATAAAAAGCAAATAAAATATAATGCATATAAAACAAAACTAACAATACCTGGTGTACTATTTAATACCAAACTATCACGTGAGAAAAATGAAGTAACAGTTTTATCTAAAAAATAAACAGCTGTAACTATTACGGTTATATTTAATCCTTGATTAACATGAAATTTCAAATAATTAGATGATTTAATTTTACCTAGTAATATAAAATAAAAACAAACAAATGGTATATAAGATATCATCGCAGAAGTTTTATATAATTTCAAATCCTCTTGAGTATATTCTTTTGTATGATCAGGTGTATCAATAAAGCTTTCTACTGCATCAATAGTTCTTTGAGCATTATCTCTTGTATCTATTTGATTATTTTGATTATTATTAATATCTTGATTATTTTGATTATTTACATCATTGTTAAGATTTTGATTATCCATATCTATCACCTACTTAAATTATATCATTTTTTTATAATTAATACTATGTAATATAAATAAAAATATGATATAATAATTTACATATTAGATTATTTATGCAGGAGTGGCGGAATGGTAGACGCAGTAGACTCAAAATCTACCGGTAGCAATACCATGTGGGTTCAAGTCCCATCTCCTGTACCAATTAATAATTACTCTGATAATCATCAGAGTTTTTAATTGCTTAAAAATCTTTTAATTAATCAAAAATATATGATATAATAAAATTAATAATAGTAATATATGGAGATGTAAAATATGAAAATTAGAAATTATTTAATACTTTTATTATTTATGCTTGCATTTATTCCTGCATTTATAAATGCACAAGAAAATGAAACATGTGATCAAGATAGAATTACAATTCAATCAATAACTTTAGATAGTTTATCTGGAAGTGTAACTCAAGAGTCAGATCCTGTTTCAACTGGTAATAGAATATCAATTGATGTTTCAATGAGTGAACCAGGAGATAATATAAATTATAAAATAATAGTTAAAAATGATTCAAATAAAGATTATGAATTTAATAGTGATTCTATAAATATTAATTCAAACTATATAGAATATAGTATATCTAGTAATAATACAAATAATATTATTAAACCAAATGAATCAAAAGAATTTACTTTAACTGTTTTATATAAAAATGAAGTTCCAGATACAGCATATACAGATGGTGTTTTTGAAGATAATAAGAATATAGAATTAGTTTTATCAACAGATACAAATGAAACAAATACAGACAATGAAACAACTCCTACAGTTACTCCTAGTAATAACGATAATGTTAAAAATCCTAAAACTGGAGTTGATGCTACTCTACTATTTCTAATAGTTGTATTATTCTTTAGTGCATTTGCTTATTTAATTATTAATAAATCTAAATTAATTAAACATTTTGTTATACTATTTGCCCTACTTTTAATTGTTCCAGTTAGTATATATGCTGCATGTCAATATACAATAAATATAGAATCAAAAATTACTATAAAACAACCATATAGAATTAAATCAGTTTCTGATTTAAAAAATGTAACAGTTACATCAGGAAGTGGATTATATAAAAAAGATAATACTTATATTTATAGAGGTAAAGACCCAAATAATTATATTAAAATAGATAATGATTTATATAGAATAATATCTATTCAACCAGATAACAGTTTAAAAGTTATTAGATTAAATAGTATTGGAGTTCTACCATTTGATCCTGGATATACAGATAATATAAATGGAATAACAACAACAAATGAATTAATTGGAACTAGATATGGTAGTTCAAGTAGTGATATTTGTTATACAGCAACTAGTAATAATTATTTCGGATGTAAAGTTTGGAGTAATAAAGAATATACTTATAAAAAAGTAAATAATTCATATTCTGGAATTATTACTTTCCCTAAAATAATTGATTCAACTACTACTCATAATTTACCTACTAGTGAATCATATTTAGCTGTATATTTAAATGGTGGAATGTATAATGGTGTAGAAATTCAAGGATGGATAACATCATTTACAGATAAAACACAAAGTATTATATCTAATGATAAAAATCATAATATTGGATTACTTAACTATAATGAAGGTCAAACAATAGCAACTGATATTTCACAAGAAGAAGAATATAAATGGAATGGTTCAGTAGGACTTATGAATCCATCTGATTTTGTAAATGCAAGTACAAATACTGAATGTAATGGAGTATATAGTTATACATCTAACACATCTTGCTATAATAACAGTAGTGAACATAATTATTTAGCTACAACATTCCATGAATGGACAATTAACCCAGTATCTGCAAGTAGTAATTCAAAAGTTTGGTCAATTAATCCAAATAATAGTCTTGATAATACATCAAATGCTAATTCAAAATATGAAGTAAGACCAGTAATGTATTTAGAAAATTCATTTACAATAGATGGAAAAGGTACAAGAAATGATCCATATACAATAACAATTACAGACCATGATGTATGGAAATAAAAAAGGTAATTATTAATTACCTTTTTTCATTGAATCATTTAACATTTTTCTATAATAATCTTGATTAGCTCTAAACATTTGATCTTTTGTTTCAAACTTTCTTCCATCAATTGAAGTAAAGAATTGCTTTTGTTGATTGAAACTATTATTATTAAAATTATTTGGTGTTGAATATGAATCTCTTCTTACAAAATTATTTTTTGGAGGGAGATTCATACCAAATCCATTAAAATTATTTCCCATATGATATAGTCCTTTCAACTATTCTTTTAACATCTCTTTCATTAAAAGGTTTTTGAAGCATATCTACTATTTGATAATTAAATGCTTTTGTTATTGTATCTTTATCATCAGCTCCAGTTATTATTGATACTGGATATTTAACAAATAAATCATTTGCTTTTAAATAATTTAAAACTTCAAATCCATTAACATTTGGCATATTTAAATCAAGTAATATACCCTTTATATTATTATTTTTTGATAACTCATTAATAGCTTTATTTCCATCACTAGCAAGAATAACATTAAAAGTATCATTAAATACTTTAGAAATAAAATTAAGTACCATATCAGAATCATCTACTACTAATATAGAATCTCTATTATCTACTACTTCTTCTTTATTAGATTCTTTTACATCTTCTTTCACATCTACAGTTTTTATATAATCAAGAGCTACATTAACTACTCTTTTTATTTCTAAAAATAATTCTTCAAAATGTTCTTCAACATATTCTTGATTATTATTCTTACTTTCCATTTCGTGATTTAGAGCTAACTGTGCTAAGTGTGTAAAACCTAAATATTTAGAATCACTCTTTAATGAATGAACACTAATTGCATAGTTTGCCATATCTTTTTCTTTTCTAAATTTATTTAAATCATTAACTTTAGAAGAAATTGAATTAATATATTCAGCTAATACTTCATCATATGTTTCTATATCACCAAGAAGTTCTAAACTTGATTCTAAATCAACACCATTATTTTTTAAAATATTTACATCATTCATATTATTCACCTACACTCATTATATCATTAAAAACTATTAATAGTAAATAAAAATACATATTAAAAAACTACTATTGAAGTAGTTTTAATTTTTCATTAATTAAATTTATCATTTTATCTATTTTTTTATTTTTATCTAATGATTTATCATGGATATTATTATATTTATTTAGATTATATTCTAAATATTCTTTATAAAGAAGTTTATCTTTATGATTAAGACCTAATAATAATTCACTTTCACTATAATTATAATTTCCTTTTTTAAATACAATTAAATTATAGTATTTATTATTTTCTTTAATAATTTGTTCTATATCAACAATATATCCTAATGTATTCATTTTATCTCTTAGAATATCATGATAATTATTTGATATAGTTATTATTTTTTTAAATGATAATTCAGTATTTGATAATATATCAATAATAGTATGTGTTCCCATACCTGATAATACTAAAGTATCCGCTTCTTCTTGTTTTATATTTGATAGTCCATCAGAAACTCTTAAATCAATTAAAGGAGTATTAATAGTAGATTTAGCTCTTGCTATAACATTCTCACTTATATCACTAGCTATTGAATATTGTCCCCTTTTTGAAAGAAGAATTCCTAATTTTGCTTGATCACACCCAACATCTACCACTTTATCTTTTAAATCAATAAAAGAATATATTGCTTCTATTCTATTCAATTAAGAAATCTCTTAATTTCTTAGCTCTTGATGGGTGTCTTAATTTTCTAAGAGCTTTTGCTTCAATTTGTCTAATTCTCTCACGAGTAACTTTAAATTGTTTACCTACTTCTTCTAATGTATGACTAGATCCATCAAATAATCCAAATCTAAGTTCTAAAACTTCTTTTTCACGAACAGTTAATGTATCTAATACTTCACGAAGTTCATCTTTTAGTATTTCATATGTAGCGAATTCTTCTGGAGACATTGTTCTCTCATCAGCTAAAAAGTCTCCTAAATGAGAATCATCTTCTTCACCAATTGGTGTTTCTAATGATACTGGATCTTGAGATATTTTTCTAATCTCAGCTATCTTATCAACAGATAATCCCATTTTCTTTGATAATTCTTGATCAGTTGGTTCTCTATTTAATTCTAGAGTCATTTGTCTTTCAATTCTAGCCATTTTATTGATAGTTTCAACCATATGAACAGGAACTCTAATAGTTCTTGCTTGGTCAGCTAAAGCTCTTGTAATAGCTTGTCTAATCCACCATGTAGCATAAGTAGAAAATTTATATCCCTTATCATAATCAAATTTTTCTACAGCTTTCATAAGACCAATATTACCTTCTTGAATTAAATCTAAGAATAATAAACCACGTCCTACATATCTTTTGGCAATACTAACAACTAAACGAAGGTTAGATTCAGCTAATATATTTTTAGCATGTTCATCACCTTGTGCTACTCTTTTAGATAGTTCTTGTTCTTCTTCTAAAGTAAGAAGAGATATTTTACCTATTTCTTTTAAATACATTCTTACATTATCATTTACAGACATATCCTTACTTTCATCAGGTACATCATCAACAATAATCTCATCTTTTAGATTGATTTCTCCACCATCTTCTTCATCTTCAGCTCTAACTTCAATACTATTTTCTGTTAACTTATTATAAAGTTTATCTAATGCTTCACTATCTAAATCTAAATCAATAGTTTTTTTAGCTATTTGTTCATAAGTCAAATAACCTTGATCTTTTCCTAACTTAACTAATTCATCAATTCTTTCATCAAATGTTTTAATATTATTTACCATTTTAACACTTCCTTATTTATATTTTCTATTTTCTTTAATATTTCTATTTGTTTATTAATATCCATTGTTTTATTCATTTCTTCTCTTAGAGAATCTACTCTTTTTTTTATTGAATATTTTTTTATAGTATTTATATAATCATCTAATTCTTCCATAGTATATTCTTCATTATTATGATATCTCATGACTTCTTTTAATGCTTCATTTACTTTTTCATCATCTTTTATATAATCAATAAAATCACTATAATCAAAATATCCATAATCATTTCTAAATTCAATTATTTTATATGCAAGTGATGCCATATTATCATGTATTAAATAACCTAAAGTATTTTCAAAATATAATATTACATCATCATAATTAATCATTAAATATAATAATCTTATTTCACTAATATCATATTTGTTATACCTTTTTTTAACAATTTCTTGTTTTACTTCTTTTTGCTTTATATTTGAAGTTTTAATTTTACTTTTAATTACTGATTCATCTATTCCAAATTCATTAGATAATTCTTTTATTTTTAATTCCTTTAATATATCATCATCTATTTCATTTAATGAATCTATTGCTTCATTTATATATTTACTTACTTCTACAGAGTCTTTCATATTCTTTTTAGATTTTAAATATTTTAACTTAAAATCTATAAAAGATATTCTATTATTATAAGCTCTATCAAAAGCATCTTTTCCTTTATGAATAATATATTCATCACTATCTTTATAATCTTCAAATACTATTACACTTACTTCTATATTATTCTTAATGAGCAAATCTCCAATATTAATTGTTGCATTTACTCCAGCATCATCCTGATCTAAATTTAATACTACTTTGCATTTATATTTAATTATTTTTTCTAAGTGTTCATGGGTAAATGCTGTTCCCATTAGAGCTACTACATTTTTATAACCTATTGAAGACATCCTAATGGTATCCATGAATCCTTCAGTTATAATTATTTCTTTACTCTTTTTAATATTCAAGAGTGAATTATTAATATTATAAAATGTTAAATTCTTTTTAAATATAATTGTTTCTTTAGAATTAGAATATTTAGATAATGTTTTATCTTCTAAATCACTCTTTAAATACTTTCTTCCGCTAAAAGCAATTATATTATTATTTTCATCAATAATTGGAAATATTATTCTATTTTGAAATGTATCATAATAATTATTATTAATTTCTTTTACAATATCTATTTCAAGTAAATCTTTAATATCATATTTTTTTTGCAGTAGAGAACTAAGTTTATTATTAGTGGCAAGTCCAATATTAAATTCATTTATAATATCTTTATCTATACCTCTATCACTTAGATATTTTAATGCTTCCCTTCCACTTGATGATATTAAATTATTTTTAAAATATTTATTTACTGTATCATTTATTTCATAATACTTTTCATATCTAGGATTTTCTTTTTTCTTAGTACTAACATTTATTTTTATTCCAGCTCTATCAGCTAGTATCTTTAGTGCTTCTTCAAATGAAACTCCATTTATTTTTTGTACAAATGTTATTACATTACCACTCTCTCCACAAGAAAAGCATTTATATATTTGTTTATCTTTATGAACACTAAATGATGGAGAGTGATCATCATGGAAAGGACATAAGGCTTTGTTCTTTTCATTTAGACTAATATAGCTTCCAATAACATCTACAATATCATTTTTTGTTTTTACTTCATCAATTATATCTTTAGAAACAAATGCCATTTTTGCCCTCCTAATAATATATATACGACAAAAGAAATTAAAAACACTTCTTTTTTTTTAATAATTTTGTAAAAACGAGCATATTATACCACTTAATAACATATAATTCAATTTAAAAATACTAATTTTTCAATTAGTATTTATTTAAAATTACATCTATTGGTTTAATCTTATTAATTTTATTTATTACTGATATTGTTAGTAATATTGATAATAAAATATCAAATATTAACACTATTATGCTAGAAATTGGATTAATGACAATACCATTTAATTTAAAATAAAAACTTCCAAATATAGAATTATTCATAACATAACATTCTATTAACCATATAACAGTTCCAAATAACCAAGAAATACCACCAATTAATAAAGATTCAATAATAAATATTTTAATAATATCTATATTTCTGGTACCTATACTTCTTAAAATACCTATCTGTTTTCTATAACTATCTATAGAATTAGATATAAAATTATATATTAATAATAATGAAAATAATACAAATATTAAACTAGTTACTAATAAAAACTTTTTAATTCTACTATAAACATATATCACACTACTAACATTAGAAGAATTATCATAACTAACTCTATATTTTTCTCCAACTCCAAAATAATTATAAGTATATAAAACATCAAAATTAGTAAATACATCTTGCAAAACATCTTTATCATCTTGATATATTATTAATGAATCAATTATTTTTTTAGAATTATTCTTTCCAATAATATCTTCAGATATATAACTACTATTAGTATTAATTCCTATTATTTTTAATTCAACTTTTTCTTCAGATTCATTACTAGTATTAATAAAAGATATATTATTATTAATATTAGTATTTTTTAAAAATTGTTTTAAATGATGTTTTACTATATCATTATATACCATATCAGAATGACTTTTAATATAGTCATCTAAACTAATTTGATAATTATTAACAATATTTTTAAATGTTTCAAGTGAAATAATTATCTCATTATCATTAAGAGAAGATGTAATCTTTTCATTACCATTAAAATCAATATATTTAATATTATTATCAATTATTTTTATATTGTCATTAATATTATTATTGTTATAAGATAACATCATTTTAGATAAATTATAATTATTAGATAGTTTTATATTATCAATAAAATCTTTAGTTACATAAATATAAGAAGAATAAGATAAATAGTTTTCAATATAATATCTTTTTAAATTATCATTCCAGAAAGTACCATATTTAAATGCTCTTTGATATAAACTTGTATCATCATCAACTATTCCACTTATAATTACATTTGTATTTCCTAATTTAATAATTCTTTTTGATTTAATTATTTCATCATAAGAACTTGGTTTAAAAAGACTATTATTTTCATCATATATACCAGCATTTATAATTGTATCAGCTAAATATTTATGAATTAATACTTCATTATTATTAGAAGGAAACTCTCCTATAATATTACTAACTATTCTCTTATCATTTAATATAACAAATTTAAAATTACTAGGAATAACATTATATGCATCATTATCTAATAGTTCTTCACTTAAAGAACCAAAAGTAAATCTTAATCTATCTCCATTTTCATATAATAAATAAACTGGATTTGAAGTAGATAATACAACATTTTCAACATTATTTATATCATTAATATCAAAATCTAATCTTTTTTCATTTCTAACTTCATCTTTTATTTCAACATCAATATGCTCTATTTTAAGATTATATTCATTATTATCTTTCATTGTATTTATTAATAAACTATTATCTTTAAACAAATATGTATTTATTGAAAAACACATAAATGAAAGAGATATCATTGTTAATAGTATAGTTAATACTAATCTTATAGGTTTACTCATTATATATGAATATGCCATTTTAAATATATAATTAAATGGTAAATTCGAAGTTTTAAAATCTATTTTATTTGATATATTCTTTATATGTTTTTTATTATCACTTACAACTTCTCCATCTTCAATTCTAATAATTCTATCTGCATATTTTTGTGCTGATTCTATATCATGAGATACTACTATTACTAAACAGTCTTTAGATATATTTTTTAGTATATTCATTACTTGATTACTCGATTTTTTATCTAAATTACCAGTTGGTTCATCTGCAAGTATTAGTTTAGGATTTTTAATAATTGCTCTAGCTAGAGATACTCTTTGTTTTTGTCCGCCGGATAATTCATTAATATTTCTATTCTCTAATCCTTTTAAATCAACACTTTCTAAAGTTTTTAATATTAAATCTTTATTATCTTGTTTATTTAATTTTAATGAAAGATTAATATTTTCATAAACATTAAACTCCTCTAATAAATTAAATTCTTGAAAAACAAATCCAACATATGTATTTCTATAAGATTCTAATTGTTTAACTGATAATTTACATAAATCTTCATCTTCAATATATATACTTCCTTTATCTGGAGTATCTAGAGAACCAATTAAATTAAGTAAAGTTGATTTTCCACTTCCACTTTTACCTACAATAAAAACAAGACCCTTATTATCAAAAGAAATATTTATATCTTTTAAAGCATTAGTGTCTATACTATTTTTAGATTTATATGTTTTACTTATATTCTCTAGTTTTATCATAAAGTTATTTTATCATATTTTATTATTTAAAACTAGAGTGATATAAATTGAATGTAATTAATTTCATAAAAAAAACGAAGCTTAAATTTTTTAAGCTTCTTTGTATGTAGAATCATATAAATCTGGATTATCATTTTCAAAAGTTTCCTGATATATTACTTCAGGTAAATCTTCTTTAGATGAAAGTCCAAAATAATCTAAAAATTCATTTGTTGTTTTATATAAATTTGGTTTACCAATACTATCTTCTTTTCCACATATTTTAATAAATCCTCTAGCAAGTAATCTTCTTACTATCTGAGAAGAATTAACACCTCTTATTTCATCAATCTTTATTCTTGTAATTGGTTCATTATAAGCAATTACCGCTAATACTTCTAATGCTGCATTTGATAAATTAGTGGTTTTAGTATCAGTTACTAAATGTTCATAATATTCTTTATGTTCTTCTTTAGTTGTTAATTTAAATGCATTTCCTAAATAAGAAATTCTAAGTCCTCTTGAATCAGATTCATAATCTTTTTTTAATTCTAACAATAATTCTTTAACTTTTTCTTCATCAACACCTAATATTTTAGACATTTCTTTTAAAGTAATACCTTCATCACCAACAATAAATAATATTCCTTCAAGTACTGCTTTTAAGTTCACTTTAATCAACTCTTTCTAAATAAATATCTGAAAAATTATTATCTTGTCTTAGTGTAATCTCCTTATTCTTTGCCATTTCTAAAACAGATAAAAATGTAACTACTACATAAGGTTTACTAAAATCATCAAATAATTCTATAAAATTAACTCTTTTCTTTTCTTTGAGTATATCTCTTATTTTAACAACTCTTTCTTTTACTGACAACTCTTTTCTTGCAATTTTTGTATTAAGAGGTTTATTAGCATTTTGACGTTCTAATAATTTTTGAAAAGCTTCAAGTAAATCCATTACACCAACACTACCATCATTTTCTAATGTTTCTTTAGAGTATTTTTTTAGTATTTCAGGTGCTTTAGTAAAATATGATGATCTATTTTGTTCTAAATTTCTAAATATTTCAGTACTATCTTTATATTTTTTATATTCAACTAATCTTCTTTTTAACTCTTCCTCAGGATTTTCTTCTTCAACACTCTCTTCTTCTTTAAACATAGTAGGAAGTAATTTTCTACTTTTTATTTCAATTAACTCACTTGCCATAACTAAGTATTCACTTGCTATATCAAGATTCATCTCAGTCATTTTTTCAATATATTCTAAATATTTATTTGTTATATCAGATATTTCAACATCAAAAATCTCCATCTTAGATTTTTTTATAAGATGAAGTAATAAATCAAGTGGTCCTTCAAAATCCCCTATTAATAGATTATCCATTATTCACAAATCCATTCCTTTAAGCTTTCTCTACTTTTTACAATTGCAACAGTTAATCCCTTATTGTATATTGGAGTATATCCTTCATAAGTATTATTTAAATCAATAGTATATTCTAATGTTTTATTATCAAATGTTGCATTTAAAGTTTTATTTAAACTATTATATTCTGTTTCAAGTGAAGTATCATCATCCTTCAAACTAGTTTTTGATACATCATAACTTGCTAATGAATTACTTATAAAATGATATCTATTTTCATAATTATAAGATTCATCACTAAATTTACATACTAAAGTAGAACTTGAAGTTATATCTCCACCTACTCTTTGTACTATTAAAGCATAACTTGCAAAATTGAAAATATCTTCTTCCAAAGTTATTGAATAATTAGATGATGTATCTTTTTCAATTTTTTCATTTGTATCAAATAATTCTTTATATACTAACTCTTTATCAGCATTATATATTTCAACATATAAATTTAAACTTTTAACATCTTCAATTACATCAAATGCTTCATAATTAAAACTAATACTCTTTTCTTCTGCATTTTTTCTAAAATTATAAAAATTAATATTATTTACTTTCATAGAACTAGATGAATCATCAATTTTAATAAATCCAGCTGTAGTATTATCAGGATTAACATTAGTAGCAGTTAGACTTCCAGTTTTCATATAATTATTATAAATTTCAGCCATTTTATCTATATTTACAGCAAAATATATAAGAGCAGCAATTATTATAAATAATAATATGTTACTTCCCTTTGATTGTTTTGTATTAATAACTTGAGGTTCATCTACAGGATTTGATGGTGGGATATTTAATTGTTGTACTTTACCATTTGGATCCTCATTAGTAGCCTGCGAAGTTTGTATAGCATTATTTGTTTGAGCTGGTGCGCTTGGCGTTACATTTTGAGCTGGTGCTTGGACTCCTTGAGCAGGCATTGGTTGTGGAGTTACAGGAGTACCTTGTGCTGGCATTGGTTGTGGTGCAACTGTATTTTGAACAGGAGCAGTATAACCAATTGGAGTTGGTGTAACAAAAGGACTAGCATTGCCAGTTGCATTTCCCATATTAGTATTAGTGTTTTGAGTATTATTATTATTTGGGTTCATTTTCCACCTCTATTCTATTTTCTTAATAGAATTATATCAAAAAAAGAATAAAATGTATATACTTTATTCACTCTATTAATTCTTTATTTTACAAAACAATGTAACTATAAATGCACTTACTATTGCAATACTAATACCAGCAGATGCATTTTGAAGAACACCTTTAAACAATCCTATAAATCCATAAGTATTATATCCTTCACTAGCACCACTTGCTAGTAAATGGCCAAAATTAACAATTAATATAGTCGCACCAGATGAAAAAATATCAATAAATTTATCATATATTTTAAATCCAGATAATATTGTACCAATTATAACTAAAGACGTATTTATGTGTCCTGGAGTAAGTTTTGTCTTTTCAATAACAATTTGAGATACAGCACATACAAATCCACTAAATAAAAAAGCATATAAATAAGTCAATATGTCACCTCCAAACTAACAGCATGACTAATAGATGGAATTGGTAATTTTAGATTTGAACTAGTAACAGAATGAAGAGAACCAGTACCAATAATTAATATTTTTTTATACTTTTTAAGAGGAATAATATAATCAAATAAAATAAAAGGTAAACAAGCAGGACCACTAGCTCCAGCATAAACATTTTCTTTAGTATAAAAAATACTACCACTATCAATTACATTATCTAATTTCATATTA
>Ga0247611_10002302_pt1 | contig 31209 bp, 27 predicted proteins | sample 177DNAGHGhighgp2_FD_192422 | JGI IMG/M metagenome (GOLD analysis project Ga0247611, IMG submission 192422) | Sheep rumen microbial communities from Palmerston North, Manawatu-Wanganui, New Zealand - 1770 DNA GHGhigh gp2 | ecosystem: Host-associated > Mammals > Digestive system > Stomach > Rumen... | reverse complement strand
GGGATATCCTCGAAGGCTGTTCCTGGCTCGATACCATTGTCGGGATCACCAACTTCGGGGTCATAGACATAACCGCATACGTCACAAACAAACTTTTCCATAATCGTCACATTTTTAAGTTATACATAAGTTTTATAATATCTGTTCGATATGCTCCACGATGACCTCGGGAGCAATACGATGCATACAGGCATAGTCGCCACGACGGCATGCCTTCTGTCCGTAGATGCTGCATGGGCGGCAGTTGAGGGGTATCTGGATGGCATTCTCAGAACCCTGGTTCCAGCCCATGAAACCAGCGAACGGATGGGTGGCTCCCCAGATGCTCACCACAGGGGTGGCGACAAGGGAGGCAAGGTGCATATTTGCCGAATCCATCGAGAGCATCACCTTCAGATGGCTCATCAGGACAAGCTCCTGCCTGATGGATTCCAGACAGGGTGCCACATGGACACACTGTGGGTATTTCGCACACCACTGGGGGAAGACCTCGTCCTCACGTTCGCCCTTGCCGAAAAGGAACAGTCTTGCCTCCGGATGCTTCTTCGTCAACAGGGCGATCACCTGTTCCATCAGCTGCAGCGGGTATATCTTCCCCTCGTGTTTCGCAAAGGGAGCGATACCGATGTTGAGTGGAGCGCTGAGCGTGGAGAGCTGAGGGTTGTCTGGCAGCAGACTCAGGTCACCACCACCCTCCGGGAAGATGGAGTGGAAGTCCAGCTCTATGGGGAAACCCAGACGCTCCAGCACGTCAGCATAGTTCTGGAAGGCGGTGGGCTGCTGGATGAGTTGCTTGTTATTGGAAGCTGTCAGCCGGTGGCGACCCTTGCGGTGCTTGTCGATATGTGCCACCTTGTAACTGCCGAGGTTGAAGCGCATGCGCAGGAATTCTGAGCGCAGCACGTTATGCAGGTCGGCAATATGCGTGAACTGCTTGGCGGCAAGCCGGCGGTAGAGGGCGTTCAGTCCCTTGATGCCATGGTACTCCCGCTTCAGGTCAGCCTCCATAAAGCCGACGTTAGGGGCGAGGTCCTCAAAGAAAGGACGTGCGAAGCTGCGGCTCAGCACGGTCACCCTCACGTCAGGATACTGACGAGCCAGGGAATAGACTACGGGAACGGTCATGGCGACATCTCCCAGGGCAGAGAAACGGATGATGAGGATGTGGTCTTTCTTCACTTCACCTTATTATTATATAAGACAGGATTGGTTGCCGGGTCGTTATACATCTTCATCTGACGATATACCTTCATGTATTTCCGTCCAGCCTCTATGTCCTCCAGCAACTGGTCGATGGACTTGCTCAAGTCAATCTGCTGCTCCTTCAGGATGTCCAGCTTTGCCTGACACTTGTCGATATGTGTCGCATCAGCATCCTTACGGTCTACCTGCTCCTGCATGTGCCATATCTTTAGGGCAAGGATAGACAGGCGGTCCACTGCCCATGCGGGACTCTCAGTGTTCAGCCTTGCATCGGGTAGCGGTTTCACGTCTTGGTACAGCTGACGGAAATAACTGTCAATCTCCTCCACCAAGTCTGTGCGGTCTTGGTTACTATGGTCTATACGGCGTTTCAGCGCCAGGGCATCAGCCGGGTCGATATGCGGGTCACGGATGATGTCCTCCAGGTGCCACTGCACGGTGTCTATCCAGCATTTTGAATAGAGGTTATACTCTATACTCTCCCGCTCATAGGGATTAGAGATGGGAGTGTCCACATCGTCTTTCAGATGATAGTCCCGAATTACCTGGGAGAAGATTGCATTCGCTTTTTCTGTAAATGACATTTCCTTTGTTTAATGTTGTGATGGTGCAAAGATACGAAAAATAGTTCATAGTTCATAGTTCATCGTTCATTATTTTAAGTTTATTTTGGCTCTTTACTGGTTTTTCTGTATTTTTGCACTCTGTATGAAGATAATCGTTGACGATAAGATTCCTTATATCCAGGAAAAGCTATGGCAGCTTGCCGACGAGGTAGTTCCCCTTCGTGGCGCCTCTATCAGTGCTGCTGACGTGCGGGATGCCGATGCCCTGATAGTCCGCACCCGTACCCGTTGTGACGAGTCGTTGCTGAGAGACAGCAAGGTGCGGTTTGTCGCCACGGCAACCATTGGTTTCGACCATATCGACACCGCCTATATGGAGCGTGCCGGTATCGCATGGACCAGTTGTCCGGGGTGTAATGCCGACTCCGTCGCACAGTATGTGGAGTCATCACTGTTGTTGTTGCAGCAGGAAAAAGGTCTTGTCCTTCGAGACGCGACGATAGGTATCGTGGGCTGTGGACATGTAGGATCGAGAGTCAAGACCGTCGCAGAGCGGCTGGGGATGCATGTCCTCGTCTGCGACCCGCCACTGGGGCATGCTGGCTTCGTTCCCTTGTCGGTCATCGAGCAAGAGGCTGATGTCATCACGTTCCATGTGCCTTTGACCCGTGATGGTGTTCATGCCACCTGGCACCTTGCTGACGAGCCGTTCTTCCACCGCCTGTCCAAAGTCCCCTTTCTCATCAATACCAGCAGGGGTGAGGTGGTGGATAATTCCGCCCTGCTCACTGCTCTCCAGCAAGGCAGGGTGCGTGATGCCGTCATCGATGTGTGGGAGGGAGAGCCGCAGCTGGACGAGGAACTGCTGCAACGGGTCTTTATTGGCACACCCCATATCGCAGGATATTCCGCTGACGGCAAGGCGAATGCTGACAATATGGTGATTGATGCCCTTTGCCGGCATTTCGGTTTACCGCACCCCGGCAGGGTGACACCTCCTAAGCTGCCCGCCGACTTCCCCTATACGGGTAACCCCCTTGAGCTCTATGACCCTATGACTGATAGCGAGGCACTGAAGACTAACCCTTCGAAATTTGAGGACTTACGCAACAACTATCCCCTCCGAAGAGAGCATTTTGACGTGTAGAGTTGGCAAAACAGCCCTTTTAAGCCTCTTAATATTGCACAGGTTAGGGTAGTTTGTGCAAAAGTAAATGTATTTTTGCTAAATTTATTTGCGTAATTCCATAAAAATTCGTTACTTTGCACCCGCTAAGCCACGTTTTTGTGGTCGCACACATCTAAATAGGAATCATTTTATTAACATTTTAACGTAAAAGATTATGTCAGAAATTGAAAGCAAAGTAAAGGCTATTATCGTAGACAAACTTGGTGTTGACGAAGCAGAAGTAAAGCCAGAGGCAAGTTTCACTAACGACCTGGGTGCTGACTCACTGGATACCGTAGAGCTCATCATGGAGTTCGAGAAGGAGTTTGGTATTTCTATCCCCGACGACAAGGCTGAGAAGATTGGTACTGTTGGTGATGCTATCGCATACATCGAGGAGAACGCGAAATAAATTCGTTGAGGATTGAAGGATTGAAGGATTGAAGAATTGAAGTTTAGGATATCGCTCCTGGATTTGCTTTTCAATTCTTCAATTTTTCAATTCTTCAATTTTTAAGTTTTGCTTTATGGAATTAAAAAGAGTAGTAGTTACAGGACTGGGTGCCGTTACCCCGCTCGGCAATAATCCTGAGGAGACTTGGGAGGCTATGTTGGCAGGTAAGAGTGGCGCTGCCCCCATTACCCTTTTCGACGCATCTAAGTTCAAGACACAGTTTGCCTGTGAGGTAAAGAACTTGAACATCAACGATTATATCGACCGTAAGGAAGCCCGTAAGATGGACCGTTATACCCAGCTTGCCATCATCGCTGCCAAACAGGCTGTTGAGGATTGTGCAATGGATCTGGAGACAGAGAACAAAGACCGCATCGGTGTTGTCTTTGGTGTCGGTATCGGTGGTATCAAGACTTTTGAGGAAGAGGTCACCTATTATGGTGTTCATCGTGAGGATGGACCTAAGTTCAACCCCTTCTTCATTCCTAAGATGATCGCCGACATCGCCGCAGGTCAGATCTCTATCATGTATGGTTTCCATGGTCCTAACTATATCACCTCTTCCGCATGTGCTTCTTCATCGAACGCACTGGCTGATGCCTTCAACCTGATTCGCTTGGGCAAGGCTAATGTCATTGTGGCTGGTGGTGCCGAGGCTGCTATCTGTGAGACTGGTGTGGGTGGTTTCAATGCCATGCATGCCCTGTCAACACGCAACGACGAGCCCGAGAAGGCTAGTCGTCCGTTCAGTGCCAGCCGTGACGGCTTCATCATGGGTGAGGGTGCCGGCTGCTTGATTCTCGAGGAGCTGGAGCATGCCAAAGCTCGTGGTGCGAAGATCTATGGTGAGATGGTAGGTGCTGGTATGAGTGCCGATGCCCATCACATCACCGCTTCTCACCCTGAGGGTCTGGGTGCTAAGCTCGTGATGCAGAATGCCCTGGAGGACGCTGGATTGAAGCCGGAGGATATTGACTACATCAATGTTCATGGCACTTCTACCCATGTCGGTGATATCTCTGAGGCAAAGGCTATCAAGGAGGTCTTTGGTGACGCAGCATACAAGCTGAATATCTCGTCCACCAAGTCCATGACGGGTCACCTGCTGGGTGCTGCCGGTGCTGTAGAGGCAATGGCTACCCTGCTTGCTGTGAAGAATGATATCATTCCTCCCACGATAAACCACGAGGAGGATGACAAAGACGAGGAGATTGACTACAACTTGAATTTCACATTCAACAAGGCACAGAAGCGTGAGGTTCGCGCAGGACTTTCCAACACCTTCGGTTTTGGTGGTCATAATGCCTGTGTAGTATTCAAGAAGTATGTGGAATAACTCCAACTTTATAGACCGAATAAGGCTCCCTTTCCGCAAGGAGAAGGAGCTTTATTCTTCTTTATACCGGGTCCTCGGTTTCTATCCCCGTAACATAGAGCTTTACAAACAGGCACTGCTGCATAAGAGTCTTCGCAAACGCAGTGAGAAAGGTCGCCCGCTGAATAACGAGCGGCTTGAGTTCCTGGGTGACGCCATCCTCGACGCTGTGGCAGGTGACATCGTCTTCCGTCATTTCACTGGCAAGCGCGAGGGATTCCTGACCGATGCACGTTCCAAGCTGGTAAAGCGGGAGACGCTGGGGAAACTGGCAAAAGAGATGGGTATTACCGATATGGTTACCGTTGCCAGTCAGAGTACCTCACATAATAGCTATCTTGGTGGTAATGCCTTTGAGGCTCTGGTAGGTGCCATCTATCTTGACCGTGGCTATGGCGCTTGTATGAAATTCATGGAGAAGCGCATCTTAAAGCAGTTGCTCAATATTGACAAGGTTGCCTATAAGGAAGTCAATTTCAAATCCAAGCTCCTGGAATGGAGCCAGAAAAATCGTGTCAATATTGAGTTCCGGCAGTTAGAGCAGTCTGTTGATGACCATAACAGTCCTGTCTTCATCTATCAGATCCTTCTGGAGGGTGTCGAAGGTTGTTCCGGGAAGGGCTATTCGAAGAAAGAGAGCCAGCAGCAGGCTTGCAAGGAGACACTCCAGCACCTGCGCCGGGAGCCGCAGTTCATCGATGCCGTCTTTGCCGCAAAGGGTGAACGTACTAAGATGGAGGAGGAGCCTGTCAGCGTTCCGGAGGAATTCTCGGATGCGGCACCGGAAATAGTGGTGTCACAGAAGACGGACACGAAGGGTCCCAAGTCAGAACTGGCAGCTGCCGACGAGTTCTCCCTCGACGATATCAGTGCCACACCACGGGAGAAGACCCGCGAGGAAATCATTGCTGAGGCTGAGGATGCCGCTTTTGCGGGAATCTGATGCAAAAATCCCATCCCTTTTTACTCTGATATCTCCTTTGCCTCACTCTAATATCTCCCATACCTCACTCCAATATCTGTCGTGGTGTATGGGAGATATTCCTTTACCCTATTAGAAGCTATCCCTTAGGGGATAGACAAGTATTGTTATTATTTTTGTTGTGGAAAAATCTCAAATCTCAGTTGTCTTAGCCCGAATAGTCTCGGTCTCAGAATCTCAGTAATAAAAATCGTTACTGAGATTTGAGACTGTCTTTGAAAATTAAAAATCCCCTGTAAGCTATTGGCTTACAGGGGATTGCTTTTGAACCTTGTACCCAGACCCGGGCTCGAACCGGGATGGGTTGCCCCACTGGTGTTTGAGACCAGCGCGTCTACCGATTCCGCCATCTGGGCTCAAAATGCGGGTGCAAAGTTACTAATAAAAATTGAGAATAGGCAACTGATTTCTGAAAAAAAATTATTTTGCCCTAATTTTTTATCTTTTCCTTGGATGTTACGATGATTTTTTGTATCTTCGTGCAATAAATCTAATCTTATGGAAATTATCAAGGAGAACTATTGTATTATCCTCGCTGGTGGAAAGGGTAAACGCCTATGGCCCTGCAGCAGAGACGAGAAACCTAAGCAATTTATCGACTTCTTTGGTGTCGGTCGTACACAGCTTCAACAGATTTTCGACCGGTTTGCCAAGATTCTGCCCAAGCAGAATATTTTTATCTGTACGAACAAAGAGTATGCGCCTATCGTCAGAGACCAGTTGCCTGCGCTGAGCGAGGAGAATCTGATGATTGAGCCTGTTAATCGCGGTACGGCACCCAGTGTTGCCTGGGCGACGATGCGCGTGTGTCGCAGAGACGTGCAAGCGAACGTCATCATCACCCCCAGTGACCAGTTGGTACTGAACGAAGAAGCGTTCTACCAGAATCTGGACGATGCATTCTATTTTGTTTCCCATCATGACGACTTGTTGACGCTGGGTGTGCAGCCCTCCCGTCCGGAACCCGGTTACGGCTATATCCAAAAGGGTGAGCTCATCCCCCCGGAGCGTGCCAAGGTAGCAAAGATAAGTACTGTGAAGTCGTTTGTGGAGAAGCCGGAGCGTGACTTCGCCCAGATGTTTATGGACAGTGGGGAGTTCCTTTGGAACACAGGTATCATCCTTGCTAATGCCCGTTACCTGAACCAGTGTTTCCGTCAGTTGTTCCCAGAGGTTCTGAACCGCTTCGACAATTACCGTACGAATATCACCATCGAGGAGGAGATGGCATTTGTCAACGAGAACTATCCCTCCTATCCCAATCTCTCTATTGACCAGGGTGTGCTGGAGCATGGAGAGAATGTGTGTGTCATGAACTGTGACTTCGGATGGGCAGACCTTGGGACATGGCATGCCCTTTATGAGTATATGAGCAGAGGACAGGGTGATAATGTGGTCGTCGACTCAGAGGTGATGCTGGAAGACTGTCATAATAACGTTATCAAGTTGCCGAAAGGCAGGCTGGGAGTAATCAACGGACTTGACGGATATATCGTTGCCGAGAATGATAACGTGTTGCTGATATGCAAGAAAGGTGACTCGTCGGCACTTGTCCGCAAATATGTCAATGAGGTGCAGATAAAATATGGAGACGAGTACGTGTGATACAAAAGGCGTTTGAATTACTCAAACGCCTTTTGTATTTTTGCTGCTATCTCCTTGAATTCCTCTTCTGAGAGTTTCAGTTTCTCCTTGCGGAAGTCGGCATCAGCCTCACTCTGCATGGGAATCAGGTGGATATGAGCATGAGCCACTTCCAAGCCCAGAACGACCTGTGCCACCTTACGGCAGGGAAACGCCTTCTTGATGGCGATAGCGACACGCTTGGCAAACTGCTGATAGCGAGCCAGCTCGTCATCGTCCATATCAAAGAAATAGTCTACCTCACGACGTGGAATCACCAGTGTGTGTCCCTTCACCAATGGGTTGATGTCCAGAAAAGCATAGAACTCGTCGTTCTCCGCACATTTGTAACTGGGAATCTCACCAGCTGCGATTTTTGAGAAAATATCCATAATAATGATGTTTTTCGGGATGATGAGTGTTAGGCGATGGAAATGTTGTCAATGCGGAGCTTGATGGTGCCGCGAGGAATCTTAATCTCCACCTCGTCACCCACCTTCTTACCCAGCAGTCCCTGTGCAATAGGAGTCTTAATGGAGATCTTTCCAGCGCGAAGGTCAGCCTCGTTCTCACTGACGATGGTATACGACATCTTAGACTTGGTGGTGAGGTTGGTCATCTCCACCTTTGTCAAGATTTGCACAGAGTCAGTGCTCAGACGAGAGGTGTCCACAATCTTCGCCTCCGAGATGGTCACCTTCAACTGGTTGATCTTGTCTTCTAAGTGAGCCTGAGCCTCTTTTGCAGCATCATACTCACTATTCTCACTCAGGTCGCCTTTATCGCGAGCCTCTGCGATGGCTGCGGAAGCCTTTGGGCGCTCCACACTCTCCAATCGCTGTAGTTCGGCTACCAACTTATCGTAGCCTTCTTGTGACATGTAAGCCATACTTATTTAATTTTTAAATATTCAAAAAAATAAAGAATTCCGACGCTGTTATTGTCGAAATCCCTATTTGCTATCGTGTATTGTTATCGACTGCAAAGATAGGAATTTATTTGCAACCAACCAAATTTTTTTGGCGAAATTCGCTCTTTAGGGTTGATTTATGTCAAGAAAGTGTGCGGACACAAGAAAAAATTAATCTCAGAACTTGCAGATTATCAGAATGTTCATACCTTTGCCATGTGTTTTTCATAGTATTAGATTTAAGGTTAACAAAGATTTTTAGGAACTCAGCGGAGTTCCATTTTTTTTGCCCTTACGCGAAGTACCCAGTAGATAACGATGCCCGTCAGGAGTCCCGCAATGACATCGATGACATAGTGGGCATAGATATAAACAGTAGCAAAACACATGATGATATAAAAGGGAAGCATCGAGAAGAAGAGCCCTTTGCTGCGAGTATGTGCGGCAAGGAGCATGATGACTGTCGTCACTCCCACATGACTGCTGGGGAAAGCCGCTGTAGGACGCTCACCCGCATGATGGGCGATATCCAATAGGTGATGGAAGAAACCGTCACTCCATCCTGGTGCTGCCATCCGCTCGCTATGTGTCAGGAACCAGTCGGTCACGTTAGGGAAGATGCCTGCCGCTATCTTTTCCGTACCTGCCGCTAAATAATAGAACTGCGGTCCGGTGACAGGCAGGATGACAAAGATGGTGTAATAGATATAGAAAGAGGTGATCAGGATATAAGTCGCCATTCCGAACTCCTTGTAGCGGCGGAAGAAATAGTAGAGGAGAATGGTGATCATCAATGGGAAATAGCTGACATACCCCATACACATCAGTTCAGAGAACCACCCCCAGGGACATACCTGTGAGAATAGCAATGATGGCTGACACCCAAAGAGCTGCTGCTCCAAGCCTGCGAAGATATGGTCAAGATTCGGCAGGACACGGTTCACCTCATAGGTATCGGGATAGAACCATGACAGGGTAAGCATCAAAGCCGCTACCCGTAAGAGACGGGTCAGTTTGCATGGTTTCCAGCAGTAAAGCATCCACATCGCTATGATGAGAAGTACCGTCTCCAGGCGCATCACCAGCATCTGAGTGGGATTCACCTGTTTGTCCCAGAAACAAGCCATCAGCAGGATGGTGAAGGCGATATAAGTGAAGATCGCCTTCTCGACAGCCCATAGACTTCTCATAACCAGTGATTCTCTTTATACCATTGGATGCTGTGACGCACACCCTCGGCGAGTTTAACTCTCGGCTCATATCCCAGTTCGTCACAAGCAGGCTGGATGTCACAACGCCAGTTGCGCTGGCGGAGGATATTGAACTTGTCGTTGTTCAGTGCCGACATCTTTCCCGTCTTCCTGCCCCACCAGTCACCCACACAGGTGATGATACGCAACAGCCAGATAGGTGCCGTTACACGAATCCACCAGGGGCGTCCCAGTTCCTCGTGTACCAGGTCACTAAAGGTTGCTGACTGATAGACCTCGCCATCAGAGAGGAAATATTTCCGTCCGGTCTCACCTTTTTCCAGAGCGAGGAAAATAGCCTGTACCACGTCAGTGACATAGACAAAGGTGATGTCCTGGCGTTGGAAACCCACCGCGAAGTCCATGTGGTTCTTGATACTCTGTATCTGCAGGAAATAGTCACGCTCACGAGGACCGTAAACACCAGTAGGTCTTAGTATCACATAAGGTATCGGTTGTGACTCCAACCACTTCTCTGCCTCCAGCTTACTTTTCCCATAAGCAGTATTAGGCTTCGGCTCATCACTCTCACGAATCTCCTCATAAGGCTGCTGCTCACGGATGGCACCCATGATACTCAGACTACTGATATAGACGAAACGCTTCAAAGGCATCTGGAGATGAAGCAGTGCCTGGACGAAATTCTGGGTACCCTCTGTGTTGATACGGAAGAAATCCTCTTGATGCAGACACTTCGTAGCTCCTGCGGCATGTACCACATAGTCGAAGGCATGTCCTTTCAGCTGTGCCTCCAACAAATCCTGTGACGAGAAGTCCAGTTCGATGAAATGGATACGCTCGTCCTGCAGGTAAGCCTTAGAGCTGGACTTACGGACGGCTGCCCATGTCTCAAAGCCCCTTCTGAGTGCTTCCTCTACGATGAAAGACCCGATAAAGCCACTGGCTCCTGTGATGAGTATCTTCATAATTAATGTAAATTTGGGCACAAAGGTACAAAATATTCTCAATAATTTTGTATCTTTGCCACAAAGAAACTAAAAACGAAATGCTATGAGTAAAAAGAAAGGTGGTAAAAGACTGACGAAAAAACAGGTCGTAGAGATGCTGCAGACCTTTTTTCAGGAACATCCCAATGAGGTATATTCTTTCAAACAGATATTCCGTGCCCTGAAACTCGACACGCATCCAGCCAAGATGCTTGCCATTGACACGATGGACGAGATGACATGGGACGACTATCTCACCAAGACATCCGATAACTCGTATCGCCTGAACCTGAAGACGCAGGTGCAGGAGGGTACCTTTATCCGTAAGGCGAACGGTAAGAACTCCTTCCAGCCGGATGATGGAGGCAAGCCCATCTTCGTCTCGGAGCGTAACTCGATGTTCGCCCTTAATGGCGACCGTGTGAGAGTGGCAATGATGGCGCGCCGGCAGAACCATATCAAAGAGGCGATGGTGGTGGAGGTCCTGTCACATAAGATGGACCAGGCAGTGGGTAAGCTGAAGGTGGAGAAAGACTTTGCCTTCCTCGTTACCGAAGGGAATATCTTCGTGCATGATATCTTGATTCCCAAGAAGAAACTGAAAGGTGGCAAGACAGGCGACAAAGCTGTCGTCAAGATCACGCAATGGCCCTCGAAAGAGTCGAAGAACATCGTGGGTGAGGTGATTGACGTGCTTGGTAAGGAAGGTGACAATAATGTGGAGATGCATGCCATCCTCGCCCAGTACGGACTGCCATACAAATATCCGAAGGCCGTCGAGGATGCCGCAGAGAAGATAGATGCAGGCATCACTGAGCAGGAGATTAAGCGCAGGGAAGACTTCCGTGACGTCTTTACTTGTACGATAGACCCGAAGGATGCCAAGGACTTTGATGATGCCCTGAGTATTCGTCCTGCCGGCAAGGGACTCTGGGAGGTCGGTGTGCATATCGCTGATGTGTCACATTATGTCAAGGAGGGCAGTATCATCGATAAAGAAGCTGTCAAGCGTGCCACGAGTATCTATCTCGTCGACCGTACCATTCCCATGCTGCCAGAACGCTTGTGTAACTTCATTTGCTCTTTGCGTCCTGACGAGGAGAAGCTGACCTACTCCGTCATCGTGACCCTTGACGAAGAGGCGAATATCAAGAAAGGACATATCGCCCATACTGTCATCAAGAGTAACCGCCGCTATGCTTATGAGGAGGTGCAGGATATCCTGATGGGAAAATCAGAAAACCAGGATCCCCCGGAGTATTCTGAGAACCTGAAAGTCCTCGACCGTCTTGCCAAGAAACTGCGTGAGAAGCGTTTCAAGGGAGGTGCCGTGAAGTTCGACCGCGAGGAGCTGCACTTTGATATTGACAAGGACGGCAAACCTATCCGTGCCTATTTCAAGAAATCGACAGATGCCACCCAGCTCATCGAGGAGTTCATGCTGCTTGCCAATAAGTTTGTGGCAGAAAGTGTGGGTAAGGTGAAGAAGGGTACTAAGGCGAAGACGCTGCCCTACCGAATCCATGACCAACCAGACCCCACGAAGCTGGAGACACTGCGTGAGTTTGTCGTTAAGTTTGGCTATAAGCTGAAGACGGGAGGAACCAAGGGTGCCATCTCCAAGAGCCTGAACAGTCTGATGGACGGCTGCCAGGGAAAGAAAGAACAGAAACTCATCGAGACGGTGGCACTGCGTGCCATGATGAAGGCGAAGTACTCGACCCATAACATCGGGCACTATGGACTCGCCTTCGACTACTATACCCATTTCACCTCCCCCATCCGCCGTTATCCCGACACGATGGTACACCGTCTGCTGACGAAATACCAGGATGGGGCTCGCAGCGCTAATCAGGAGAAATACGAGGAGCTTTGTGAGCATTGCTCCGACATGGAACTGGTAGCACAGCAGGCAGAGCGTGACTCTATTAAATATAAGATGGTAGAATTCATGGCAGACAAGGTGGGAGAGTCCTACGATGCCCATATCAGTGGTATCCAGTCGTATGGCATCTACTGCGAGATAGACGAGAATCACTGTGAGGGTATGGTACCTATGCGTGACCTCGACGATGACTACTATGAGTTCGATGAGAAGAACTACTGTCTGGTCGGTCGCCGTCATCACCATAAATACCAGTTGGGTGATTCTATCCGTATCAAGGTTGCCAGAGCCAATATCGAGAAACGTCAGTTAGACTTCTCTCTTGCCGATGACTAATCTTTCGCTGATAATGAAAAGGACTATTTTGACAGGACTGATCATGGGTGTTTTACTGCCCCTGTCAGCGCAACAACCATCCATGTATCTGTGGTACGACAAGCCAGCACAGTATTTTGAGGAGTCCTTACCTATTGGTAATGGTAAGATGGGGGCATTGCTGTATGGTGGGACAGACACCTGCCTGATACAACTGAACGACATCACATTATGGACAGGAAAACCTGTTGACAGGAATCTCGATAAGGATGCCCATCAGTGGATTCCTAAAATCAGAGAGGCACTGTTTAACGAGGACTACCAACTGGCTGACTCCCTTCAACTGCATGTAGAAGGACCTAACTCACAGTTCTACCAACCGCTCGGGAATATCTACCTTATTGATGAGAACAAAGGGGCTGTGAGTAACTATGCCAGGATACTGCAACTTGACGATGCGTTGGTCAATGAGCGCTATATGCGTGGAGGGAAGAGCCTCACCAGAGAATATTTCGCCTCGCATCCTGACAAGCTCATCGCCATCCGCCTTCGAGGAGAGGATGACATCAACTGCAAGATTGTCATGACCGCACAGGTACCTCATGCTGTCAAGGCAGCAGGAAACCAGTTGACACAGACAGGACATGCGACAGGAGACCCTCAGGAGAGTATTCATTTCTGCACCATCCTGCAGGTGAAGACCGATGGTCAGGTGGTTGCCGCAGACTCCTCCCTCACCATCCGTGGTGCCAAGGAAGCAGTCATCTATATCGTCAACGAAACCAGTTTCAACGGTTTTGACAAACACCCTGTGAGGGAGGGAGCACCCTATCTGGAAAGAGCTACCGATGCGATCTGGCATACCCAGAACTATAGCTTCGCACAGTTCCTTGAGCGACATGTCAAGGATTATGAGAAATACTACCAGAGAGTGAAACTCGACTTAGGAGAGAAATTCCCTACCGTTACTACAGACCGCCTGCTGAGGGAAGGTCTTAGTCCCCGTTATCTCGAAACCCTCTATTTCCAATATGGTCGTTACCTGCTGATCTCCAGTTCCCGTACCCCTGGTGTTCCCGCCAACCTGCAAGGTCTCTGGACCCCCTACCTGTGGTCGCCATGGCGTGGCAACTATACGGTGAACATCAACCTGGAGGAAAACTACTGGCCGGCCTTTGTCGCCAACCTCGCAGAGATGGCAGCGCCACTGGACGACTTCATCCGCGCCTTGGCAGACAACGGACGGCATACAGCACGCAACTATTATGGTGTCAACAAAGGCTGGTGTGCCAGCCATAACTCCGACCTATGGGCAATGGCCAATCCTGTGGGTGAGAAGCGTGAGAGTCCTATGTGGGCATGCTGGAACATGGGAGGAGCCTGGCTCGTACAGACACTCTGGGAGCGTTACCTCTTCACCCAAGACAAGCAGTATCTCAAGATGGTTGCCTACCCACTGATGAAAGGGGCTGCCGATTTCTGTCTGGGATGGCTCATCGACAATCCCAAGCACCCCGGTGAGCTTATCACGGCTCCCAGTACCTCACCAGAGAATGAATATGTCACCGACAAGGGCTATCATGGTGTGACATGCTATGGAGGTACTGCCGACCTCGCCATCGTCCGCGAGTTGCTGCAGAACGTATGTGCTGCCGGTATCCTCTGCAACGAGCCCGTCGGTACCTATAAAAAAGTATTGGCAAAACTGCACCCTTACACGATTGGAAAGGATGGTGACCTGAACGAATGGTATTACGACTGGCGTGACTGGGACCCTAAGCACCGTCATCAGAGTCACCTCATTGGACTATACCCCGGTCATCACCTCACACAACTGGAACTGCAGAAAGCTGCTGAGCAGACCCTCATCCAGAAAGGTGATGAGACGACAGGCTGGTCGACGGGCTGGCGTATCAACCTATGGGCACGCCTGCATAATGGTGAGAAGGCATATCAGATATACCGTAAGCTACTCACTTTCACAGACGCACAGGACGACCAGCGTCCCGGTACCCGTCATGCCGGTGGTACCTATGCTAACCTGATGGATGCTCACCCGCCTTTCCAGATTGATGGTAACTTCGGTGGTACTGCTGGTGTCTGTGAGATGCTGATGCAGAGTCGGCTCACGGACCGCTCAACAGTCATTGAGTTATTACCTGCTCTCCCCAAGGAGTGGAGCAACGGTAAGGTCAGCGGGCTCTGTGCCCGTGGTGGCTATGAGGTTAGTTTTGAATGGAAAGGCGGTAAGGTGCGTGACGCTCAGATCAAAGCAAAGAAGGCAGGTACCGTCACCTTATTATATAATAATCAGCGTAAGACGCTTAAACTGAAAGCAGGACAGACACTGCCCGTAAAGACATGGTAAAGAAAAAAAACAATATCAAGAACACAACCCTTGAAGAGGCAAAGAACTGGGGTAACGCAGAATATCTGGAGGAAGGTCTGGTACTGACAGACCGTATAGCTGATGCTCCTATTCCACGGGAGCCTACCTGCATGAGCTTTATCCTGATGGCATTGTGCAAACATGGCAAGGCACAGTATTCGATAGACACTCGTGAGCAGACCGTCAAACCGGGTGACCTGCTTTTTATCTCGGAACGGCATATTGTTGATAACTATATGGCATCACCGGATTTCGAGTGCCTGTGTATCATGGTGTCGACAGAGTTTTATCATGGGTTTATCCAGAATGTGAAGAATGTGTCGTCACTCTTGTTGTTCTCGATGAACAACCCAGTGGTGTCACTGACCCCCCGGGAGATACAGGTGTACAGCAACTACTACCAGACTATCCGTGAGAAGATGAGTGACCGGGGGCATCACTACCGTACCAATCTGGTGAAGGCTTTGTTACTTGCGATGTTCTATGATATGAGTAATGTCATCTGGCGTGTGGAGCAACAGGAATCGAAATCCCAGACCCGCGCGGATGTTATCTTCGCTAATTTCATTCGGCTGCTGGAACAGCATTTCCGGCAGGAGCGGCGTGTCAGCTGGTATGCGGAACAACTCTGTATCACTCCCAAATATCTTTCGGAGATTGTCAAGCAAGTCAGCAAACGCACCCCTAATGAATGGATTGACAATTATGTCATCCTGGAGATCCGTGTACTGCTTAAAAACTCCACGAAGAGTATCAAGGAAATAGCGGAGGAGTTGCAGTTCCCCAACCAGTCGTTCTTAGGGAAATACTTCAAAGAGCATATAGGTGTCAGTCCTTCTCAGTATCGAAAAGGGTAGCCACCTTGCATAACTCGTCGTACCACTCCTGACCGAAACGTCGAATCAGGGGTTCTTTCAGAAACTTGTAGACGGGAAGGTGTAATGCCTTCCCTTTTTCGACGGCATCCTTACAGACAGCCCAGCGGTTGTAGTTCAGTCCTATCAGACCGCCCGAGAAATTCTTCTCACGGATAGGGTATAGCGCACAGCTGATGGGTTTGCAGAATTGTGTCTTCCCGTTGCGGTAGGCTTTTTCCAAGGCACATAGACAGTTGTCGCCGTCATAACAGGTGAACACACAATCCTTCCCCCGTACGATACTCGTCACCAAATCGCCATCCTTGTCAGTATAGGCAACACCCTGTTTGTCAATCACACTTTGTGCCGATGCGGAGAGGTCACCCCATACGGTGTCCAACGCCTCCTCGATACCTGCTATCTCGTCCATGGTGACAGGAGCACCGGCATCGCCTTCGACGCAACAGATGCCCTTGCACTTCTCATAGTCGCAACAGAAGTACTCGGTCAGTATCTCAGAGGAGATCAAGATACCATTGATGTCGATGATAGGTGGTATTACCATTGGATAGGTGTGATGCCGTTTTGTTCTAGATAGGTATTACAACGGGAGAACTGATGTTGTCCGAACCATCCTCCACGATTAGCACTCAGCGGAGAAGGATGGACAGACTCCAGGACGAGGTTTCTCTGCTTGTCAATCATATATGCTTTCGAGCGGGCATAGCCACCCCACAGCATATACACCAGATGCTCACGATGGGCTGCCAGCGCCTGTATGGCGGCATCGGTGAATTTCTGCCAACCCAGCATGGAATGACTGTTTGCCTGATGGGCTCGCACGGTCAAGGTGGCGTTGAGTAACAGCACCCCCTGTTCTGCCCAGCGAGTAAGATTACCAGTGGTTGGAATAGGGGTACCCAGGTCGTTCTGTATCTCCTTGAAGATATTCTGCAACGAGGGTGGAAACTGCACCCCGTCCTGTACGGAGAAGCTCAGTCCATGTGCCTGTCCCGGCTCATGGTAAGGGTCTTGTCCGATAATCACCACTTTTACTTTGTCGAAGGGACAGAGGTTAAAAGCGTTGAATATCAGCTTTCCTGGCGGATAGCAGGTCGTACTGCCATACTCCTGTCGCACCGAACTTGTCAGCTGACTGAAATACGGTTTCTCGAACTCTCCGCAGAGATATGTCTTCCAACTATCTTCTATCTGTACATTCATAGTTGCTCTTGAGTTTGTGGAGTTTCGGTTTTCTCTGCAGCTGGTGGAGTTACCTGATTCTCTACCGGTTCAGATTTCTTAGGCTGTTCTTTATGCTTTAACGTGCTGTCACCCTTTGCCTTTGTCGGCGCAGAGGCACCTGGGCGGTGCCATTGCTGATGGAGGAAACGGAGGTAGGACCCGTAGGTGTGACTGCTGTAAGCTTTGAAGATGTTATTAGCAAAGAGGATATCGGTAATCTTGTTCTCTTTCACATAGGCAATGATGTCTTTCGTGAAATAGCGAGAGTCGATGACATGCACCTCCTCGAAGGAGAAGAACAGATAGCCAGGCAGCATATTACCAAAACTGTCTTTTAGGATGATCACACGACGGCCATTATGCGTAGAGGTACGGACCTGTGTCAGTTTGGTATCGCCACCCATCATGGTGCAGTAGGCACCACCGTGTCCGTCCTTATACTTGAAAAAGAAAGGAGCGGTAAAGGGTTTCCCCTCTCCAGTCACTTGATAGTTCTTGTTGATGGTGTAGTTGGTATAGGTGGTCGTGTATTCCACACCTTTGGGAACGTAATAGACAAAGTCCTCGGGAGCATTCTTCACGGATATGTCTTTCGAATAGCCATACATACTGCCCACATAACCATGTACCACACGGCGCTCGTAATGAGAGAGGTCCTTGAAGGGAACTCCAGCGACACGGGCAAACTCCTGTGCCGCATAATAACCGCCAAGGGGTGACCAGTGATGGTCGGTACGCAGGTAGATATCCTCGTTAGCATGTTTTCCCAGCGTGGTATACACATCGACAGGTTTTACCCCTGGGTTTAAGTGTGCCACCACATTACGGATGGTAGGCAACTGCTGATTGGTGCGTTTCTTCACCTTGTCAGGGCAATAGAACTCCACGGCGGTCGGGATGACCATACAATAGATGTTCACTTTGTCGCCGAACACCTCTTTGTACTTATTAGCTGCCTGGGCATAGCCCACACAACCTTTAGGTCCTCCTCCATATGCCATCAAGGCACGCACCTTGTCACCCTTGCCGACAATGATGATACCCGCATTGGCAATTTTCGCATTCTCGTCGGCGTTGATATGGTTCTCATACTCGTCGATGGTCATGCTGTCCGTAGGTACTTTCCCCCCTTCTGACGGAGTCCCGTCAGCGGAAAGTTCACCATCCCCTTTCTCAAGAGCCATGTCACCAGCGTGGAAACGGATATTATCGTCTGTGGGGGCTATGGCAATAAGGTCCTTGACCTGCATGCTCAGTGTCATGAACAAGTCACGGTAGGGTTCGCTGTCACTGAACCATGTAGAGATATCACTTGTAAAAGAGCCGTCGGCAAGACGCTCCCATGAGAACTTGGGGAAAGTAGCAAGCTCACGCTTCTCCAGTTCGGACACCGTACTGCGTGGGAAGGTGTCGAAGACTACGGCAAATCCGATAAATATAACGGCGATGACAGCAATATAGATGTAGTGTTTCATGGGAGTTCTTACTGTTCCAGATAGCGGTTATACGACTGGTGGGTGGCTGCCGCATAGGCATGCCCTGCATTGTTGGCAAAAAGGATATCAGTGATGTCGTTCTTATGTACGTAGTGTACGATATTCTTCGTGAAATAGCGACAGTCAACCACATGAATCTCCTCGAAAGAATGAAAGAGATAGGCAGGGATGGCATTACCATAGCTGTCTTTCAGAATGAGCAGACGGCGACCATTCCGTGTAGAGGTTTTTACCTTTGTGGTGTTAAGGTCACCATGCATGAAGGTCATATAGGCGGCACTATTGCCATCCTCGTAGGAATAGAAGAAATTACCCTCCTCAGGGGCTTTCTCGCCCACCACCTTACGGTTCCTGCCTAATTGATAGCGAATATATGTTGTCGTATAGTCGACGCCAGTCGGTACATAATACACAAAGTCCTCAGGAGCATTCTTGACTGCTGCGTCATGAGAGAAGCGGTACATGGTTCCCACATAGTCGTGGATGACATGCCGCTCGTACGTCGAGAGGTCTGCAAAGGGTAGTCCGGCAATACCTGCAAACTGCTGTGCGGCATAATAAGCACCCAGAGGAGCCCAGTGATGGTCGGTACGCGAGTAGATATCCTCGTTGGCATGCAGCGTCATCGTATCGAAGAGGTCGATGACCTTCACTGTGTTGTCAAGATGCGAATAGATATTCCGGACAGTAGCCTGCTGGTCTTTCGTCCATTCCTTCGCCTCGTCAGGACAATAGATAGCCACTGCTGTCGGGATGATCATACAATACACATTAACGGCATCGCCGAAGGTATGCTTATATTTGTTTACTGTCTCCGCATAACCCAATCCGCCGTCCAGTTGTCCGCGGAAAGGTTCGAGGGCTCTCAGACTATCGCCTTGTCCCACGATGATAATACCTGAGCGGGTTAAACGAGCCTGTACTGCGAATGCCGCTATTGGTAAAACTGCCAAGATGTATAATAATATTTTTCTCATATTCAATCCTTCAATTTTTCAATCCTTCAATTCTCCTAAAACCTTGTATAGATAAACGCATTATTTGTCGCACCAACCAATAGGGCAGTGCTGAGTATCAGAATTCCTACAGACAGGATGATGCGGGTGGCATAGACTGCCGTTGTCCCGAACCAGTTATCCCCTAACAAGCGCTCTGTCCATTCGGCAACGGTGCTGCGTACAGGGAGACAGAAGAAGAGGGCTGCCACCCATAACCAGAAATTGTCGAGTAACGCACTCTCGTCGACGAAGTCGTAGAGTGAGGGGACATTGCCGAAGAAAGCATGGAAGAACACGATCATCTGGTCGAAGTTGTCGAAATAGAAAATGCCCCATCCTGCAATGACCAGCAGCATGCTGTAGATATGCAGGAAGACAGCAGGGATGCGGTCGTGTACTTTCAGCAGCGTGTATTTCTCCAACATGACGATGATACCGAAATAGACACCCCAGATAATGAAGTTCCAGCTGGCTCCGTGCCACATACCTGTGAGGAACCATACCACGAGGATGTTCACAGCCTGATGACTGCGGTTGCCGCCTAAGGGGATATAGACATAGTCGCGGAAAAAGCTACCGAGAGAGATATGCCATCTGCGCCAGAAGTCAGTGATGGAGTTACAGCAATACGGATGACGGAAGTTCTCGTTGAAATGGAATCCCATGCAACGTCCCAGTCCTATTGCCATATCAGAATAACCTGAGAAGTCAAAATAAATCTGCAGGGTGAAGGCTACGATGCCTATCCATGCTCCCGCCATGGTCAACGAAGAAAGACCGTTCACGAGGAACTGGTCAGAAATCTCAGACAGCTGGTTGGCGATAATCACCTTCTTGCCCAGTCCGATAAGGAACCGATAGAGACCATCGGAGAAATCGGCGGCATTCACATGCCGGTTATGTATCTCGTCCGCTACTGTACCATAGCGTACAATAGGTCCTGCGATCAGCTGTGGGAACATGGAGATATACAACAGCAAGTCAGGAAAACGGCGTTGTACCGGTGACTCTCTGCGATAGACATCCACCAGATAGGAGATGGACTGGAAGGTATAGAAGCTGATACCTATCGGCAAGGCGATATTCGGTTTAGCCACCTCAATACCCATGTCACACAGGCATTGTGCAAAGAATCCCAGGTATTTGAATGTCCCGATGATGGCGATATTGAGAATCAGTCCGATGACCAGTATCACTTTCCGATACTGTTCCGACCCCGCAATTCCTAATCCTACCAGATAGTTCACAAAGACGCAGAAGAGCATCAGGAACACATAGACAGGTTCTCCCCATGCATAGAAGATGAGGGAGAAGCAGACCAATATCAGGTTCTTTGCCTTATTGCTATGTTGATCCTCTTCCGATAGCCACTGCCTGTCGACCCACGTAGCCAACAGATAACAGAGCAGGAAAGAAGGAAGGAAGACGAAGAGGAAGAATAAATCCGAGAAAACCATATTGTTATCTTATTGTTGCAGCAGTTTCTGCACTTGTTCGTAGATATAATGACCTAATACTTTTGCCCCTTTCTCTGTGGTATGCACGCCATCCTTGGAATAACCCCTTTTGATGAGCTTCTTTGCGGGAAGGAGGGGTTTCGCCCGGTCCAGGCGGATGACAGACAGGTGCATCGCCTGGGCACATTGCTCTATTTCAGCAGCCGCCTGATGTTGTGTTGCCATCGGCACCCGCGTAAAGGGTGGGGGAGTAATCAGAATGATACGAGCCTTCGGGAAGGCTGTCCCCAGTGTCTCACAATTCTGGCAGATATACTTTGCCAAGGGTTCTGGTCGCTTGCTGGCAAACCACAAGTCGTTAGTGCCTGCCATGATGAGGATAAGGTCAGGAGTAGGTTGTGTCTTCTCCTCACCAGTCTCTTTCAACAGGCGGTTCACTTGGTTATAGATGACATTATTGTCACTAAGCACTCCCGTATTCTCCTCGATGTCATAGACGGTGTTTGACGTATGCGTCCACGTCGCTCCGCTCCGGGCATAGCTACGGCATGACAGTGGTTTTGCGAGCTCTTTAAACCATTTATTCCATCCTTGAGGTTTATCACATTGGTCACCCCCGATGAAAGTATTGGAATCACCAAGGATGACCACATGCATGACAGACTGAGCCTGTATGTTTCCATACAACCACAATCCCCATAAAATCAGCAATCCAATTCTTTTCATATCTTTTCGGGGTGCAAAGGTAATAATAATAATTGATATTCAGATAAATAGCTTTGGAAATTTATCGCTCGTTATCCAATTCCCGCTCCAACTGGTCCGTACGGTGCTGGAACTCCCGGTAGGCATTCGAGAGGTCAGCCTTGTTGATATCTATCGTGGTGTTGACGGGTCGCCAGGGGTCCCTCAGCGTATGCTGGAACAGCCACTCGTACGTCTTGCTGGTATAGAAATAACGAGCCAAGGCTCCATGGGAGGCACCAGGCAGCCAGTCGTAGCGCAGACGACTGGTGATACCCAGTGTCTTCATGCCCGTCACTACTTTCTGTGACTCCCGTACAGAGACGGCACGGTCAGCGGTGCCATGGACAATCCACAGGGGCAGCTCACCCAGTCCACGATAGTCTTTTAAGGTACTGCCTCCACAAAGGGCGACGGCGGCAGCTATCTTGTCAGGGTATGTCCCTGCGAAGTCGAGGGTGCCATAGCCGCCAAGGCTCATGCCCAGCACATAGACCCTCGTATGGTCGAACTCATAGTTCTGCTTCATCCACTCCAGAATCTCATTGAGCTTATGAGGGTCCCACCATCCTCCAGGATTCTGTGGGGCGACAATCAGGGCAGGAATCATCAGTCCCATCTTTGCCGCATCGATAGAGCCATAGCGCAGCACCCGGTTGAGGTCACGCCCGCAGAGACTGGCTCCATGAAGGAAGAAGATAAGAGGGGTGGACTCTTGGGTGTAGTAATATTCCTCAGGGGTATATACCCAGAAATTATAGTTGCCTTTGATGACCCCTTTCTTTGCTGACAGCAAGTCGTACTGTGCTGAGCAAATAAGGAATGAGAAATGAGAAAAGAGAAATATCAAGAGTATTTTCTTCATTGGATGACGAATTTAAATATTTTATTACCACGACAGCCCACTACGGCAGTATTGCCGACAGCTATCGGAGAAGATTCAAAATTATAGCCTACCACTTTCTTACAAACTACCTCACCCGTCTTTCCGCGGATGATGCGGATGATGCCAGAGGCATCGCCGGCAAAGATGAAGAGCTCGTTTTTCTCGTTATAGAAAGGGACTGGCGATGACCATGCGAACTGTCCATAGGGGACGGTATAGAGCACTTTCCCGTCTTTCGTGCTGAAAGCAGTCAGCTCTCCTGCGGAATGGGAGGCACCATTTCGACAGAGGTTAGCGAAAATCATGTCTTTACAATCACCCCCTCCGATGAGCGGACTGGCATACATGCCACCATCAAGGGTTTTCCCAGGCAGGTTGATACGCCGGCAGGGAATCTTGGTCTCCCATACCAGTGAGCCGTCCAGTCCGTTGAGTTTGATGAAATGACTGATGCCCATATCTCCCTGCTTGTCGACCTCACAGGCGCTATACAGGTATGGAATGCCATCCTCCTCCCGACAAACCATCGTACCGTCCGAGTCGTCGTGGTTGTTGTAGTGCCATACAGGGCGCATCGTGTTCAGGTTGATGCAGATGATATTTCCCCTGTTGTCAGAGAAAGCACCGTAGTTGCGGTAGACACACAGGCTCGACTCGATACCGGGTGCCATCCCGTTGACTCTGTAGCGCATCACACTGACACACCGTAGGGAGCCCTGACTACGCTCATACTTATAGACGCTGCCGTTCTCACCACACCAGAAGAGGTAGCCTCCTGCCACGATGGCATTCGAGTCGAAGGCGTTCCATCCTCGCCATGCCTTCGGGTCAGGACCGAAGAAGAAGGTGCGCTCGTGCTTCAGGAGGTCAAAGACCTGACAACCAAAAGGTCCTGCCTGCCGTGGTACTCCCTGTCCGACATACAGGTTATAGTATTCAGGGTCCATGGAGGGAGTCCCTTTCACCACATTTCCTAAGTCGAGAGGTTCACGTGATGCTTTCCCCGACAGGTAGTTGATGAAATAGCCCTTACCACAAAGCGAGCCCACAAAGACCTCCTCGTTGCCGAAGTCGGGTGTGAGTCCTTTGGACGATTTCCTGAACAGTGCCATCTGGTCATCCGTCCAGTGCATATAGAGTGGTTGCCCTGTCCATCCGGAGCCACCTCCCCATGTTCCGAAACGGGTATGGGTGGTGTCATAGGCTGTCTCAAACTCCCAAGCAGTGATGATGGTATCGGGAGTCCCTTTTATCTTTCCACCAAAGTCAGCGTTGCGATGCAGGTTCTTACGGAAGACAAAAATACCATTTGCCTTCTCGTAACGGTCGTCTAAGTCTTTGAGGTCGGCAGGAAGAGAGTCCCCATGATCCACGGTACACTCCACGCTCTTCACAGAGGCATAGGCAGTGTCAGGATAGAATAGTTGTGCTATGGGGACCTCTTGTGCTGTCGAATCGGCAGTCTCTGCGACAGGTGTTCTCTTTCCTGTGCATCCTGCAAAGAGAATCAGACTGACAATGACGATATAATCTCTTCTCATTATTTCTTTTTAGGAGTTCCTACCACAACGGAGTCTTGCCATTGCGGAATGATTGATTCACCAGTAGTGGTCTCTATCTCTATTTCAGGAAGGTCATAATCTTCTGGTAAATAAGGAATCTCCGTAGGCTTCCGGTAAACAGAAACCTCCACCATGGCGACTCCTTGTGAGAGGATGCCAAGCTCTCGGGCGGCACGGATAGAAAGGTCAATGACACGTCCCCTCGCATAGGGTCCTCGGTCAATCACCTTCACCACCACCTCCTTGCCATTGGCAGGATTCTTAACTTTCAGCAAGGTGCCAAACTGATGTGTCTTATGCGCACACACCAGGCTGTCATTATAGAGACGCTCACCACTGGCTGTCCTTCTGCCATCCCACTTACGGGAGTAGAAAGTTGCCTTTCCTTTCTGCTGTGCGAAACTGTATGTTCCTGTCAGCATCAGCAGCGTGAGCGTCAGTAATAATCGGTATATCATAGGCGTTATGATTGCTACAACACGGCAAAGATACAAAATATCTCGTAAAAAACCTTGATATTTTGCAACTTAACACGATTGTTAGCGTTTTTTTACCATTCAGCGGATGCGCAGTTCACTGCTCCGCTTCCTGATTTGCTGGTAGGCGGCTGCTTTCTCGTCAGGGGTGATAATGACGTTTGTGTCTACGGGCCGGTAGGGTTCTATGAGGGTATGCTGGAACAGCCAGTCATAGGTGTCGGTGAGGTAGAAATAACGGGCGAGGTCCCCATGCGAGGCACCCTTTAGCCAGTCATAACGCAGCCGTCCGTCAGCATGCTGTCGCTGCATCGCCTCCACGACTTTCTTTGACTCCTCCACCTTCACCGCCTTGTCGGCAGTGCCATGGATAATCCAGAGGGGCAGTTTTCCCAGTCCGCTGTAGTTCTTGAGGGTAGAGCCCCCACACAGGGCGATGGCAGCGGCGATCTTGTCGGGGTAGGCTCCTGCGAAGTCGAGGGTGCCATAGCCGCCGAGACTCATGCCCAGCACATAGACACGCTGCGGGTTATAGGTGTAATGCTGCTGCATCCATTCCAGGATATCATAGAGCTTGCGGGGGTCCCAATGTCCTTTCGGGTTCTGGGGTGCGACGATGATGGCGGGAATCTGCAGACCTTTCCGCACAGCGTCCAGCGGTCCATAGCGCAGCACCCGGTCGAGGTCGTTGCCCCTCAGGCTGGCACCGTGGAGGAAGAGTATCAGTGGGGTGGTCCGCTCATACTGCCGGTAGTCCTGTGGCGTATACACCCAGAAGGCATAGCCGTCGTTCCTCACTGCCCGTTTAGCCTCTAACAGGTCGTCCTGGGCAGGGCAGGTGAGGAATGCTACATGAGCGAGGAGAAATGCAAGCAGTATCCGTTTCATGATGCAAAGATAGGGGATTATTTTGAGAAAACTCCAAAATCTTTTGGTTTTCTCCTCACTAAGTAGTATCTTTGCCAACAGAAAACCTAAATATACAGAAAACCTAAATTATACTATACATGAATTTACTGAAACTGATTCTCCGCCCCCTCAAGATCGTGGCGATTATCGTCGTTGTCTTCGTCGCTTTGGTGGTTGGTGCAGTAGGCTTGCTCAACACCTCATCCGTCCAGGACAAGTTCTTAAGTTATGCCACCGACATGCTGCAGGAGAAGCTGCAGACGAAGGTGTCGATAGACAGTATCCGCATCGGCTTCTTCTCGGATGACGTGCGACTGTATAACCTGCAGGTGGAGGACTTGCAGCACCGTCCGATGCTCAAACTCGAACGGTTTGCTGTCGAGATCGACATGCTGGCACTGCTGAACAGCGAGGTGCAGATAGAGGAGATCTCAGTCAAGGGACTGCATGCCAAACTGTATCAGGAGCGTCGTGACACAGCTGCTAACTACCAGTTTGTGATTGATGCCTTCAAGAAGGACAAGAAAACGCCTGAGAAGAAACCGAAGGAGGAGCAGAAAAAGAAGAAAAAAGAGCTCACCCTCGACCTCAAGCGTGCCGTCGTGGAGGATGTCGACCTGGTGTTTAACGAGCAGCATGCCGCTATAGGGAAACTGCGTATAAAGAAAGACCGGCACGAGCGCCTGTCGGGAACGATACAGCAGGTGGCTGGCTCGTGGGTGCATCATAAGAAAAAGGCTCCCGTGCATGTCGATAACAACCTGCTCGTCGATGCCATCGCCTTTGAGGAGACAGCCGACGGCAAGGGCATCATCTCTATCGACAGCGTACACTGGACGACCGATAACCACCTGCCGCATAAGCGTGCTAAGAAACCCAAGCGCGGGTGGTTTGACGACGGACACATGAAGGTGGTGGCTCACCTGAAGGTGGAACTGACCCATGCCGACAAAGACAGTATCGTGGGACAGCTCGCTGAGTGTGACGTGCATGACGTGGCGTCCGGACTGCATATCACTGACCTCCACCTGAAGTTCAAGCAGCAGGGTGAGAAACTGCTCGTCAACGATGCGGTGATAGGGATGAAGAACACCAAACTCAACTTCAAGGAGGCGGTGATCCAGCTGCCCAGCAAGAAAAAGGGACGTCCGTTCCTCTTCCAGACCACTCCCATCACGGGTACCACGCTGCTGATGGACATCGCACACCCCTTCGCCCCCGCCCTGAAGAACTTCAAACTGCCGCTCCAGCTCAGCACGAAGTTCAATGGTACTGACAGCACCCTCACCTTCCGCGACATCACCGTCAAGACCCCTGACGGCAAGGTGCATATCAGAGGCTATGGCGGTATCGAGGGACTGAAAGACAAGTACAAGCTCAACGTGCATTTCAACATCACCAAGGCAACGATACAGGGGAACTCCAAGGAGCGCATCATCAACCAGTTCACGGTGAGGAAGTTCATGATGAAACAGCTGCACACCCTTGGCACCATCAACTACACCGGCTCGTTCAACGTGCTCTATAAGAAACTGCAGTTCCGTGGTACGATAGGTTCTGCTTGCGGCAGTCTTAACTTCGGTCTCCAGATTGATGCCCTCTCCCATTACCTGACGGGTCATGTGAAGTCCACGAACTTTGAGTTAGGTAAGGCGATGGACTACCCCAAAATGGGTAAGGTCACCTGCAGTGCCGGCTTCCGTTTCGACATCTCCAAGCCCCGTACCGCACAGATGCGCCGTGTCAAGGGTGGAAAACTGCCTATCGGACAGGTCGACGCCCTTGTGGATGAGGCTTATCTCGAAGGAATGCGGTTCTCGAATGTCGCCGCCCATATCGTCAGTGACGGTGCCGTCGCCGAGGGAAAAATCAATATGAAGGGCAAACTGGCTGACATCCTCTGCTCGTTCTCGTTCACCAATACCGACGAGATGAAGAAGACCAAGATCAAACCGGGTATCCGTTTCCATCTCTTCGACAAGAAGACGGACGAGGAGAAAGCACAGGAGAAAGCTGAGAAGGAGAAACGCAAGGCACAGAAGGCTGCTGAGAAGGAGAAACGTAAGGCTGAGAAAGCGAAACTGAAAGCTGAGAAGGAAAAGTTGCGAGCTGCGGAGGAGGCAGAGGAAGCCAAGGCGAAGGCACTGCGCAAGGCTGAGAAGGCTGCGGAGAAAGAGAAACGCAAGGCTGAGAAAGCTGCCCGCAAGGAACAGAAACGGCTGGAGAAAGAACGGCGCAAGGCTGAGAAAGCCGCAGCCAAGGCACAGGACAATTGAAGCCCGTACCTGTTACGCTCTTTCCTTTGGGGCAGGAGTCAGACAACTGTCCCGGCTGACGAGCGTTTCGTTTAGAGTTATTCAGAAACTGAGAAATGATCACTAGAACCGACCCTATGTCTCTTAGTTTAGAAGCAGGCAGCTATCATCTCCTTACCCAGTTTATGAATATGGGCAAGGATTTCACTTTCCCTCTCAGCAGAAGGCTTCTTGAAGCCATTGATATAGTTACGCAGCAGCGTAGCGTTCATCCCAATGGAACGGGCGAACTCAGCCACGTTGATTTCCTTATGAGTAAGGAAGAAACGCTGAAGGGCTGATGGCTCTGAATCTTCATAGGCAAAGCTCTCAAAACTGATGTCTTCATCGAGACTACGCCAATGGATGCCGTCATAGCCAAAGGTGTATTGGCTACGTTCGTCGTCGGATGCAGCCCTCAACTTAGGGTACCAGAGCAGCGACTGGCTGTACTCCTTTCCCTCTTCGTCTCTGCCGAATATATGATCAGCGGTAAACCAAATCTTTGTAATCTTCATAACGTATCCCCCTATGTTAACAATTAGTGACAGTGCAAAGATAGGAATTATTTTCGATACCAACAACTTTTTGCCAAAAAAAGATTGTTTCTGGTGATTTTTCGTTATCTTTGCACCGCATACGTGCAGAACAGATGATGATACTCTTCTGAGCGAAGGGCGAGTTTGTGGAAGACCTGCCTATCGAAACAGGGACCCGTCCCTATGTCTCAATTCTTTATTAAAAATTAGAAATCACTACCCATATAGTCGCTTATACTCACAATAACACTATTCTTGAAAGTTATATATGTTCCGCCATAGTTATATACCTCATAATAAGCATATCTATCTTCGTAGGTGTGAACACACTCAAATTTAACAATTGGGTTTTTAGCCTCACAAAACTCATTATAAGTCCACCCAATATCATAGATACGCCTAGCCATCCAGCCAGCTTTTTTCTTGCCGTACTTCTTACATAATGCGGCATATCTTTCTTCTGTGCATTTACCTACCCAAATAGCAAAACCTACATCTTCACCGTATTTCGCAATAAGTCTTTTTTTGTTTGCTTCATCCTGAGCCTCCTTGCGGTCTTTCTCCTCTTTGTCTGCCTTGGGCATAAAGGCTTTAGTGAAGTTTACGTATTCTCGTCTGCCGTATTTCTTATATTCGAATGACGCAGGAAATGTGAAACGCTTTCCTGTGCTATCTTCAAGTATGGCACAGTAAGTAAAAAAACTCATGCTGTATTTATCAGGAAAACAGTCAAAACCAACACATTTATAATATCCATCTGTGAGGTTATATAATTCATTCTGATTATCCACTGCTATAATTTTGCTGCGAATATTTCCCTTCACTTCTTTATAATAATAGTTATTAGTGTCAAAATAGAAAATCCTACCAATTAGGGAATCCTGTCTTGGCTGCTTCTCTCTGAGATTTGCAATATATGTTTCTTTTTCAACAAAATGTCGGCGAGGGAGTTCTTCAATCTCTCCCTTTATAATAAATAAGTGATTACTGTTGCCTGCGAAATGAGTGACAGGAACACGGTACATATAATCATCTCTTGGATCCGTTATTGAAAGATATGGTTGAGAATAGACGAGTTTGTTACCCCAGGAAATAAACTTCATCTTTCCTGCTGTGAAGTTATCTCCTTCTTTAATCTTTGATAGGGCACTTACAAGTCTTTCCGCCTTTCTCTCATCATTTGCGAATTTAAGCATTAGAAAATCCTCCATATCCTTCTCGTAGTATTTTTTCAAAAGCAAGGTTTTCCCTTCAAGACTATTCATTTTATCAATGAACCATTTCTCAAGATATGGAATGACAATACTGGACTTAGGCCTGATATATCCTATAGATTCTGGTGTGTAGAGCCATGCATTAAGAATCGATTCTTTTTCCTTTCTTAAATCAGAAGGGAATGCAAAGCAAATCTGTGTATGGTCGCTAACCCTCTCGAGTACAGCAGAATATGCTAATTTGTTTTTCTTATTAAAGTTTCCATCACATATTTTCTTTACACAGAAATATGTGTTTTCTATTTCAGATTTCGGAGTCAACTTTTGTTTGTTTGCTGCAAATCTATATTTGGGCTTTATACCTTTATCTAGACATATGATGTCATAGAAACAAGGATAGTCTGTATTGTACTGACCGTTATAATCTGGATTGACAGGAAAGAACATAATTGTATCTCCTACATGGAACAGGTATTCAACTTTCTTTGTTAATCGTCTATTCCTAATTTGATTATACTGAGCAAACGAAATGCTCGATATTAGCAATACCAACAAAAGAGTTCCTAATCTTTTCATATTTTCGCTATTTAGAACTAAAAAAAAGTGTTGAGATTAAACAGATGCCATAAAATTTCTATTGTACAAGTCTTCTACTCCAACATTCAAAAGCTTAGCTATTTTGGCCAATGTTTCCATATCAGGCTGTGAGGTGTTAGTACACCATTTAGAAACAGTTGATGGGGTAATTCCCAACTGTTCAGACAGCCATTTGCTTGTTTTCTTCTTCTCCACGAGAAGTAATTTCAGACGATTAATATCTTCCATATGGTTAGTTCATTATTGTAATTTCTGCAAAGTTAGTGAATTATTCTCAATTTATCGACAATTTGTAGAAAATAAGATGTTCTTTTACTGATTATTTATGGATATTTTACAGTTAGCGGGTCTGTTTTCGATAACAGACCCGCTAATAATGTGAAAGAGAACGAGCTTATATACCCAAACCGCGTTTCTTGGTACCATCCCAATTTGTCAGTTCGTCAGCATTACCATTACTGCCACCAACAGACTGACCACTCATCGAGACGCTCATCTCAGAAGCCAGTTGACCAATACGAAGTACGTAAAAAGTTATTCTATTATGTTGTAATACTGTAAACAGAGAACAGAGAACAGAGAACAGTAAGAAAAGTGAAATAAATAAGTGAAGAATAAATTTTATATTATATATATATTATATATAATATATATATAATATAAAGCACATTTGTAGTATATAATGAAAAACTTTACTGTTCTCTGTTCTCTGTTCGCACGATCCCAAATCTGTTGTCTTTCTGTCTTTCCCTGTATAGTGTTGACTCCTTTTGAGCCTTGATTTGTTGCTGTTTTGTTAATTACTGTTTATTATACTGATTCTGTTGACTTATCTCTCTGATCAGGTTGTCTGCTTTCCTGCTTTTGT
>Ga0247611_10002300_pt1 | contig 31220 bp, 23 predicted proteins | sample 177DNAGHGhighgp2_FD_192422 | JGI IMG/M metagenome (GOLD analysis project Ga0247611, IMG submission 192422) | Sheep rumen microbial communities from Palmerston North, Manawatu-Wanganui, New Zealand - 1770 DNA GHGhigh gp2 | ecosystem: Host-associated > Mammals > Digestive system > Stomach > Rumen... | reverse complement strand
ATTAATGATGCTTGAAAACGAACATCCTGAATATCAATCTCCTTTATCTCCTTCTCAAAGAGTGGGTGGTCTTGTCCAAGATGAATTCGCTAAAGTCACACATAAAAGAATGATGCTTTCTTTAGCTAACGCTTTTAATGAAGATGATTTAAGAGACTTCGATAAAAAAGTTAGAGAAGTTACAGGTTTAGATAAAGTCACCTATATGGCGGAAATGAAAATCGATGGCTTAGGTATGTCATTAGTTTATCACGGCAATTTACAATACGCCGCCACTAGAGGTGATGGTATCACAGGTGAAGATGTGACCGCTAATATTTTGACTATTAAATCAATACCATCTCACATTAATTTAAATGAAGATTTCGAAATACGTGGTGAAGTCTTTATGCCTAAAAAGTCCTTAGAAAGACTTAATAAAGAAAAAGCCGAAAAGGGTGAACCATTATTCGCTAATGCACGCAATGCAGCCGCTGGTAGCATTCGTCAACTTGATAGTTCAATCGCGGCAAGTCGTGGCTTAGATGCTTTCTGGTATTATTTTGTTAACGCTAGTGATTTTGGTATCCGTTATCATAGCGAAGCTCTTAAAAAAGCTGATGAACTAGGCTTTAAAACAAATCCTGAAAGAAGATTATGTAACGGTATCGATGAAGTCCTTAAATATATCGATGAATATACATTAAAAAGACCAACCCTTGGTTATGATATCGATGGCATCGTCATTAAAGTCGATGACATGGCTTTATATGATAAGCTCGGTTATACCGCTAAAACTCCTAGATGGGCGATTGCTTATAAATTCCCACCTGAAGAAGTTATTACTAAATTAGAAGATATTATCTTCACTGTTGGTAGAACTGGTAAGATTACGCCTAACGCCGTTCTTTCTCCTGTGAGAGTAAGTGGTTCTGTTGTTCAAAGAGCCACATTGCATAATGAAGACTTCATTAAAGAAAAAGATCTTAAGATTGGTGATTATGTCATCATTAGAAAAGCGGGTGATGTCATCCCAGAAGTAGTTGGACCAGTAGTCTCAAAGCGTACTGGTTTAGAAATACCATTTGGAATGATCAATAACTGCCCTGTGTGTGGCTTACCTTTAATTAGAAAAGACGCGATGCATTTCTGTGTTAATCCACATTGTGACGCTCGAAAGATTGAAGGTATCATCCATTTTGCCTCTCGTGATGCGATGGATATTGAAGGTTTAGGTGAAAGAGTTGCCGAGCAATTCTTTAACCAAGGATTCTTCAGAAGTATCAATGAAATTTATCGATTATATGAACACCGTGAAGAGATTATCGCTCTTGATGGATGGCAATCTAAGTCCGTTGATAACTTAATTAACGCTATTGAAAAGAGCAAGGAAAACTCATTAGAAAAAGTCTTATTCGGTTTAGGTATTAAAGAAGTCGGCGCTAAGATGGCTAAGACCTTAGCAAGAAAATATCAAAATATCGATAATCTCATTAATGCTAGTGAAGAAGAACTTTTAGAAATTCCAGATGTTGGTCCAATTGTGGCTTCCAGTATCAGAAACTATTTCTCTGACGAAAGAAATATGGAACTCATTAATGCTCTTAAAAACGAACATCTTAATTTTGAATATAAAGGTAGTACCGCTACAGCGGCTAATTCCTACTTCTCAGGTAAGACTGTTGTTTTAACTGGTACCCTTTCAAAATATGGAAGAAAAGAAGCAACAGAGATTTTAGAAAACTTAGGTGCTAAAGTGACTGGCTCAGTTTCTAAAGCTACTGATGTGGTTATTGCTGGTGTTGAAGCTGGTAGTAAACTTGATAAGGCTCACGCTTTAGGAATTACTGTTTTAGACGAAGAAGAATTCCTCGCTCTTCTTGGTTAATGTGTTAATATAGTGAGGAAGGAAATTCATAAATAATAATTTAAAAAATAACAATTTGGAGGTTAAATTTTTATGGCGATTTTAGTTACTGGTGGAACAGGATATATCGGCTCTCATACAGTCGTTGATCTTCTTAATCACGGATATGATGTAGTAATCCTTGATAACTATTCCAATTCTAAACCAGAAGTATTAAATAGGATTTATCGCATTACAGGTAAAAAACCAAGATTCTACTTTGCGGATATTCAAGACTATGAAGCAATGAAGAAAGTCTTCCAACAAGAAAAAATCACTGACATTATTCATTTCGCAGGTCTTAAAAGTGTCGCTGAATCTGTAGAAAAACCTGACTTATATTTTGCTAATAATGTTGGTGGCACAAAGGTCTTGCTTAGGCTTATGGACGAGTTCAAAGTTACTAACCTCGTTTTCTCATCAAGCGCGACAGTATATGGTGTCCCTGATCACGTCCCACTTAAGGAATCTGATAAGGTTGGTGGCTGCACAAATCCGTATGGCCAAACTAAGCTCGACATTGAGTATCTTTTGAAAGATTATGCCGCTGAACATAAAGACGCAAACATTGCCATTTTAAGATACTTCAATCCTATCGGCGCACACTCCTCAGGACTCATTGGTGAAGATCCAAACGGCATCCCAAATAATCTCATGCCTTACATCACTCAAGTCGCTGTTGGTAAACGCCCTCACCTTAATGTTTATGGTAACGATTACAACACTCCAGATGGCACAGGTGTAAGAGACTACATTCACGTTGTCGACTTAGCAAGAGGCCACTTATGCGCTCTTAAAAAGTTAGAAGAAAAACCAGGTTTAGTCATCTACAATTTAGGCACTGGTAAAGGTACAAGTGTTCTTGAACTTGTAGCCGCTTTTGAAAAGGCTAATAACATCAAAATCCCATATATTATTTGTCCAAGAAGACCTGGTGATGTTGATGAAAACTATGCTGATGCTACTAAGGCATATTTAGAAATGAATTTTAAAACAGAACTTAATATTGAAGATGCTTGCCGTGATTCATGGAAATGGCAATCATCTAATCCAAATGGCTATGATAAGGAGTAGTAAATAGTTATGTCAGAAAGAAAAAGTATTAGTTTAACAGTTAATGGTGGTGACTTACTAAAAGGTTTTAGTTGGGCCGCTGATAAAGACGCAAAAGGTAATGTTGTCATCTTTGAAGGTATGGAAGAACATGCCTCTAGATATGATGACTTTGCTAAGTTTTTAAACCAAAACGGCTACAACGTGTATGCATTAGATACATATGGACAAGGCGAGAATGTTAAAGAAGATTTATCTAATGCTAGCTATTGGCCAGAAGATGGTTTCGCTAAAATGGTATGCGCTCATAATGAGATGATTGAAGAGGCTAAAAAGAACGGCTTACCAACTTATATCTTCTCTCACTCCATGGGTTCATATATGGGTCAAGATTATATCCAAAGATTCTCTGGCCATGTTGAAAAAGTTGTTCTTTGTGGTGCCGGTGCTAAAAACCCTGCCGTTGGCCCTGGCTTACTAGTGGCTAAGATGGTCAACAATAAAAAGAACAGATATCAAAAAGCTAAATTATTAAACAATTTAATGTTTGGTAACTTCAATAAGAAAATCAAAAACCCAAGAACGGCGTTCGACTGGTTATCATATAACGAAGAAAACGTTGATAGATATATTGCCGACCCATTATGTGGTTTTGGTCCAACTAACGGCTTCTGCCTAGAATTCGTTAAAGGTATGGCACCAATGTTTAAAAAGAAAAATGTTAGTAGAGTTAGTAAAGATCAAAAGCTCTTCATCATCACTGGTGCGGAAGACCCTGTTTCTAACTATTCTAAATACACGGTTGCCTTAGAAAAGATGTATAAAGGCTTAGGCTTAAAAGATGTTTCTATTAAAATTTATGATCATATGCGTCATGAAATCTTAAACGAAAAAGAACATCAAATTGTCTATAACGACATCTTAGAATTCTTCAATAAATAAGAGGAATTCCTGCGCTTGTAGCTCAGCTGGATAGAGCGCTTCCCTCCTAAGGAAGAAGTCGGGCGTTCAAATCGTCTCAAGCGCGCCACGAGATATATTACCCTAGTTTATTTCTAGGGTTTTTTCATTTCTCTAAAATTAAGAAATATTTAAATTATAAAAAATGTTATTGTCTAAAAAGTCATTTAATGTATAATTATATGGCGCAGTTATGGGTCCGTAGCTCACCTGGGAGAGCGCCTCCATGGCATGGAGGAGGTAGCGAGTTCGATCCTCGTCGGATCCACCATAAATGCCCGCTACTCGATAATTAGATGTCGAGTTAAGATAGTGAAAGTCCTGGATAAAACCAGGATTTTTCTTTATAAACAAGTAGAAAGATACGTTGAAATGTGGTAGAATATAATTGATAAACTGAGAGTCTTTTTATGAATAATAATCAACCACTAGATTTACTATCTATCGAAAACAAAAATATTGAAGAATGCATTTATAACATCAGAGGCCAACAAGTTATGCTTGATAGTGATGTTGCATATTTCTTTGGGGTTGAAACAAAGAATTTGAACAAACAAATGAAAAGAAATGCTAATAGGTTCCCAGAAGATTTTTGCTTTCAAATAAATTCTTTAGAATTTAAAAACTTGAGGTTCCAAAATGTCACCTCAAATTATGGTGGCAGACGATACCTACCATACGCATATACAGAAGAAGGCATTATCACACTTGCCGGCGTTCTAAAAAATGATATCGCAGCTAAGATGAGTGTCGAAATAGCAAGAAAGTTTATTCAAATGCGAAAATTCATTTTAGAAAATGGCGATGTTTTACTCGCACTTGCTAAACTCCAAAATAGACAAATCGAATTTGAAAACGAAACAAACAGAAAGTTCGATGAAGTTCTTAAACTAATCAGCAAAGCGGATTTGCCAAAACAAGCAATTTTTAGCGCTGGTCAATTTTACGATGCCTATGAGTATATTTCATCGATTGTTAGAAGGGCAAATCATTCTATCATACTTATAGATCCCTATTGTGATGCTAAAGCTTTTACATTCTTGAAAAATAAAAAAGAATCAGTGAAATTAACCATTTGTTCTAGCCATCTATCAAAACTTAAAAAAGAGGAAATTGAAAAATTTGAATCTCAATATGGAAAAATAAATATCAAACAATTAGATGATAATCATGATAGATTTTTAATAATTGATAACGAAGAGTGTTACCAGCTTGGAGCATCTTTAAATTATGCCGGGAAGAAAATGTTTGATATCATTAAAAATGAAAATAAGGAAATCATTGATTTTCTTTTAAAAAAGATTAATTAGCAAACCCCTCGATTTCGGTGGGTTTAAATTGACATATTTCGATCAAATTAAACTGGTCGGAATCGACCATGTTAACCGCTTGAAAAAAAGTGTTTAAAGGGGTCGAATTCGACCCGGTAAGAAAGGAGATAAGCTATGCCAGCATATAAAGTATTAGGAGATAGGATCAAAAAGATTCGTTTAGAAAATAACATGACTCAGCAAGAATTTGCGGAGGCATTAGGTTACACTCATAAATCAATGATTAATAAGATTGAAACAGGATTAACTGAGATGTCTTTTGATAAAGTAATAGCGTTAATCCTTACATTTAATGTAAACGCTGCTGAATTCTTGGATTTAAGTGATACTGAAACAGATAAACTAATGGATATGGCACATGACGCTGATAAACCTGATTGGCGAAAGATATATCCTCTTAAATCTAGAGATGAAAGCGTTATTTATATCAAGCCAACATTAATTGCTTCAACAAGAAATATCGAAGTTGGTAAATACTCATATTACGATGGTCAAAACTTTGCTAGCAGAGTAACCCATCATTATGACTTTTTGGGTGATAAGCTCATTATTGGTAAATTCTGTCAAATTGGCCACAATGTGGAATTTATTATGAACGGGGCTAATCATCAAATGAATAGTGCTTCCACTTATCCTTTCTATATTTTTAAAGGTTGGAAACAAGAACCACCAAAGATGGATGATTTACCATTTAAAGGTGACACAGTAGTGGGAAACGATGTTTGGATTGGTCAAAATGCCGTTATTCTTCCAGGCGTTCATATAGGTGATGGATGCATTATTGGCGCTAATTCAGTAGTCGGTTCTGATATTCCTCCTTATTCAGTTGTAGTGGGCAATCCAGCTAAAGTTATAAGAAAAAGATTTGATGATGAAATGGTAGAGTTATTAGAAAAACTCCAGTGGTGGAATAAAACTGAAAATCAAATTGAAAAGTTAATACCTCTCTTATCTAATGGTGACATTGGATATGTTAAGAAAGAATTAAAGCGATTAACTGCAAAAGAATAGTGTTTAAGCTACTTATCAAACATTCAATCAAAGTTTCAAAACTGTATTTTCGAAAATCTTTTAGCAATATTCAAAACTCATTAGTGGTTGAAGTTTTTCACACCAACGTTATGAAGTGCTCAACATTGAGCCATAACCATCTATAACATAGGAACATCCAAGCACGTACGGACTCAGTATGAAGTCCCTATTATTCTCAAAGTCAAAAACAAAACGTGTCAGCCAGTTGTGTTGACACGTTAATAAAGAGGTAGCGGGTAATTATTGGTACGCTTCGGATCCACCAAATTGCTTATTTGACTGATACGATGTGTTATCAGTCTTTTTTTGCGTTGCGTTTTATTTTTTTGTAACAATTATCTATAATACTGATATAATGAATACGCTTTCGTAACACATAGTGTGTACGAATCAATGAGTTTATGGAGGAAATTTAAATGAAACTCGCAAAAGTTTTACCAATGTTAGCGGTCTCCGCATTCTGCTTAGCAGGTTGTGCTTCTAAAGTTGACTACGCCAAATTCCACGAGGAAGCAGTTAATGTTAAAAAACACGAATTCAAAAAAGCCACAGTTAAATTAGATGGCTCTTCCAACGTTGCTGGTCTTTCAATTGCTATTAAGGGCTCTGTTAAGTACATTTTCAACAATACATGGCAAATCGCTGATGATGATTCAAGCGAAGCCGCTGTTAAAACAGCTTCTGCTCTTTATATCTCAATGAACGCAGCTTTAGTTGATGAAAACGAAAACTACGAATACTATGCCGGTGGTTCTTTCAAAGTCGTCGACAAAGAAGCTAAAGTCACAAGCGAATACAATGGATTCGGCTTACTTACATCTTATAAATCAGATGCAATGAAAGTCTCCATTTCTTACGCCAAGTAGTTAATTGAAGTAACTAAAAAAATAACGCACCGATTTTGATATCGATGCGTTTTTTTAAACGATTAATTCCTAGGCGTAAATAAATTCATCTAACGCTTCCATAAAACCATAATAAGCAGGTTTCTTAGCGTAGTTATTATCAAACAATAGTGGATAATTGGAAGAATGCCATGAAGTATTATCTGTAATACCCCAAACAATAATAGCGTTGACATCCATTGTGCCATTATCATTTCCCTCTAAAACACTTTTAACAATTTTCTTATAAAGGTCTTTTTGTTGCGCAAATGATGATTCATTATTTCCACTAATATTGATATCAAGTTCGGTGATTTGACATTTGATACCAGCGGCACAAATGATTTTAGCATCTTCAATAACGGCATCAGCGTATTCTGGTTTTTCAATATGGGCTTGTATACCAATACCATCAATTAACTCTTCATCAATGGCTTGCTTTAATAATTCATCAACCGCCCATTGGCAGCGTTCTATTCCACCCCATTCAATTTGATCAAAAGCATAATCGTTATAATAGACTTCTTGATAATCCATTTTGTATCTATCAGCGGCTAAAAACGCTTGATAGATATAATCATTACCAATGGTGTTTTGCCAGTTACCACGTCTCATTTGGCCAACTTCTTCAATAGCTTCATTAACAATATCAATCGCATAGACAAGTCCAGGCCATCTTTCATCTAATGTTTCAATTGTTTCTCTAATAAAATTGTTTAATCTACCAATCATGACATCTCTAGAAACTTGTTGGCCATTGCTTTGATAGCCTTTATTAAAGAACCAAGCTGGTGTTTGTTGATGCCATACCATTGTGTGATGTCTCACTTTAATATGATGGGCTTCACACCAGTCATAAATCTTTTCAAAACCTTTGATATTAATAGCGACCGCTGTTTCATCAGTTTCTGCTAATTTTTGGCATGCAGCTTGATCTAAGGTTGAATCTGGTTTCGCTTCATTTTCAGCGGTGACAGAATTGAAGTTGTCCTTGATAATTTGTCTAATCTTTGTGTTACGAGTATAGCTTGCTGACATACAGGTGCCGATTGTGAAATAGTCTTCAAACGCTTCACATAAACTCTCATTTTTGGCTTCATAGCCGGTTTTAACGGTCTCTTCGCCTAATGTAATGTTAATATCGTCAACAAAGAAATGAGCGGGCTTAGAAACCTCATTTCGTGTGATGTTTAATCTAAGAGCGCCTAGTGTTTCTAAAGTGTCATATGATAATTCAGTTCTAATCCATTTTTCTTCTTTATTTTCATCAACACTAATTTCGTCCGCTGAAATAGTTTCACCTGATGAGCCACCCCATTGAGAAACGACAAAATTGCCACTTCCTAAAGCTTCGAACTTTAATGATTTGATATTGTGATCAGATGGTAAATAAATACATAAGGATATAATGTCTCCGTTTTTGGCGTCATCATCAGTAAAGTATGGTGTTTCAATTACTTCACTAGATATATATTCGCCAGTGATATTGCATTCCAAAGAACATTGATCATGATTGCCAAAATCATTGACAATATTAACTGTTCCTTCGTTAGTCTCTTTGACATCTAATGGAGCAGTTTCTAAATCGTATTTTGATGACCATTCTTTGACAGTGTCACCAATCTCTAAAGGAACAGGTTCTTCAGGAACATCAGATTCACTGTTGTCTTCGTTTCTGTGGTTCGAATTACAGCCCACTAATAAAGAAGTGACCAGCATAGGCAAAGCGGCCAACAAAAAGAATTTAGCATTTTTCATAATATAAACCTCATTCAATAATATTGTATTCTTGATGAACAAAAATACAAATAGTGACTTTGAAAAAGTAAAAATGTGATATTTCGCACACATTTTTTTGACAAATCATTTTATGATTTGAGATATCGTAATTAGATTAAATATAGCAAGTAAATCTATATTAAGGTAAAAAGTCTTAGGATATTATTTTTCATTCATTAAGAAGCATAGATAACGATCAAGCTTCATATTCTTCATAACCTACAAAGAAAACAAAAATAGTGAGTTGTATAACAGATGAGAACGCCGTTTAAAAGATCAATAGTGTGAGAATAAAATCGTTAATATTTATTAATAATTCTCAATCAATTGAACAAAATATCATTTGTTTTGTTTAAGTAGCTGCTTGTTTTGTAGAACTGAATTTTGGTTTTTATAAGTACAAAATCGGATGCACAAATTTTACATCAAAAATTAGTTACTTTTTAATTGTAAAAAATATAGCATTGCAAAAATTATTACTTAATTAGAGGAAGAAATCATGCGACACTTTTAATTTTGGTATTTTATACCAATATGTGTAGGTTAATAGATTATTATCACATTCCCATGTTATCTGAATGTTATAAAAATTATGGGTCACAAATTTTAGCCAATTTCTCATCAAAAAAGGTAAAAATTACAAGCGATTTTAGTCTTTTTTACAACATTAATTAGCGTTCCTTTGATATTATCAAGGTCCAAATAGAGTAAGTTTGTGTTCCTGAGATCATCTTGGTGAGTATGTCTTCTGACTATAAGTGAGTTAGATCGATAACAATTTTTTTCTACTAACCTACAATCCGATTGTTTATTTTTAATACAGTTCGTTATACCTTCTTACCAATTATTTTTTTCTCTCCTAACACGCGCGTGTAAATAAAAAGCCGCTTAATCTAGCAGCTTATGTAATACAGGCTTAATTTGACTTGTGACAATTTCGTATCCTTTATCGTTAAGATGTCCTCCGTCAATAGTGTATTCTCTATTTAATTCATTGGTATTTTCGTCTAATAAATGGTCGTATAGGTTCACAAACTCGTAGCCATAGGTATTTGCATATTCTTTGATCATAACGTTGTTCTCCTTGGCTTTTTGATTGAATTCACCCCAATAGTCAGTCATGGATGTTAGCGAAAGTAACACGACTTTCATATCAGGTGCATTTTGTTTGAAACTTTGGAGAATCTTCTCGTAATTATCCATAAGAGAATTTTGATTGTTAGCACCAATGAGCATCGCTGTTACTTTTGGGTTTGCATCGAAAACTGATTCCTTCAATCTCTTCTCTACACCGAATGAAGTGTCGCCTCCAATTCCTCGATTAAGCACATTGAATTCTGGATAGTATTTTGCAATGTCATAATATTCAGTCAAGCTATCTCCAAGGAAGACAACATCGACATCTTTTGCAGTTTTATTCTCTTCAATAAATAGGTTAACTCTATCATTGTAATGTTCCATAAAAATTGCCTCATAATCAATACTACTTTTTTGATTGTTTTGGCATCCTAAAATACCTATTGTTAGTAGTGGGACAACAACTCTTTTTAATAAAGAAGACATAATATTTTGTTTTATAGTCCTATTATAATAAAGGACACTATATTCACAAACTATAAAGTATTTGTTTGCATAAAAATGAATAAAATATTATTCTTTTTTCGTAGCTAAATAGATATGAACGATCTACAAAAGAAGCAATTAGATATTTTAAAAGCCTTTATCAGAGTATGTGAAAAGCATAATCTCCGCTACTTTTTAGTGGGTGGTACTGCATTAGGGGCAATTCGTCACAAGGGATTTATCCCTTGGGATGATGATATCGATGTTGGTATGCCCAGAGAAGACTATGATAAGTTTGTTCTTCTTCAAGATGAATATAAAGGAACTCCATATTTTATTCAGACATATAAAACCGATCCTTGCTACATCTATAACTTTGGTAAATTAAGAGACTCATCAACAACATTTATTGAATCTCAATATAAAAACCATCGTATTAACCATGGCGTTTGGATTGATATCTTTCCAATTGATGGTTTTTCAAAAGTTGTTAAACCAAGAGAAACTTTCAAAAAGAAAATCAAACACATCTGGTGGCATGTCTATTTAGCGTATCTTCCTGCTTTAAGAAGAAAAGTTAGAAAACAAACTTTCTTTAAAGACATCTTGTTAAATATTGTCGCTGGTTTATTTTATATTTTTGATATTGCCCATTACCGTAATAAACATATTGATAAAGTGGCTAAAAAGATTCCACTTAATGAATCAGTGATGGGCGGTAATTATTTCGGCTTTAATATGAAAAGAGAGGCGATGGACACTAGTTTATATGATGAATTTGTCAAAGTTCCTTTCGAAGATATTGAAGCTTATGTCTTAAAAGATTACGATACCTATTTAAGAAATCTTTATGGTGATTATATGACCCCTCCTCCACCTGAAAAACAGATTGGACATCATTATAATAAGGGTCTCTCATTAGAGATGGGCTATGAAGAATATCTTAAAAAGCATAAAATATAGTGGAGGTCACTAATTATGAATATTGCACTTATTGTCGCTGCTGGTAGTGGTTCCCGTATGGGTAACGCTGATAAACCAAAACAATTCTTACCAATTTATGGAAAACCTTTAATGATTCATACCATTGAAGCTTTTGAAGTACACGATGAAATCGATGCTATCGTGGTAGTTACTAACGAAGCATATATTGATCAAGTCAAAGTTTGGTGCAAGCAATACGATTTAGGCAAGATTAAAGCGGTCGTTGCCGGTGGTGATTCTAGACAAATCTCTGTTCATAATGGTTTACAAGCCGTTAAAGCCATTAGTAAAGATCCTAAGAACGATATCGTTTTAATTCACGATGCCGCTCGTCCATTAATCTCACAAAGAATTATTACCGATAATATTAGAGTATGCGAAAAATATGATGCCGTTGATACAGTTATTAAAGCTAGCGATACAATAGTTAGAAGTATTAACGAAGAAAGTATTAGTGATATCCCTGCTAGAAACGAACTCTATCAAGGTCAAACTCCTCAATCATTTAAGTTATCTTTAGTTTTAGATGCTCATGAATATGTTAAAACTCATGAAGTTAATAATGTGACTGATGACTGTAAATTAGTCTTATCATTAGGCAAAGAGGTAAGACTTGTAGAAGGCAGTAAACAAAATTTTAAAATCACCACATTCGATGATTTAATGATGCTTAAAGCCCTTCTTAAGATTGGTAAAACTGAGGTCTTATAATGTTTAATAATATCTTTAAAGTTACTTCTCCTGGTGTTTTAGAAGAATTTATCGATGTCGTTGAAACAGATGATAAATCAGTTTTAGTCAAAGTCGATACTATGGCCATCTGTAAAGCGGATATCCGTTATTTTTTAGGTAACCGTGATATTAATGTTTTAAATCATAAATACCCATTAGCCCCCATTCATGAAGCAGTGGGTCATGTTATTAAAGATCCAACTGGTAATTTTAAACCTGGTGATAAAGTCATTTTAGTTCCTAATTCCGTTGATGAAAATTACTACACGGATAAAGCGAATCGTAGATGTTTTAGAAAAGATTTAGGCGATAACTATTATCAAAAAGCCATTTTTAGAAGTAGTACCGCTGATGGCTTTTTAAGAAACTTCTATGCTTGTTCTCCAGATTTATTAGTGAAATATGATAATAATATCGATTCATCAATTGCTGTCTTTTCAGAACTATTAAGTGTCGCGCACGCCGCAATAAGAAGAATTGATTTTAATGAAGTAGAAAAGATGGCTCTCTTTGGGGATGGCATCATGGCCTATATCGTCTACATTATGCTTGTTAACAATTATCCAAATTTAGATTTAACAGTCTTTGGTATTGATGATAATAAACTAGCTTGCTTTAAGAAGGCTAAGATTGCCAAAGTTAACGAATATAAAGGTGATAAGTTTGATACATTAATTGAATGCGTTGGTGGTAAGTTCTCTGAAACCGCGATTAATCAAATGATTGATTTAGCGATTCCTGGTGCTGATTTAATCTTAATGGGTGTTAGCGAAGATAAAGTCCAAATCAATACACGCGTTATATTAGATAAAGGTTTAGCGCTTAAAGGTGTTACCCGTAGTAATAAAAGCGATTTCGAATTCGTTGCTAAAATGCTTAAGAATAAAGAAGTCGTTAATGACTTATCCATTATGGTATTAAGCAAAAACAAGATTAATTCCGTTAACGATATCTATAAATGTTTCGATAGTGATATAAATAATAAAACACTTATCGGTAAAAACTTAATGATTTGGTAAAAGAAAAGGGCCACACGGTGTGACCCTTTTGCTTTATGCATCAATATATTCAAATGGTTGATTGAGCTTACTTTCTGGGAAGCTTACTCCATTAATTGTATTAAATGCTGATTCAATGGAATTAGACCAGTTAGTAACTGTTAGATCAAGAGCGTCTAAAGTAATATCCGCTCCTAATTTAATAGTCACTAAGGAAGCTTTTATATTAAGAGATGCCACTAATGAAGATAATGTTTCATCATTTCTTCCATTAATTACGAGTTCTAATTCTCTTAAAGCATCAATACCAGTAATTTCATTTAAGTTAATACCAACTTTCCATTGGTTCTTGCTTTCGTTATAAGAATAACCAGTAGAAGTAAATAAGTTAGTGAAATCACCCGCTGGAGCGTATTCATCTTTATCAGTAGAAACATTACCAATCATATCGGTAATAGAAGTCTTGATAAGTAATAAGTCATTTAATAAGTAAGCCATAATATTTTCTGACTTAATTAAATTCTTACTAGTGGTCTTAAAGTGCTTAATAACTTTTCTACCAGTAATAATCTTAGTTTCAGTAGTCTTAATATGGAAATATCCACCTACTCCATCTTCTCTATTTGGATCATTAACATCATAAGATTCAAATGTGAATTCGCTCTTCACAGATTGAGCAGTAACACCATAATCTTGGACAGCGCTACCAAGTAAATTAAGTAACTTAGCATCTGGAATAACACCATAGATTTTCACGTATTCGTCTTTGATTAATACATGCACGTCCATCTCAAAACTGGCGTTAATGATAGCTAAAGCATTTAAATCAATATTAGCAGTTAAGTGATAGTAATCGTTCTTAGTGGTATTTAAACCAAACTTCACTAATAAAGAGATAGTACTGAAATCGATATAGGCATCGCTTTCTTTTAATTTAGAAACTTTATTATCATCGTATTCTTTTAAGCTGACTTTTAAATTAAGTGTCTTTTCTTTGATAGCGACATTCTTAATTTCTAAAGAATCTAATTTATCGTTAGCTAAGTTAACACTGATATTCATATCACTATTCATGCCAAACAAAGCGCCACCAATGACAATATCAATGGAATTACCATTTCTTCTCACGCTCTTAAGAACATCATTCTTAATGAATCTGAAATAGTCTTTAGAATTAATGATGTCGGAGAATTCACCTAAAGATAAGGTTTTCATAATTGGGTCGATAAACTTAGTGAATTTCTTGTTATCTTTTACATCATCAATAAATGTTTTAAAGACATCAATCATATCTAATAAAGATTGAACAGTTACTTTACCTTTAATGTTTTTATTATCTAAATCGCCATATGAGAAGAAGACATTGTTGTTAGCGTAGTCCCCATCTCTATTATCAACATCTAAATAGAGTTTATGAGAATACCATAAGCCTTTATTTTCATATTTATATTGATCAATTGTTAAATTACCAAAACCAAACTTAGTGCCGTAGTCAAGTTGACCTTCACCGTTAAGAACAATACCTAAATTCTTATTATCTAAAAGTGAACCATTAATATCAAAGCCGAGTTTCTTTTCACCCATGATATCGTGGACTTGATCAAAGACAGTTGGTAAGAAGGAAAGTGAATCATAGCTACTTTCTTCACCAATAACGACATCTTGATAACCGTTAGATTTAATAGAAGCATTAAGTTTTAAAGAACCAACTTCAATATTATTAGCATCGATATTCAAGATCTTATTTTCTTCACCGGTTCTTGCATCAAGCACTAAAGAAATAGTGGATTCATCTCCTAAACCAACACTAGATAAATCGAGCACTAATTCAATACCTTTCTCATCATTTTTAAGATCTTTAAGCATATCTAAGACGACTGAATAATCCCCGTCTTGAATGCCTTTAACTAAATCGCTTTCAGTAATAAATGAGAATAAACTTGTTAAAGCAGAAGTGGTGTTATTTTCATAGCTTACATCTTTAAACATGCCTGGAAGTTCATCGATAATCCAGTTCATTGTTTCAGTTTCAATTTTGGCTTTCAGTACAGAAATTAAATTATTATCTTCATCTAAGGATTCATTTAAATTGATATAGCCTTCACCGTTAACATATTTAAGTGATAAGTTACCGTATTCAACGCTATTTTGACCAAACATATTAACGTTTAAACCAAATGTGGCATCGTTTCTAATCTTATTACCTAAATCAAGTTTATTTTTCTTTAAACCTTCTTTATTAACTTTGTAATTACTTAAATCAATAATGCTAGAGAAGTCAGCGTTAATATTACCTTTAATTGCACCAATTTCTGTATTTGCGTCACTTAAAGAGAAATCAAAATCTAAACCAAACTTTTGATTATCTTCATTTAAGAAATTGGCGATTTTTTGTAACCAACCTTTATAGTTAATTACTTCAACATAATGATAGTCAGCATTATATTTTGGATAATTAACATCTTCTGGAGAGATGACTTTATGATCTTTAATGCAATCGATATTAATGGCACCACTAATTTTAATGACATCTAAATCAATTGTGCCTAAATCAACTCTAGTTAATCGATATTCTTTATTAACGGAAATCATGACATCAAAAGAATCACCAGAAAGATTACCTTCTTCATCTTCTCTTCTAATTTCTAAATTAATTGCGAAATCATAACCATCAGTGGTTTCTCTTTCATCAACTTTAACACCAACACCGGTTTCACCTTCTTCTAAACCACCTAAAGAGAAACTCGCGGCAATATTAGATAAATCAAAATTACCTAATAAACCAGTAAGTACGTCATTGAACTTTTCATCTAACCAACTTTCAATATCAAAGTTAATGCCACCTTCTTCTTCACTAGCGACGAATAAGTTATATAGTAACCCGTATTCGTTATTTTCTGGATCACCAATGACTTCATCCATAGTGACACTAGAGACTTTCATTCTTAAATCTTTTAAGCCTAAATAGAAGGTATGATTGATATAACCGACTTGAAGTGGAAGACTTCTTGTATTCCAATCCACGTCTAAGTCCAAATTAAAGTTAATATCTTTCATACCACGCATTAAGAAATCTAAATCACCATCAAATGCGATAGTGTTGTTATCAAAGTTAAGGGCAAAGTTTTCAAACTCAGCGTGCATGCCATAATATTCTCTTTCTCTTTCGTTTTCTTCACTTTCAGAGATACCAGTATCTTTGGCAAATGTATTGATGAATTTCATAAAATGGCTTTCTTCATATTCATCTTTTTCGATGGATACAAAGTTACCTTTTTTCACTCTATTTGGAGTTAAAAAGTAGGCACATCCTAAAGAGAGGAAGAACGTTAATGTTCCAACGCCTATTCCAATAATCTTTTTTCCGACTTTTTTATTCATAATGATTTTCTCCTTCTATTGAGTAATCAATGGTTTCGTTTTCTTTAGGTATATCAATGCTTTCATTAGCGTGATAGTAATAATCAATAGTGTTATGGATTGTCGCCGTTACACCCATGCTAGCTTGATATTTTTCATCGACTTTGCAATATAACAAGGTCATGTCTTTTGTGAATATATAGGTATGAGTGAGATATTCAAATCCCGGTAATCTATCTAAATCTGAAATCTCTTTCATTTGACATTTATAGTAATAAGTAGAGATATCAGGATCTAAGTTAACCGTGACTTTAATATGTTCATCATCTTTTTCAATCTTCGAACCTTCTTTTAATACGGTTTCATTAGAAATGAGATAAATAAACATTTCATCAAGTGTCTTACCCCAAGCCTTTTTATAATCATCCGCTTTATAGGTGGTGACATTTTTTGAATAAGTGACTTCTTCACTACCTGTCGCCTTTCCTTTATTAAGGGAGATATCGTTATCTTCACCAACTTGATCAACACGATTAGCAACCGCCACCATCTTGCTATAAGAAATTGATTCTTCAAAATAGTGGTTACCAACTTTAATTTGGGCGTTTCTAATTGTTTGATTAACAATGGTGGAGGCTGTACCAACACCAATGGAATAGCAATTTTCACATTCCCTATATTTTTCTAAACCGATATTGATGAGTTCAGCTTCAGTGAAGTTCTTCTTAGGATTCTTTTGATATTCTTTTAATAAAGTTTTACCGTCCATCCTATAGTTTTCAGGATCAAAGCCAGAATAGTCGATAACTTCTTGACCAAACTGTCTTTTTAAGATGATGCCCGCTGTCGCGCCAATTGCCGCAACAAGAACAAAAGACATGGGTATAATGACCCAAGCTTTTAACTTAGATGGCTTTTTATTTTCAGTAGTTACGTTTGGTGCTTTCTCATCCATATTTTTCACCGCCTACCATTATCCTCGCGTTGATTAGAATAATCACTGAATTATAAATAACCCTCAAAAGAGAGAAAAAAGAGCGACTCTCCTAAAAAGAGAAAAATAAATTTTTCTATTGAATAAACTTTGTAAAGGTACTATGGTAAGTTATATGGAAGAACTAAGAAAAATCATCGGCAATAATCTTGCTGAACTACGTAAAAGGAAGGGTCTAACCCAACTTGAATTAGCGGAAAAGTTCAATTATACAGATCGCGCTGTTAGCAAATGGGAAAATGGTGATACTTTACCTGATGTTGAAGTCTTATATCAACTTTGTGAATTCTATGGAGTGACATTAGATTACCTCACACACGAAGATAACGCTCGCTTTGTTAAAGAAGATAGTGATGAACTTCCTCTCTCTAGCAAAATTAGTGTGACTGCTTTAACTGTCTCTTTCGTTTGGGTCTTTGCAGCGGCTGTCTTTGTCATTTCTTTACTTAGACACGTTACCCCTCTTTGGCAAGCCTTTGTTTGGGCGGTTCCAGTATCCGCAATATTCGTTACAATCTTCAATAGACGTTTTTATCATCGTAGGTTAATATCGTTCATCTGTTTGACCATCTTTATTTGGTCGTTAATTGCCTCTGCTTATCTCAGTTTATTAGCGATGAATTTATGGCCTTTATTCCTCATTGGAATTCCGATTCAAGCCTCATTATTTTTCTGGCTTAACATTAAGAAAAAACCTAAAGTCGAATCAAACAACAAATAAGCGATGTCCTCGGATATCGTTTTTTTGTTAACTTAAGAAAATCATTTAAGAATATTAAAATAATCAAATCGTTTTTTCGCGTTATACAATATATTAATAAAGTTAAACAAGGAGACTATTATGAAAAAACTTAATAATGTTTTAATCGTTTTGAGTGCTCTTGTTCTTTTAACTGGCTGTGGAAAAGAAAACGCTAATGCAACATTCATTAAACGTAATGCTGATAATGTTGATAGCTTTAACATTCTCACAGATTTAGAAGAAGAAAAAGTCATTCATACCGACCGTCAAGCTACATACTTATCCTATGATGGAGAATATAAAACCATCCCAGAAGCCGATTATCCAGATGGTCAAAAGCACCTTTCTGATCCAAATCCAGTCAATTTGGAATGGTCATTCAGTGCGCCAAGTGGCAAAACAATCTCCAGATACGACATCGTTTGGGGCAAGGAAGCTGACTTAAAAGATGGCTACACAATTAAAGGCACATCTGAAAGTAAACTTGATGTTTATAACTCTTATTTAGGTGATAACTATTTCAAAGTTGTTGCCAACTATACTGATGGTTCTAGCGACAGCTCAAAAATCCAAAAATATAAAGTTGAAGAAGTCTATCCACGTAACCTTAGAATCGAAGGCATGACTAACTGCCGTGATATGGGTGGTGGACGTGTCCTCTCTGGTGGTGGCCATATTAAACAAGGTCTCATTTTCCGTACCAGTGCTGTTAATAACTGGGCCTATGGTAGAGGTGATGTCCCAGATAGAATTACTGATGCTGGTAAAGAAGAATTACTTACTCGTTTAGGCTGCAAAACTGAAATCAATGTCAATAACAGTGGTAGCAACGAAGTTGGTGTTCAAAATTATGTTGATGCCTTTATGTATTATGATAACGGTAAACACCACATGTACCGTAATGCTGAACCATTAAAACAAGCTTTCCATGCTTTAGCAAATCCTGATAATTATCCAGTCTTCTATCACTGCCGTATTGGTACTGATAGAACAGGCTTTATGGCCATTATGTTAGGGGCTTTATTAGGCGTTAGTGAAAACGAGATTTACCAAGACTATTTATTCTCTAACTTTGGTAACATTCAAGAAAAGAGATATATCGGCGAAAAAGCTGGTCGTGATAACATCTTGAAATACATGGATGATCTTAAAACTTATCCAGGTGAAGAATTACATCAAAAAGCTTATAACTTCCTTTTGGGAATTGGTATTCCTGCTGAAGAATTAGATAGTATTATTGATATCCTCGTCGAAGGTGAAAAACCAGCGGGTTATCACAATCATCAAGAAGTGATCTTTGCTAAAGACTTTGTGGGTGAAGATACAGAAATGCAAGAAATTCCTGCTACCGCTACTGGCAATGCTTCTCGTGCTCATCCAAAACAATATTTCACAGTGGGTGCCGATCAATCAGTGACCATGGAATTTGATCCAGATTATAGTGGTGAAGCAAAACTTTATGCCTATCTAGGTTCTCCAGATAGCAATAGCACCTCAAATAATCCTGATAATAGAAAGATTGCTGATTTCCTCGCTTTAGAATTTGATGGTAGTGAAATCGAAGTTGATGACATCACATTTGCTAATGCTGGCTTTGGTCAAGCTGAAGGTAGGAAATTCTACGCTCCTGTTCCATTAGCCACTGTTGATGTTGTTAAAGGTTCAACAGAAGTGATTATCTCCGGTATTCAAAATAGCCTTAATATCGGTGCGGTTGCTCTTATCCCAACTGAAAAAGTAGCGGATACCGATCCAGTTACTCCAGTTACTCCAGAACCAGCACCAAGTAAAACCGGTTGTGGTTCTTCTATCGCCTTAACTACTTCCTTAATTTCTATCCTTGGTTTAGGTGCTTTAAGTTTCTTAGCCATTAAGGGAAGAAAAGAAGACTAATAAACAAAATTAAACAATAATTGTGACCCTTACGGGTCACTTTTATTTTGCCTATAATAATCGCTAATTTAACTAATAATTGTCGTCAATTTTTAAGACAATCTCTTATATATTTAGAATGAATTTTTACTCGTTATTATTTTATAAAAGAGGTAATTTAAATGAAAAAAACAGTTAAACTTCTTTCGCTTTTATTAGCATTAGGTATGCTTGTTGGCTGTAGTGCAAATAAGCCAAGTGATGCCCCTAAAAGCGAAGACCAAAGTGGTGCACCATCTCAAAAATCAGAAGATAGCAAGGTTGATTCGAGTGAACAACCAAGCGGTCAAAGTAGTGATGCTCCAAAAAGCAGTGACACTCCAGTGGTTCAAGGTGAATTCACCTTTAATGATTCTGAACTCAATACTCCTCAAGAAATCCATACCGCTGATCAAAAGAAGTATTTGAATTTAAATAAGGAATATTACCACATCACTGGTTCTGATTTATCTAGCTGCAACGCTAATGGTAATTCCAACCAATCCACACCAAAACAAGTGACAGTGAAATGGAATTATGGTGTCCCAGAAGGCAAAACATTATCTAAATTCCAATTATTATATGGTCAAAAAGCGGATTTAAGTGATGCTTATACCGTTGAAGGAAATAAAAACAATTCCATTAGTTTCTATAACCCATATTTAGGCGATAACTATTTTAAAGTCGTTGCTAATTTCTCTGATGGTTCTAAAGAAGAATCTCCAATTAAGATTTTCAAAGTTGATACCCAAGCTCCAAGAAACATCAGCGCTGGTAATATGCCTAATGTGAGAGATATGGGTGGTAGAATCACTTATGCCGGTGGCAAAATCAAACAAGGTCTTATCTACCGTGGTGCTGGTAACAAGTTTGACCAAAGAAGTAATGTTGATGATGACTGCAAAAACGTTCTTCTTAAACAATTAAAAATCAAAACTGAAATAAACGTCGCTAATGGGGACGGCAATAACATCAACTTAAGTGGTGTAGCGCTTAAAAACTGCTACATGGACTATGGTAATGTTCCATATTCTAACTTAGCAAGAAATGCTGAAAGAGTAAGACAAGTCATGGATATTCTTGCTGATGAAACAAATTATCCAGTCTTCTATCACTGCCGTATTGGTACCGATAGAACAGGTATTACCGGTATGATGATTGGTGGCCTTCTTGGCATTCCATTTAATGAAGTTTTCCAAGATTATTGCTTCTCTAACTTTGCTCCAATTGATGGTCAAAGATTCCCAAATAAACCAAGCGATCCAAATGGTGATGACCCTGCTAAATACATCGATGAAATCTTAGCGATGCCAGGTAAAACCTATCAAGAGCAAACATATAATGCTCTTTTAGCGATTGGTTGCCCAGCCGATAAACTTAATACCATCATCGATATTATGACTGAAGGCAATAAAGCTGAACTTCCTAATACCGCTAAAATCGGTAAAGATAGTGGTCTCACTTCTACAGGTACAAAATCAACTTCTACTGATTATAAGAATCCAGCGACATATTACGCTTGTTCAAATGGTAAAGAAGCAAGTTTTGCTACTGAATTAACCGCTGGCCAAAAAGATATCGTTGTTTATATGGGCTATACTGGTTCAGTATCTACAAGCACTTCAACAACATTGAAATCTTGCATTACTTTAAAGATTGATGGTACTGAAAAAACAATTACTAACAGCAAGAACTTATGGACTGCTGGCTTTGGCAAAACTGGTCAAAATGGTAGAACTGGTTATATGTTCAATATGTTAGGTCTATTCGATTTAACAGCCGGTAGTCACACAATTACCATTTCCGTTAAGAGTGGTACATTCAATATCGGTACTATCTGCGTGTTTGATCACGTTACCGCTGCCTAGAACTTATAACAAATTTATAGAGCTGTAAGCGTATGTTTACAGCTTTTTTATTTTAAGTAATATAATATCTCTATCAAAGGAGAGTTTTTATGGAAAAGTTTACTAATAAAGTCTTTGAAATCTTATCCAAACCTGCCAAATGGATTTTCGTTGGTGGTGCATTTGCCTATGCTTTATGGTTTGCCATTCGTACAGCAATGAGCATTGACGGACAATTCATGAATGTCTTAACAAACATTATCACATTATTTGTTGGTACTGCTTTATGCGTTTTACCGCCATTATTTATTCTTATTAAGAAAGAAGAATTAGCCAAATTATTCTTCGTCTTCTTACTTGGTTATTGGGTTTTAACCGCTCCAAGTCAATACTTCTTCTTAGCGGAAACATTCGCTGATGCTGGTGAATTCTTCCCAGTTTTTGTTAGTATTTTCTTACTTTTAACCGGCATTGGTCTTGTTGGTATACTTGTCTTAGTTATTTTAGAAATCATCTTAAGACTCAAAATTTTCCGTTTATTAAGCTTATTTATTGGTATTATAGTAGTGGCGTTATCCTTCACAACCGCAATCTTATTTATGATTGAAGCGGGTATCATGGGTGCTGGTTGGCCTATGTTTGTGGAATACGGCTTTGTCTGGATGATTCTTTTACCAGTCGTTGTCGGCTGTGGCTGCATCTATTTATTAGGTGTTAACGAAAAGAAAGGAGAATAATTATGAGAAGAGTTTCTAATATCATGCTTAGAGTCGGTATGATTTTAAGCATCGTTTGTACTGTATTATTAGTGATTAGTGCCGCTATTTTGATTGTTGTTGGTGTTTCCCCGGCAGTCCGTCAATCAATTATTGATGGTGTTAATAATGGTGATATCCGTAGTGATTTATCTCCAGAAGGTGCTGCAATGCTTATCCAAAGCATGGCCTTATCTAGTGGTATCACATGCGCCATCTTCGCTATTGTTTGCGTTATCAGTGCTGTTGTTTCATCTCAAGATTTAAGAGAACCAACCAAGAATCGTCATATAGCGTGTATCATTTTAGGTGCTTTCTCAACTGGTTTAGCTACTTTAGGTGGTATCTTCGGATTAATCGCTGATAGCCAAGATAGTAGACGCGCTAATAATCAAGTAGACGTTCAATAATTCGAACCAATCGTAACAAAATGAAGTGGCCATTAATTTGGTCACTTTTATTTATAAATAATGTATAATACGTTTTATGATTAACATTGTTGAAGTTAAAAGTAGAAAACAAAGAAAGTTATTTGCGACTTTCCCTATTGAGCTATATAAAAACTGCCCATATTACACTCCTTCATTTATTGAAGATGAAATGTATTTAGATAGTCCTAAAAAGAATTTAAGCAAGGGTAGTAGTGAGTTCCGCGCCTTTTTAGCGTACAAAAACAATAAACTCGTTGGTCGTATTGCAGGCATCATTAATCATGAATCAAATAAAAGACATAACGAATTATGTATTAGATTCTCTCGTATTGATTTTATTGATGATAAAGAAGTATCTAAAGCCTTGATCGACACAATTATCAACTGGGGTAAAGAAAAAGGGCTTAATACAATACACGGTCCTTGGGGATTTGATGATACTGATAGAGAAGGTATGCTTACATATGGCTATAATGAATATTCCACATATGGCACTAATTATTCATACCCATATTATATAAATCATTTAGAAGAATTAGGATTTATAAAAGAAAGCGAATGGCATGAATTTAGATTCTTTATGCATGATGTTGACCCTCGTTATTTCCTCGCTGGAGAAATGGTAAAAAAACATAATAAATACCACGATGTTTGTGCTAATGGATCGATGAGACAAATCATTAAAAGATATGGTGAATCTTTCTTTGATTGCTATAACAAAGCCTATGCTGAACTTGATAACTTCATCCCACTCGTGGGTAAAGCTAAAAAACATACATTAAAACAATTCGCCACAATTATTAATCCTAATTTCACTTCTATTGTGGTGGATAATAAAACCGACCAAGTCGTAGCGTTCGTCATCGTTTTACCTTATATCGGTGATGTCATTAGAAAAGCTAAAGGTAGAACTCTTAGAGCAGCATTACCATTACTTCATACAATTAAACATCCTAAGAAATTAGAATTAACTCTTGTGGGTGTTCATCCAGATTACCGTAATAGTGGGGCTTTTGCGTTAATCTTCAATAGGTTCTATCAAAACTGTGAAAAGTATCATATTGAAGATTTAATCGCCGATCCAATCTTAGTAACTAACATCAATATGATGAATGTTTGGTCACATATGAAAAAAGAAGTGCGATGCAAAAGACAAACATTTAAAAAATCGATAAACTGATAAATAGGGGGACTTATTTATGGCAAAAAGGAATACCGCTAAAAAACATGAATTTCCATTAATGAGATTAATCGTGACTTTAACTAGTACAGTTATTGCCGCCTTAATCTTAGTGCTTTCCGTTTTAACAATTATTACTTTTACTAGAGCGATTGATGAAGGAGCCACTGAAATTCCTACTGGAGTACCTTTCTTCATCTTAGGTATCTTCTTATTATCTGGCTTAATGAGTGTTATTAAGTTCTTTAAAGATAGAACTAAAGCCAACTTAATTAAATCATTTGTGATGATTGGCTTTGATGTTGCTTTAGGTATTGCCGTTTTATTTGCCGCGAATAATCCGTTCTTATTTGTTTTAACAGCGGGTTTATATTGTGTCACTCTCGTGGTCGCTCGTGTATTTAACATCATTGATGATCATTCTATTAGAAGTGTCATCCTTAATGGTTTAATTATTTTACTCGCTGTCGGTCTAGCGATTGGTATCTTTATTTCTCCAATTAGCAACATGGAACAACTTCAAAATATCATCGTTACTGAATGCGTCTTTATCGCGATTGTGGCCTTCGTTGAAGCTATGGCAATAGCGTTAGCAAACTTAAAAGTCAAAGTCTTATTTAAAATCATTTTAAGTACTTATTCATTAGAAGTCTTATTTGGCTTATTAGTGACTATTGTTTGCTTCTCATTAGTCTTTATGACTGTTGAACCACAAGCCGCTGATCCAAGCGCTACTAACATCATTAGAACATTTCCAGATGCTTTATGGTATTGCTTTGCCGTAGTGACCACAATTGGTTTTGGTGATTTAACCGCGATTACTCCAATTGGAAGAATATTAACAGTGATCTTAGGCATGTATGGTTTAGTGGTCGTCGCGGTCATCACATCTATCGTTGTTAATTTCTACAATGAAACAAGTGGTAAACATGACCAAAAAGAACTAAAAGAAATCCAAAAAGAAGAAGAAAACAATAAATAGTCTTTAGACAAAGCCACCTAAAAAAAGCAAAGGTGGTTTTTATTTGCTTAACATTTACACGATAACGTGTTATTGTAATATTGAGCTATGGAAGAATACTTATCTGTTACGCAATATGCCTCAAAAAATCAAAAGGATGTCGGAAATGTTAGACGTCTTCTTCTTTCTGGTCGCTTACCTGGAATGAAAGTGGGAAATCAATGGATTATTAAAAAAGATACACCATATCCAGTAGATAATCGCATTAAAGAAGGCAAATATATTAATCAAAGAGGTAAAAACAAGTTCTTTCGTAATAAGCCTGTTGTGAATAATCTTTTATATTTAATTAAAGATTTAGAAACCATTTATGAAGATGACGCTGTCGCAGTAGTGGTTTATGGCTCATATGCTCGTGGCACAGAAGGTCCTGACTCAGATATTGATATCGCTATCTTTGTCAAAAAAGTTTCTAGGCAAAAAAGGGATCAAATGATTGAAGCAGTTAGTAAATATGAATTAGTGACTGGAAAAGTTATATCCGCGATTGAGATAGATTATAAACAGTTCAGCGCATGGAAAGACAGCTTACCTTTCTACAAGAGCATTCGTAAAGAGTGTATTGTGCTTTGGAAAAACGCTAACTATAAAAGCATTTCTCTTTGAAGAATTGACCCTCTATGACACAATTAGTCTAGAGGGTTTTAAACATGAAAGAATTTGTTTTGCATAATGGAGTCAAAGCTCCCGCTTTAGCGTATGGTACTTGGTTAATTAAAAATGAAAATGCCGCTAACTGCGTCAAGATGGCATTAGATGCTGGATATCGTCATATCGATACAGCGCAAGCATATGGCAACGAAGAAGGCGTTGGTGAAGGCATTAGATTATCTGGTCTAAAAAGAGAAGAGATCTTTATTACTTCCAAAGTTAAAGCGGAAATTAAATCATATAAAAAAGCTAAACAATCAATTGAAGATTCCTTAAAAAGATTAGAAGTTGATTATATTGATTTAATGTTAATCCATTGTCCTCAACCTTGGGCTTTATTTAGAAGTCCATTTAGATATTTTAAGCAAAATAGAGAAGTTTGGAGAGCGATGGAAGAAGCATATAGAGAAGGTAAATTAAGAGCCATTGGTGTTTCTAACTTTTTAGTGGATGATTTAGAAAACATCATTGATAACTGTGAAATTAAACCAATGGCCAATCAAATTCTTCTTCATATTGGTGAAACCCCGGTTGATGTTATTAAATATTGTCAAGAAAACGATATCGTCGTAGAAGCTTATTCTCCAATTGCGCATGGTCGCGCTTTAAAAAATGACGCAATCGCGGAAATGGCTAAAAAATATAATGTGAGCATTCCTCAACTATGCATTAAATACACTCTTCAATTAAATACTATTTCTATTCCTAAAGCATCTAGTAAAGAACATATTGAAGATAATATGAAGTTAGATTTCGAAATAAGTGAAGAAGATATGATTGAACTCATGAAACTCAATCGTATTGATTATGGTAAAGACGCTCTTTGGCCCGTCTTTGCCCATAAAAGTAAATAAGTTACTTACTTAAAACCATCTCTTTAGCGTATTCAAGTTGTTTTTCGCTGACTTTGCCTCCGCTTATTAAAGAGGCGATTTCATAGATTTTTTCATCTAAAGACAAATACTTAATTGATGTATAGGTGCGCTTATTTTTAATTTCTTTTGCGATTTTTAAATGGTTTTTGCTTAATGCCGCGACTTGGGGGAGATGAGTAATAGATATCACTTGTGTAGATAAAGATATTTCATATATTTTTCTCGCCACTTTACTAGCGACTTCACCAGATATACCAGTATCGATTTCATCAAATATCACTGTTTCGACTTTACTTGATTTAATTGTTAAAGCCTTAAAAGCGAGCATGATACGTGATACTTCACCACCAGAGGCGATTTTCGCTAATGGCTTAAGTCCTTCACCGATATTTGTTTCAATATAAAAATCAATATCATCAATACCGTTATCATTAAAAATACTTAAATCAATATCACTTGGTTTATTAAAAGAATTAATTCTCACTTCAAAAACAGATTTCAAACCTAAATCTAGAAGATGTTTTTCCGATTCTTTTTCAATTAATTTAGCGATTTCTTTTCTTACTTTTGATAAATCATTTGCTAAAACATAAGTATGATTATAGATATCTATTAATTTAGCTTTTTCATCATTTAATAAAGTAGTGTAGTCTTCTTCTTTAGATAAAATAGATTCTAATTCTTCTTGATAAATTAATAGCTCTTCAAAAGTTTTATTGTGCTTTTTCTTTAAAGAATTAATCGCTGATAATCTCATTTCTAAATCTTCTAATTCTTTTGGATCATAATCAAAATGACGACTCTTCTTATTTAAAGAATCAAAGATATCTTCAATTTCATAATAGGCGTTATTAATTCTTTCATATAATTCCTTATATTCGTTTTGATAAGAACTTAAATTATTAACGTTATTTTTAATTTGATAGATATCGCTTAAGGCATCTTTATTAATGATTTCTTCACTTTCTTTAATTAGAGAATAAATCTTATCGTAGTTATTTAAAAAAGCGATTCTTTCTTTAATATTATTTTCTTCATCTTTTTCTAAATTTAAAGATTTTAATTCTTTTAAATCATACTTATATTGTTCTTCGTTGTTTTTGATTTCTTCGATTCTTTTTAATAAATCTAAATAGTGGTTATTTTCTTCTTTTAACAAATTTAAAGAATCAAGATATTTATTTTTATATTCATCAATCGTATCTTTTTTAAAACCATCAACAATTTCAATATAATTTTCTTTATTTAAAAGCTTCGTCATATCAAATTGTAGATGAATATCAGCGAGATAATGAGCGATAACTTTTAAATCATTTAATGAAATAGTCACTCCATTAACTTTAATCACATTACGTGAAGAAGAAATCGTTCTACTAATTTCAATTTCCCCATTATTTTGGATATTTAATTTATTAAGGAATGATTCTAAGTAGATGTTAGAAAATGAGAAAATACCACTGATGAGAGCTTTTTCTTCCCCGTTTCTAATCATTTCAACGCTTGCTCTTTCACCCAATAGCAAAGAAATAGAGTCAATAATTAATGATTTTCCAGCGCCTGTTTCACCAGTCAAAATGGTGAGTCCATCATAAAAATCAATTTCAATATCTTCTAAGATAGCAAAATTTTTAACCACTAATTTTTTAAGCATACTTCTATCATAGTGATTCTAGTAGAAAGTGTCTAGTTTTATTGTATTTATTAATTCAATAAAATGTGTGAATTTACTTTGATACATGTTACAATAAAATCGTCCAATATATGCAGAGCCGGAACGCGTCAAAAGACCGAAGCATGAAATACTGCGGGAGTAGGTGTAAACTTGGCTAAAACGTAAAGGGGACACCCATATATGAGACTGGTATGTTATATGTGTTAGGACATACCAATGTGGAAAGTATTGCACAGTTGGTGATCAGTATTTCTAATAGTAAAGGGCGACCATTAGGACACGGCTATAGAAAGAAAAATCGCTCGCGCTCCACACAGATAATTAATCTGAGCATGTGGCCATCCAAGGAGTGGATGTAACACCAGTAGTTAAGTTGCTTGGGATATAGCAAATGTTAACTACATAATGGTGTTTTCTCTATGGGTGGCTTTTTTATGTACCTCTTTTGAAGACACCAATATGTTAAAGAAAGGAGGCTAATATGATAGTTATTAAATGGAATTTTCGAAAGAATTCTAAAAGAAAACATGGTTCAAAGAATAGTGGCAGCCATCCAGTACTGGTTGTTGGTGAGACAAAAGATGGGAAAGCGTATTTCAATATTGGCTTAACAAAAAGCAAAAAACGTGGCCATCACAACAATATCAAAATACATAATCCACAAAACTGGAATGAAGAGTCATATCTCAGAGATGATATTAGGATTGATTCAAAGGAATACTTAAGCGAGATTCTTAAAGATTATAATCTTTGTCCAAATGATATTGAGAAAATTTGGCAAATAATAAAGAAAAAGAATTCCCACTAGGCGGTAGTCATTAGCTACCACGGGTGAATTCTTTACTTAAGTATAATCATAAAAAACAAATAATATCAATCATTTTAAAATGAATTTATTGAAGAATAATGAATAGGAGACGGATATGAAAGACAAAATAGATTTCTCAAAATGCAAAAAGAATTCCCACTAGGCGGTAGTCATTAGCCACCGATTATTTCTCGGTTGGTGAACCTGTGCGGAAAACGCACAAGTTCGGTAAGCAAAACGAACTACCGATAAATCCTCGGCAGTTGAACTTGTGTGGAAAACGCACTAGTTGCTAATAGTAAAGTGCGGAAAGTGCACATTGCATTGGATAGTTGCATCTGTGCGGAAAACGCACATATGCTTTTGCTTATGTCGAATAATTCGACGGATGTGTTAATTTTTAAACTATAAGTTAACTTATGTATTTTTTGTTAATGATTGCAGGATAAAAGATTAGTAACGATTTCGTTTAAAGAACAAAGAACAATAACAAAAATCCAACTTGTTCCGATTTGGAACAGGTTCATTTCAAAAGTGTGGAAAGCGCACATTGCATTGGATAGTTGCAAAAAGTGCAATCATGCTTTTGCTATGCCTTTTTCATATATTTGTGGTTTTATTTTAGAATAAATGTAAAATAGTTTTGTTATGGAGGAATAGTCCATGGAAGAAATCAGTAATTTTATTAAAACTATTATGGAAAAAGACCTTGAAGAAGGTCGTGTCAAACAAATTGTCACTAGATTCCCACCTGAACCAAATGCTTATTTACATATTGGTCACGCTAGAGCGATCATCAATGACTTTGAACTCGCTAAAGCTTTTGGTGGTTATACCAATTTAAGATTTGATGATACTAACCCTGTTAATGAAGGTGCGGAATATGTCCAAGCTATCATTAATGACATTAGATGGTTAGGATATGAACCTAAAAACATCTTCTTTGGTAGTGACTATTTTGAAGAACAATATAATAGAGCCATTCTTTTAATCAAAAAAGGTTTAGCCTATGTTGATGATTTAAACGCTGAACAAATTACTGAATATCGTGGTACTTTAACCGAACCTGGTAAAGAATCTCCATACAGAAATAGAAGTGTTGAAGAAAACTTAAAGCTCTTCCAAGAAATGAGAGAAGGTAAATACGCGGATGGAGAAAAGACATTAAGAGCCAAAATCGATATGTCTCATCCAAATATGAATATGCGTGATCCTGTTATTTACCGTATCCTTCATGTTCCTCATCATAGACAAGGAAATAAGTGGTGCATCTATCCAATGTATGATTTTGCCCATCCGTTGCAGGACGCCATTGAAGGAGTCACTCACTCCATGTGTTCTCTTGAATTTGATAACCATAGAATCCTTTATGACTGGTTTGTGGAAAAATGTGAAATGGAACATGTCCCACATCAATATGAATTTGGTAGATTAAATATCACTAATACCGTGATGAGTAAAAGATATTTACGTCAACTCGTCGATCAAGGCTATGTCTCTGGCTATGATGATCCAAGAATGCCAACATTAGTGGGCTTAAAAAGAAAAGGTTTTACTCCTGAAGCCATTAGAAATTTCATTCTTTATACTGGCTTAAGTAGAATCAATAGTGTCACTAACGCGGAAGAATTAGATAACTTCTTAAGAGAAGAACAAAAATTAAAAGCCACTCGTCCAATGGCGGTACTCCATCCTTTAAAAGTCATTATTGATAATTATCCAGAAGATAAAACCGAATATCTTGATGCTTCTAATAATATGGAAAATGAAGA
>Ga0247611_10002299_pt1 | contig 31224 bp, 21 predicted proteins | sample 177DNAGHGhighgp2_FD_192422 | JGI IMG/M metagenome (GOLD analysis project Ga0247611, IMG submission 192422) | Sheep rumen microbial communities from Palmerston North, Manawatu-Wanganui, New Zealand - 1770 DNA GHGhigh gp2 | ecosystem: Host-associated > Mammals > Digestive system > Stomach > Rumen... | reverse complement strand
CAGGCGCGGGTGTTGGTACAGTTACCGAAGCCAAGCTCATCCATGCGTGCTACCATTGCCTTGGCGCGCTTAGCAGCCTCTGGACGTCCCTGTGGCAGGAGTGCCAGCTGGCTCACCTTAGAGCTTACGAAGAGCATTGCAGAACCGTTCTTGCAGGCTGCTACGCAGGCACCGCAACCGATGCAGGTAGCGCAGTCCATTGCCTCGTCGGCGTTCTGCTTTGGTATGAGGATGGCGTTGGCATCCTGTGCCTGTCCGGTACGGATAGAGGTGTAGCCACCAGCCTGTATGATCTTGTCGAACGCAGAGCGGTCAACCATGCAGTCCTTGATGACTGGGAAACCGGCAGAGCGCCATGGCTCTACGGTGATGACGTCGCCATCGTTGAACTTACGCATGTAGAGCTGACAGGTAGTAGCGCCGCGCTCAGTCTTTCCGTGTGGCGTACCGTTGATATAGAGCGAGCACATACCGCAGATACCCTCGCGGCAGTCGTGGTCAAACACGAAAGGCTCCTTGCCCTCGTTGATGAGCTCCTCATTGAGCATGTCGAGCATTTCGAGGAAAGAAGTGTCATCAGGCACGTTCTTCATCTCGTGTGAATCAAAATGTCCCTTCTCCTTAGGTCCATTCTGCTTCCAGTATTTTATTGTAAAGCTTATTGATTTTGCCATATCTTTTAAGGTTTTAAGGTTTTAAGGTTTCAGGTTTTGAGGTGACATATCGTTTTCCCCTGAAGGAGTGCCGCTCCTGCTATATATCAGCGAACTTAGCATCTTGTTTATTTGTGCATTTAACTGCAACAGCATTTCTGCATTCTCCTCATTAAGAAAACTCAATTGTTGTGATAATATAAGCTGAGTTTCCAATTCATTGGATGAACCTAATGAAATATATAGGAAATGTAACAGGTCACGATTTGTGGCACGTCCATAGCCCTCTGCAATATTTGACGGAATAGACACCGCACAACGTCGCATCTGACTTACTAACCCAAAAACCTCACTCTGCGGATATCTCGACGTTACATCATAAACATCCTTGGCCAGTACCATTGCCTTTTGCCATAAGATAAGATTTTTATATGGTCCCATGGATAGCTTTTTCTATTATCACCTTACCACCTCACAACCTTATAACCTCACAACCTGAAATTAATTCTTATAGTTACGTGTTTGTACCTTGATTATCTCGTACTCGAGAGGCTCCTTGGTGAGCTCAGGTGCAACGTCGTCGCTGCCCTGGTACTCCCATGCGCCAACGTAGAAGAAGTTCTCGTCGTCACGCTTTGCCTCGCCTTCCTCAGTCTGGTGCTCCTCACGGAAGTGTCCGCCGCATGACTCCTCACGGTGCAGTGCATCGTAAGCCACGAGCTCGCCCATAAGGATGAAGTCGCGCAGGTGGATAGCCTTGTCGAGCTCTACGTTGAGACCTTCCTTTGTGCCAGGCACGAAAACGTTCTCGTCGAACTCCTTACGCAGCTTCTTGAGCAACTTCAAGCCTTCCTCAAGACCTTCCTTGGTACGACCCATGCCCACGTGCTCCCACATGATGTGGCCGAGCTCCTTGTGGATAGAGTCAACAGAGCGCTTACCCTGTATGCCCATGATACGGTCTATCTCAGCCTGTACGCCCTTCTCTGCCTCATCAAACTCTGGCAGGTCTGTAGAGAGACGTGGCCAGATAGACTGGTCAGCGAGGTAGTTCTGAATGGTGTAAGGCAGTACGAAGTAACCGTCAGCCAGACCCTGCATGAGGGCAGATGCACCGAGGCGGTTAGCACCGTGGTCAGAGAAGTTACACTCACCGATGGCGAAGAGACCAGGGATGGTGGTCTGCAGCTCGTAGTCAACCCATACGCCGCCCATGGTGTAGTGGATGGCTGGGAATATCATCATTGGCTTGTAGTACTCTACGCCGTCCTTTACGCATGCCAGTTCGCCTGGGTTAACGTCGGTAATCTCCTCATACATATCGAAGAGGTTGCCGTAGCGCTGACGAATCTCGTCGATGCCGAGGCGCTGGATGGACTCAGAGAAGTCGAGGAACACAGCCAGACCGGTGTTGTTAACGCCGAAGCCCTTGTCGCAGCGCTCCTTAGCAGCACGTGAAGCCACGTCACGAGGCACGAGGTTACCGAATGCAGGGTAGCGGCGCTCCAGGTAGTAGTCGCGGTCCTCTTCAGGAATCTCCCATCCCTGCTTTGTGCCAGCCTGCAGAGCCTTGGCATCCTCTATGTTCTTTGGTACCCAGATACGGCCGTCGTTACGCAGAGACTCAGACATCAGTGTGAGCTTAGACTGGTTGTTGCCGTGAACAGGGATACATGTAGGGTGAATCTGCACGTATGATGGGTTAGCCATCATAGCGCCCTTACGGAATGCCTGAACGGCAGCGGTGCAGTTACATCCCATGGCGTTGGTAGAGAGGAAGTATGTGTTGCCGTAGCCACCAGTAGCGATTACCACTGCGTTTGCAGAGAAGCGCTCCAGCTTACCCGTCACGAGGTTCTTGGCGATGATACCGCGAGCCTTGCCGTCAACGATTACCACGTCTTCCATCTCATAGCGTGTGTAGAGCTTCACCTTGCCAGCCTCTACCTGGCGTGAGAGAGAAGAATAGGCACCGAGCAGCAGCTGCTGACCTGTCTGTCCCTTAGCATAGAAGGTACGTGACACCTGTGCGCCACCGAATGAACGGTTGGCGAGCATGCCGCCGTACTCACGAGCGAAAGGCACGCCCTGTGCCACGCACTGGTCGATGATGTTGTTGCTGACCTCTGCAAGGCGATATACGTTAGCCTCGCGAGCGCGGTAGTCACCACCCTTTACGGTGTCGTAGAAGAGGCGATATACTGAGTCGCCGTCGTTCTGATAGTTCTTTGCTGCATTGATACCACCCTGCGCAGCGATAGAGTGAGCGCGGCGTGGTGAGTCCTGAATGCAGAAGTTAAGTACGTTGAAGCCCATCTCGCCGAGTGATGCAGCGGCGCTGGCACCAGCCAGACCCGTACCCACGACGATGACGTCGAGCTTCAGTTTGTTCTTTGGGTTAACCAGACGCTGGTGAGCCTTATAGTTGGTCCACTTCTCTGCTACTGGTCCCTCAGGTATGCGTGAATTTAATGTTTTCATAATTAACCGACCCCCCTCCTTGTGCCTCCCCCGAGAGGGGAGGAGAATATATGGCCAGAAGGTTTTTGTGGGGTAATTTCTAAGTTTTTGAAAATCTTTTTGTCTTATAAAATACGTGACTTCCCCCTCCACTTGGGGAGGGGTCAGGGGTAGGGATTGCTTACAGGCTCTGTATGTAGAACCATACCACTACGCTGGCGAAACCTGCGCAGAGCACTGTTACATAAGCAATGCCGATAACCTTCCAGCGTGTGAACCACACCTTGCCGCTCAGACCCATTGTCTGCAACATGCTCCAGAAGCCGTGTGCCAGGTGGAACCACAGAGCGCAGAGCCACAGGAGGTAGAATACTACGTGTCCGGTGTTAGAGAACACATACTGAATCCAGTAAGCACCGTCGGTGCTGTGAGCAAGGTCGCCGCTGCCTACGAGGTCAACGAGCATCATCTTTGCCCAGAAGTCATACAGGTGCATAGCCAGACCGAGCAATACGATGAGACCGAGCACGAGCATGTTCTGGCTCGCCCACTCCACCTTTGAAGGCTTCTCTGTCACAGCATAACGCTCAGAACCACGCGCAGCCCTGTTCTTCATTGTCAGAATGAAGGCGTAGATAATGTGAATGACAGCCAATGCTGCAAGACCCATAGTTGCCACTACTGCATACCAGTTGGCACCAAGCATCTCACAGATCATGTTGTAGCCCTCAGCAGAGAACAATGCCACAACATTCATCGACATGTGGAATGTTAAGAACAGGATAAGTGCCATGCCCGTTACAGACATTACCACCTTCCTTCCAATCGAAGAATTAAATAACCACATAAGATTTTGATTTTGTTGTTAAGATAAATTATTTTGTTTTTTGAATGTTCACAACATGCCCATTATTACACAAAATTATATATTTTTTATGAATTAGCAAAAATATTTTATTTTTTTTCCTTACTTTTGCAAGTAAATTGTAACTCGTATAATCTTTTTAGCATATATACTTTACAAAACTGAATTAATGAAATTATATTACGACGTTATCGTAGTAGGCGGCGGCCACGCCGGTTGTGAGGCGGCTCACGCAGCGGCGAGGATGGGTGCGAAGACCTGTCTCGTCACGATGGACATGAACAAGATTGCACAGATGTCTTGTAACCCTGCCGTGGGCGGCATTGCCAAGGGACAGATAGTGCGCGAGGTGGATGCCCTGGGCGGCGGCATGGGTATGGTCACCGACCTCTGTGCCATCCAACTGCGTATGCTCAACAAGTCGAAGGGCCCTGCCATGTGGAGCCCGCGAGCTCAGTGTGACCGAGGGAAGTTCATCTGGCAATGGCGCACCATGCTCGATAACACGCCTAACCTCGACATCTGGCAAGACCAGGTGGAGGAACTGATAACAACCCCTACCCCTCGGGTGGGGGTCACCGGCGTCCGCACCATCTGGGGCTGTGAACTGTATGCCCCTGCCGTGGTGATTACCGCCGGCACGTTCCTCAACGGACTGATGCACATAGGCCGTAAGATGGTGCCGGGGGGCAGGTGTGCCGAACCGGCGGCGCTGCATCTTACGGAGAGCATCAATGCCCTGGGCATCACGTCGCAGAGGATGAAGACAGGCACGCCGGTGCGCATAGACAAGCGCTCGGTACACTTCGAGGATGCCACGGAGCAGCCGGGAGAGGACGTAACATCTCTCTTCAGCTATATGGCAGGAACCACCACAGCGGCGACTTCTAACCCTACGGCTTCCCTCGTAAGCAGCGATGTCGCTGCAAAAGCGAAGGAAGATACAAAGGCAACGGCTACCCCTAACCCTACGGCTTCCCTAGTAAGCAGCGACAGTGTCGCTGCAAAGGCAAAGGCAACCCCTTCCCTCGCCCACTTGCCGTGCTGGACTTTTGACACCACACCTGAGTGTCATGAGATACTCAAGAGCGGACTCAAGGACTCTCCGCTTTACAACGGACAGATAAAGTCTATCGGTCCGCGTTACTGCCCGAGCATAGAGACTAAGCTCGTAACCTTCGCCGACAAGGACCACCACCCGCTCTTCTTGGAGCCCGAAGGCACCGACACCAACGAGATGTATCTCAACGGTTTCTCGTCATCACTGCCTATGGACATACAGCTGAACGCGCTGCGCACCATACCCGCCCTGCGCGACGTGAAGATTTACCGTCCGGGATATGCCATAGAATATGACTTCTTCGACCCTACGCAGCTTAACCACTCGCTGATGTCGAAGAAATGTGACGGTCTCTTCTTCGCCGGACAGGTGAACGGCACCACGGGTTACGAGGAGGCGGCAGGACAAGGACTCATAGCCGGAATGAATGCGGCTCTCTATGCCGGTCATCTCGGTGCAAGCGGCAACATAAGCAATGAGTCGGGCAGTTTCAAGCCTTTCACCTTGGCACGCGACGAGGCCTACATCGGCGTACTCATCGACGACCTGGTGACAAAGGGCGTAGACGAGCCTTACCGTATGTTCACCTCAAGGGCGGAGTATCGCATACTGCTCAGGCAGGACAATGCCGACCAGCGTCTGACGGAGAAGTCTTTCCATGCCGGCCTTGCGTCATCAGAGCGTTACCAATGGTGGAAGAGCAAGGAGGAGCGCATCAGGGACATCATGACTCTATGCGACGAGACCAACGTGAAGCCACGACAGGTCAACGCTTTCCTCGAGGGCATCGGCTCCACACCTATGACAGGCGGCTGCAAGCTCTCTGAACTGATAGCACGTCCGGGGGTTAACATTCTGGAACTGGCACCGTCGCTGCCTCGCCTTAACGCTATCATCAGCAAACTGACTGACCGCCGCGAGGAGATTGCCGTAGCCGCCGAGACAGAGTTGAAATACCGCGGTTACATCGAGCGCGAAAGACAGGAAGCGGAGAAGATGCACCGTCTGGAGAATATCAGCATACGCGGACACTTTGACTACCAGAACATCGACGCCATATCCTTTGAGGGACGACAGAAGCTGTCGCGCATAGACCCCGAGACCATAGCACAGGCTTCACGCATACCGGGCGTCAGTCCGTCAGACATCAACGTGCTGCTCGTCCTTATGGGAAGGTAGTTTTTCAGCACCGAAAATCAGTGGCTTTCACAGGGCTTCATGAAAGCTATCGTTTTACACCGTGAAAGCTATCGTTTTACACCGTGAAAGCTATGCTTTCTCAACGTAAAAGCTATCACTTCAGAACGCGAAGTGATAGCTTTTATAATTTACTGACTATGTTATAGTTAGAAGGAGCATCTACCGCATGAATACCGGCGACATTGTTTTTTGCATAACAGGATAGTCGGTGCGAAACTGTATTAGCTGTAAATAAATACGATAAAAACCTTTGGCATATCTGCAAAAAACAGATATATTTGTGTTTTTAACTAAATTTAACAAGCAAAAGGAGTAAGAGTAGAGGTTTTATATTAACTTTGTAGCGTTTATAAGAAAAAAAAGACCCTCTCAACTGAAGTTTGCGAAAGTTGAGTAGCATACTTGAAAATCCTATTTTGCTTTTAATGGCAAGTATGTATAGGTAATTAGTTTTTAGATGATAAATTGTATCTGCTAACCTCTGTTTTGCTTAATTCACGCATTTTATAAATCCATAAAACACTTAATACAAAACAATTATGAAGAAAGTATTTATGTTCGTGGTTCTTGCTGCCATGACTTTGATTGCAAGTGCCCAGAATGACGGTCTTAAGACCTTTGACGGTAAAATGTTCAGTTGTCTGTATCCTGCCGAATACGCTGCTGAGGAGCAGTGGACGGACGATGTATTCAATGCATACGTTGAGGGCACTCCATGCCATTTCAACGCAGGAGTCAGCGCTGATGTGGAGTTTTCAGACGCAGACATCAAGAACTGGGGCGAAGGCACGGCAAGGGATCAGAAAGAGTATATGAAAGGCTGGAAGGTTGAGCCATGTGTTGTTAAGGGCAAGGCCGTCTATGTCATCTCTGAAGGTAAAGAGGACAACGTGCCATCTGTCCAGGTGCAGTATCTGGTTAACACACCAAGCAAGCACATCTTCAGCGGACGCTTTTTATTCCTTAAGAAAGACGAGGCAAAGTATAGGCCTCTCATAGAAAAGATACTCGCTTCGTTCAAGGCTAAGTAACAATATAATACAAAATATGAAAAAAGCAGTAATGGCACTTGTTGCCATGTTTGCGCTCAGCACAGCGGCTGATGCACAGATTACGGTAGATTTGTCTTCCTATGAGGGTAAGTACTTCACATGTCAGTACCCTGCTGATTTCGAGGCTGACGATGATCCAGTCCTTGAAAACATGTTTGAAGCAGAGATGGACGAAACACACCATATGCAGATTTGCCTTAACGATGTCACTATAGCAAGTGCAAAGGAGTTCAAGGAATGGACAAAAAATCAGCAGAAGAGTGCTACCGTATTTTCGGGTGAGCATACAGAGCCAGTGATAAAGGGTATGTCAATGACCATGCGCATGGTTAAGGAAGAGAAGATATACGAAGAGAAGGAGATGATGTGTATATATGAATTCGCCAAAGTATCGCCAAAGTCAAAGAAACTCTTCGCCGGCGAGATATATTTCCCCTTGAGCGATGAAAGCACATACAAGCCGCTGATTGACAGAATAGTAGATTCTCTGAAAGAAAAGTAAACACTCAACTAAATCACAAGAACAGTTTCAATGACCAACTACAGGCTCATGCAAACTGTTCTCATGTCTTATAAAAAAACTATCGTATGAAAAAGAAATTGTTAGCCATCCTAATGGCATGCTTCACGCTGACAATGGCGGCGCAGCCACAGATTAAGGTGAATTATCAGGGTGCGAAGCCCACTATCATGGACTTTGCATGGGCACTGGTCAACTACACCCCACCAGAGGGAGATGAGGTGGAAAACGCAGCCATAGCCCAACTGCAAAACGCACTTCATAGATACCGCCAGGGCAAGGCACAGCCTGCCGACGAAAGGCTCGTAGTAGATGTAAAGAACGGTTATATATGCCATGAGATAATGGAGGACGGCTATGTGATGAAATCCGAGATGTGCTACTGGAACATTGAGGACGGCAAGCACAAGCTCGTTGCCTACAACGTGCAAACTACCAATGACGGCATCAGCGAGCCGGGAGAGTATGACGGCCTCAACCTCTATGACTATACCAACGCCACAAAGAAGATGACGCCATACTTTGGCGACCTGTACCTTAACCTCTTTGACGCAGGCGAGGGTGACCGCAACACCTTCGAGCTGCCTCGCACGGGCAAGGACATCATCATCACCACATGGTATGAGGTGGGTCAGCGCAAGAGAACGGCAAAGTGGAACGGACTCTATTTCTCTGTTCCACAGCCATAACAATACTGATTCTATAAAGTTGGGAGTAAGAAGGTGTTCTATCTCCTTCCTACTCCCTCTATCTACAGAGCAAGCAGAGCTTGCGAAACATAAATTACAATAATTACCATAACAATTAAAATTTATGAAACATTCATTAAAAACAACTGTGATGGCACTTGCTGCCATGTTTGCGTTTAACACTGTTGCTGACGCACAAATAAGTGTAAACGGCGTATCTTTCAAGTTTGGCAAGAAAAAGAAGACTGAAAACACCGAGGTGAAGGCTGAAAAAGCATCCAGCCAGGAGGCTGCTCCCGCCTCTGCTCCTAAGAGTACAGCAGAGATGGTGACATTTGACGGCAAGGACTTCACTGTTCAGCATCCGAAGGAGTATGCTGACGTTATCGACGACTGGACTCCTGGTGTAGTCAACGAGTGGAAGAAGGACGACAAGCACACACTCACAGTGTGGCCCGACGAGTATTCTGAGATAAAAGAAGAGAATCTCAGCTGGTGGGCAAACGAGAAAAAGGACGAATTTGCCGGAAAGGACGAAGGCTGGAAGGTAGATGAGCCCGTTATCAACAAGGGCTTCTTCACCATACGCATGGTGGCTGGTGACGTTGTACAGTACTATTACTTCAAAATAGATAAGATGAACATTGACGGCAAAATGACATTCCTTGTCAGCGAAGAGGCTAAATATAAGCCTGTCTTCGACGCTGTCGTGGCCTCTATCAAGAAGAAGTAAAATACCATCTTAGACTATCATGAATATGAGGAATTTGGTTTTGGCAGTCCTCCTTGCTGTCGTTTCTATGGGCGTTCACGCAAAGCAAAAGTGGACTTATCAGGCAACTTATTCTGAGGGAAGAGCCTGTGTGAAGGATAAGAGCGGCAAGTGGGGCTACATTGATGAGAACGGCAAGGTTATCAGTCCATGCCAGTGGCGCAGCAACCGCTATTACCAGGAGGGTATGGGCTGCGTCGTTGATGCTGACGAGAAGTACGGCTATCTTGACCTCGACGGCAACCTGGTAATACCATGCCAGTTTGTATATGGCGGCTGGTTCTCAGAGGGACTCGCTGCCGTGGCTGTCGTTGAAGATTATACATGGAAATACGGCTACATCGACAAGACGGGCAAGATTGTCATACCATGCCAATGGGAAAACGCCTATTCCTTCGAGAACGGCAAGGCTAAGGTGCAGGTAAAGCTGGAAGACGGCACCCGGGTATGGAAGGTTATCGACAAGACAGGGAATTACGTGGAATAACCCCTTTCTCCGATTATTACAGGGAGATATAAAAAGAAAGAAGATATGAGACACCGCAGTATTATACTTATACTCTGCCTGCTGATGGCCATAACAGCCAGCGCCGGCGAGGTTTCCTACTATTTCTGGAAGGGCAAGCTTGACAACACCGAGGTGAAGATGGCATGCGCAGTAAAAGATGACGTGATGACTGGAGAGATATTCCAGTACATTGACGGCAGTACAATAGTATGTAACGTGGCAGGAACAAGAAACGGTAACCTGTTTGACATCAAGGCATACAGGGAAATAGGCGAAGGGGGCATCACACACATCTATTTCCTAAGGGCAGAGATAAAGAACGGCGACCTCGTAGGCATAACGCAGAACGACGGTAAGAAGTTCAAGCTGAAGAAATACTCTGACCCCTACGCATACCCCATCAACCGTCAGAATGATATCTACAGCAGCCCTTACATAGAGGGCAAGACGTTCAGTCTCAAAGGATGGGAACACGGAGGCATGTACCTCTACCAGAACCACATGGGAGTGAGAGGCGAACTGGAGCTATGGTACAAGCCCGACACAGAGTCTTTCACGCTGTCTATACGTCGTGACTCCGAGGCCTACGGCGGCGGCAACGACGCGCTTGTCAGTGTCAGTGGCATTCATCCCGACGAGAATACCGGCGATTTCAACGCCGCCTGCTGCGAGGGTTCTTACTATTTCAGCGTAACATTCCATGACCATTTCCTCATCATCCGCCAGCTGAGCGCACAGCCTGCAAAATGCTTCGGCAGTGGCGCCGGCATCGTAGGTATCTACATCCTTATGCCGGCAAAGGGATAATACTTGCATACAACAAAAGACTTATGCACCGTGAAAAGTGTGCGCAACAATATATCGCGCCCTTTCACGGTGCATATTTCATATAGAACATTTCCCGAATGCCTCTTCTCTATGAAACATCTGGTTGTTTCGGGAATCTTGCAATAACAAAACTGGGTTAACTACTCTATTCCTGCCTGACGGAGCTTGTCTTTCAGGCGGGCGACCTCGGCACGAAGAAGCTCTATCTCCTTACGCTGCTGAGATATCAGCTCTTTCTGACTGCTGCGCTGCTCAAGGCGTGCCGCCGTCATACGCTCACGGATGCCACCCTCCGTGGTAAACTCACGGTCTTTCTTCTCAATGTATTTTGTCAACGCTGAGTCCACCTGATGACACAGACAGACAGCCATATTCGCCAGTTCCTCGTCATTCATCTTAGGTAACAACAGACTGTAATCTGCATATACACTATGATGTCGGCAGAAGTCATGAAGCTGCTCAAACCGTGGATTATTGCCGTGCCACTCTGCCAGATGATGGCGCTTCAGATAGTCCAGATAATCCTCAAGCAGTTCCTTGTTACTGCCACGCGCAATGCCTAAAAGCTTAAGTTCCGTCTCTGCAGATGTTTGTCCGTCACTGCTGCCCTCAGCGATATTCTGCTTAGTGCTGCGTGCCGCCTGCACCATCTGGTCAACGGTGCGGTCACCATATTTCGGAAGATAACGGCTACAGAACTCACACGTAAGCTGATACAGCACATCGCTACGCTGATAAAACCGTAACTCCGTATAGACTACAGGTTTACGTAATGCACTCGTCACACCGTCGGAATAATGCCTCACTACAGGCTGCCGACGACCGGAGAAACCGGAAGAACCGGGGTGGTGAGATTGACCGGGTTGTCCGGGCTGTCCGGAAAAACCGGAATTTCCGGAATTTCCGGGACCTCCGGAAGAACCGGGACCTCCGGGAACATTAAAATTAGAATCGTTAATCATATTCATTGCTTTGTTCTACTATCATCATGCTGCACCCAGCTTATTTGAATAACAACGGTGCCATTTCCTTCAGGCTCCTGCGCCATGTAAGGAACTCATGAGCAGTACCCTCTGATATCAGTCCGTGAGCATTGAAACCTGCTGATTTTAAGGCTTCTACACTCTTTTTAATACCATCGGGGTTTTCCTTGCTGCCACAACTCTCGAAGATTAGGCGCACTGACTTTGGATCCTTGATATCCTCCGGCATATAGGTACCGCCGCTGAACAGTCCCCAATAGCCGAACACCTCCGGGCGACGCAGGGTTATCAGCTTTGTCTCCATGCCACCCATTGACAACCCTGCCATGGCACGATGCCACTTGTCTGCCTTTGTCAAGTAGTTGGCGTCGATATATGGTATCAGCTCATCAATGAGCACAGTCTCAAACTCCTTGGCAGTGAACTTGCCTATGCCGCCGAACTTCATATCATTGGTGAGTCCGTAAGCCATGACAACGATAAACGGCTTTACCTTACCGTCGGCAATGAGGTTGTCCATTATCTCTCCCGTGCAGCCCTGCACAGGCCAGCTTGTCTCGTTCTCACCCCAGCCATGCTGCAGGTACAGCACGGGGTAGCGTTCCTGTCTGCCCTTCACCAGCTTGCCATAGCCTGCGGGCAGATATACCGTAGCCTCCTGCATCTTGTCCAGACTCTTAGAATAGAACCTCACCTTTGCCAGCGTTCCATGAGGGATATCCGTGCGCAAGGCATAGAAGTCCTGGTCGGGCGCTGGTATCTCTATGCCACTCTCCCAACGGCATCCACCGAAGAAATTATGTGTGCCGGGGTCATTAAACACGCCGCCGTCAATGGTAATATGGTAATAGTGAAAGCCCGGATCCATCGGTCCGTCTGTCGTTCCTACCCACACGCCGTCCTTATCCTTACGCAGTACGGTACCACCGCGGCCACCCAGTCCAAGACTCACGATTACCGACTTCGCTTCTGGCGCTACCACACGGAAGCGCGCGTAGCCCTCCGAGTTAACCATAGGATACTGCTGTCCCGGCTGGTTTAGTTTGTTGGGAGTGAAGTCTTCCTTCGGCTGAACATTATCCATCGCAGCGTTGAAATCGCGGATAATCCTCAGCGAACGCTTCGCCTTGTAGTTCTCGTCAAAAGGCAGCGGATGGTTGTTTGCACCCAGCCAGGAGTCCTTGTCGCTGAGGTTCCAGAATGTCACATTATCTATCACATCCTTATGTCTGCGCAGCACCTTGAAGATACGTGCATACTGGTCTTCCTGCAGCGTCTGCATATAACCCGCCAGCGGCTTTGCCTCACCACGCGAGAATGCCAGTTGACCGCCGCTCTCAGTATTGGTGCGCAGGTCGAGTTCGGTGATGTGTATATGACTTACTATCTCTGAGAAACGAGTGATGGCTTTGTCGAGCAGTTCCTCATCAGGGAAATAGATGTTATAGTGTCCCTGCATACCAATTCCGTCGATAGGAACGCCTGCCTCCTTCATCTTCTTCACCATCTCATATATACGCTCTCGCTTGCCGGGGTCCACGGTGCTGTAGTCGTTATAGAACAGCAGGGCATCAGGGTCTGCCTCGCGTGCAAACTCAAATGCCTTGGCTATGAACTCTTCGCCGCAGAGCTGGTAGTGGCGGCTCTGACGATAAGGGTTAGGCTCCTGTCCATGTCTTGGACTACCGCCGTCGGCTATTGCCTCGTTCACCACATCCCACGCATACACCACGTCCTTGTAACGGTTGACAACGGTATGGATATGCTTGCGCAGACGCTCATAGAACACTTCTTTCTTTACCGGCTTTCCCTTCTTATCCACGAACATCCAGTCTGCAAACTGCGAGTGCCAGCACAGGCAGTGACCACGCATCTTTATGCCATTCTCACGGCAGAAGTTAGCTATCTTGTCTGCCCTCTCGAAGTTCCACACACCCTCTTTCGGATGTATCATACCCGGCTTCCAGTCGTTCTCGGCCGTCACACTGTTATACTGTTTCTTAATGATAGCCATCTGTGCCTCGTCAGAAACATTACGTTGGTTAACTGCCACTCCGACGGTAAAATAGTCCTTGTAGGCATCTTTCAATCCCGGACCTGCCGCATAATCAGCAGCACGTCCCCACTGTGCCGAGGCTGTCATGCTTCCGGCAATAAGTAATAACGCTAAGAGAAAAATCTTCATAATAACTCTGTTTTGGTTTTTGTTAATCAATTCTGTGTTTCGTAATCTTCTGTCTCACCCAGGTAACAAAGTTATGTATTGTGTAGTCAGTTGTTTTCAGGTTGTTAGTTGTAAATCATGCAACAAATTTACTAATTATTTTCAATACGACAAAAAGAATGATGTACACTTGATTTATTTGATTGTATGAGAAAGATTTTGTAAATTTGCAACGTTGTAACAACGCTCCCTACCCTTTCCTGGCGTTACTTACATGCGTATGGTTCACAGTGTATTGTCAATACGCACCCGAAATCTCTTGAACTGCACTTGCACGAGCTATCAATGCCATATATCGGCAAATATCTGCAGCAAGCACTCGGACAATACGAATAAATAAGGCAAACACAGGCATAACGTATCTAACAAACAAATTTACGATGCAAACAGAAGAAACTATTCGGGCAATTCGGAAATTCAGAACGAAACAATTTAGACGAATACGAACAACGCTGATAGGACGAATAATTCTTGAATACGAATCTTATCATAATCGAACAATTCGTGTAATTCGGAACAGAAACAAAAACAGGGAAGTCAGTATTTATGCGGCTTAAGCGCTGTTTCACGTGAAACAAAGATAATGACAAAGGAAGAAAACATACAGAGATTGGAGAGACTGAAACAAATAGTTCTCAGTCTGCCAGAGAAGCCCGGTTCCTATCAGTATTATGACAGGGACGGTGTTATAATATATGTAGGTAAGGCGAAGAACCTAAAAGCACGCGTCTCATCGTATTTCCATAAAGAAGTGGACAGATTCAAGACAAAGGTACTGGTATCGAAGATATGGAATATTTCATACACTGTAGTAAACACAGAAGAGGATGCCCTGCTGCTTGAGAATGCTCTGATAAAGAAGTACAACCCACGATACAACGTATTACTGAAAGATGGTAAGACATATCCATCTATATGCGTAACCAACGAGGAATACCCGCGAATATTCAAGACACGACAGATAAACAGGAAGCACGGTACATATTATGGCCCCTACTCTCACCTGGGTTCTATGTACACCATACTGGAACTGATACATAAGCTATATAAACCACGAACCTGCCGACTGCCACTGTCAAGAAGGGGCATAAAGGAGGGTAAGTTTCAGACCTGCCTGGAATACCATATAAAAAACTGCATGGCTCCGTGCGTGGACAGACAGTCATGGGATGCATACCAGCAGAACATCATGATGGCACGGGAGATACTGAAGGGAAATACGCGAAAACTGAGCCAGATGGTATATGAAGAAATGATGCGCAAGGCCGAGGAAATGAAGTTCGAGGAGGCCGAAGAACTGAAGCGTCAATATATGATGATAGAACAGTTCTGCGCCAAGAGCGAGGTGGTGAGTCATACCATAACAGATGTCGATGTATTCTGCATAGATGACGATGACAACCGCCAGAATGCGTTTATAAACTACATGCACGTAACCAACGGCACAATAAACCAGTCGTTCACGTACGAATACAAACGTAAGCTCGAAGAAACCGACGAGGATCTGTTGCTCAGCGCAATCATCGAAATACGCGAGCGTTTTCACAGTAAGGCAAAGGAGATAATCGTCCCCTTCCCTATTGACTGGCAGATGGACGATGCCTCCTTCTTCACCCCGCAGCGTGGCGACAAACATCATCTATTGGAGCTTTCGCTGATGAACTGCAAGCAGTATCGAATAGACCGATTGAAACAAGCGGACAAGCTGAACCCTGAGCAGAAATACACGCGACTAATGAAGGAACTGCAGGACAAGCTCGGACTACAGAAACTACCCTATCGCATCGAACTGTTCGATAACTCTAACATATCTGGTTCGGATGCCGTGGCAGGAATGGTAGTATATAAAGGTATGAAGAAGAGCAAGCAGGACTACCGCAAGTACAACATAAAGACAGTAGAAGGTCCCGACGATTACGCCTCAATGCAAGAGGTAACTTTCCGTCGCTATCGCGATGGCGAAGACCTTCCAGACCTTATAATATGTGACGGCGGCATCGGACAGATGCACTGCGTACGCGAAGTAGTGGAAGACCAGCTACATCTTAACATTCCCATCGCAGGTTTGGCAAAAAACGACAAGCACCGCACCCAGGAACTCCTGTTCCTGAAAGACAACGGTGCCGGCGAAAAAGAAACCATAACAATACAGCTGAAACCAGAGAGCGAACTCTTCAAGATTCTGACACAGATGCAGGACGAGGTACACCGCTATGCCATCAGCTTCCACCGAGACAAACGCTCAAAACACGCCCTGCAATCCGAACTCGACAACATCCCAGGCATCGGACCGAAGACAAAAGAGATACTACTGCAGAAATACAAAACCGTAAAAAATATCCGCGCCGCCTGCGGCGGCGCCCCCTCCGACGTCACCGCCCTAATCGGACCAGTCAAAACAAAAGTTCTAACTGACTATTTTTCAGAAAATAACGGAGAGAATGTTTCACGTGGAACATAACCCACTTCACAACCCCTCCCCTTTATCCCCTCCCGAGAGAGGGGAAAGGATATGGGACAAACTAACCACACCGTGTGTAATTTATAAATAACACTAACGGATTGGCCGAATTAAACGAATTTTGTTTCACGTGAAACATTGATATTATAAGTTATAGATTATTAATACTTTATAGATATGAAGAAAATTGAAGAAATTATCAGTAAAGCAGCAGAGAATGATACTCTGGATGTGAAGAGATTTTTATTTGGAAGTATGGATTTTACCACACTGAAATGTACCGACAGCGAGCAATCGGTGATGGCTTTCGTAGAAAGGGTGAATGCATGGGATAATGAGCACCCTGATTTGCCCCACCCTGCAGCGGTGTGTGTATATCCTTGTTTTGCAGAAATAGTAAACGAGTGTCTTGATGTGGAAGGTGTAGAGATAGCATGTGTATCAGGAGGCTTCCCTTCTTCTCAGACATTTGCTGAGGTAAAAACAGTTGAGACCGCCCTTGCACTGAAAGACGGTGCAACCGAGATAGACATGGTGCTGTCAGTAGGAAAGTTTCTGAGCGGAGACATGGAGGGTGTGACAGATGAGATAAAAGAGATGAAATCTGTATGCGATGGTTATGGAGCAAAACTGAAAGTGATACTTGAGACCGGTTGTCTGGTGACAGAGGATAACGTTCGCAAGGCTTCAAGAATTGCAATGGAGGCTGGAGCAGATTTTATAAAGACAAGCACCGGCAAAGAGAAAATCGGAGCTACTCCTGAAGCTGCACTCTGGATGTGCGAAGAAATAAACGAATACTTCAAGCGCGAAAACCGTAAGGTAGGTTTCAAGGCTGCGGGAGGAATTAATACCAGCATGGATGCCGTGATATATTATACTATAGTAAAAGAGGTGCTCGGCAAGGACTGGCTCTGTCATGACCTGTTCAGAATAGGAACATCACGCTTGGCTGATATTCTTATCGAGGAGTTGAAGGATTAAAATAAGAGACCCTCCCCAGAGACCAAGCCCAGAGACCCACCCCAACCCTCCCTGTGAGGGAGGGAGTACCTACGGAAGAAAGAGACACACCCCAGAGACCCTCCTCATCCCATCCCTAAGGGAGGGAGTGCTGAGAAAATGAAAGCTATAGAATGGAGGTGTGAAAGCTATCGAATTACAATAAGAAAGCATAGCTTTTACCTCATGAAAGGTATCGAATTAGAAAGTAAAAGCTATCACTTCAGAACACGAAGTGATAGCTTTTATTTTGTCATTATTATTTTGCTATGTTACATTATAAATATTATATGAACCTGGGGAACCAGGAGACGTATAGAGAGTTATAACGCTTTCTAAAGACAAGAAATCAGAATTCCCTGTTAATGCAATAATCAAGGTATGCAGTGAGAGCCTTCTTTATATCAGTCTGAGAGATGCTGTTAATAAACTGCAGACACTGAGAATGCAACTCCTGCATTTTTTGTTCGGCATAGGTTATGCCTCCATTATCTATAGTATAAGCAACAAGTTGCTGAATCTCCTCAGCAGAGGCAGAGAGTTGCTTCACTTTTTGCGCTATACTCTTTATCCTCTCGTCATCAGAATGGAGCACCGCATATATGGCAGGAAGCGTAAGCTTACCCTCACGCATATCATTGCCAGTGGGCTTACCTATCTTTGATGAGGGGAAATAGTCAAAGATGTCATCACGAATCTGGAAGATGGTGCCAAGAGTCTGACCGAAGTTCTCTGCCTGCTCCATCCTCTGGGCATCAGCGCCAATAGAGAGCGCACCCATGGTGGCACACGCCTTAAAGAGAGCCGCCGTCTTCTGTCTGATGATATTGTAATACTCTTGTTCGCTGATAAGCTGCTGCTTGTTACTTGTCAGCTGCAGTATCTCACCGTCAGAGAGAGTCTGTCCCAACTGTGACAAGTAGGTAATGATGTCTACCCTACCCGTCTTACACACAGAGAGAAGCGCAGTAGAAAGGATGTGGTCACCCACAAGCACTGCTATCTTATTGTCATACAAAGAGTTAACAGATTGTTGTCCGCGTCTTTCGTCAGCCTTGTCAACCACATCATCATGAACGAGCGAAGCGGTGTGTAGCAGTTCAAGAGCCACTGCGGCATGATATGTTGTGTCATTTACCTCTCCTAATGCTTTGGCTATCAACAATATGAGCATAGGTCTCATTTGTTTGCCTTTTTGCTTCTTGATGTGTTCAAGAGCAGAACCGAGTGCGCTGTCGTTATGAGTCAGCGTTTTGTCAAATAATACCTTAAAGCTGTCAAGTTCTGCCTCTATCGGACCTTTTATTATATTAAGAAACTCGTTCACGTCTTTCTGTTGGAATATTACTCTTTCAGATGCAAAATTACAAATTTTTTTTGGTATTTGTTTGATTATTAATGATTATTTGAATTTTTATTATTAATTTTGTTACTTGGGAGAAAAGGGGGAGGAAAGGGGGTCGCTGTAATACAGCGACATACAGGACATAGAGGGAAGAGGGAGAAAAAATGAAGGATGAGGGATGAGGGATGAAGGAGGAAGGAAGAAAGAAGAGGGAGAAAGGAAGAAAGAAGAGGGAAGAAAGAAGAAAGAAGAGGGAAGAAGAAGGACTGAAAGAGGAAAAGAAAGAGGAAAAGAAAGAGGAAAAGAAAGAGGAAAGAGATAAGGGAATAAAAGTAATGGATGATGGAAAATAACAAAAAGATATTATTTCTGATTGATGCCTATGCATTGATATACAGGAGTTACTATGCACTGATACGCGCACCAAGGATAAACTCTAAGGGACTGAATACCAGTGCGGTGATGGGATTTACCAATACATTGCATGAGGTGATGCGCAAGGTGCAGCCTACCATAGGACAACTGCCTACGCATATAGCTGTGGCGTTTGACCACGGACTGACATTCCGACATGAGCTCTTCCCTGAGTACAAGGCACAGCGTGAGGAGACTCCAGAGGATATACGTCTCTCAATACCTATTATAAAGGAACTGCTCCAGGCACTACACATCCCTACCCTACAGGTGGATGGTTTTGAGGCCGATGACGTGATAGGCACTGTGGCGGGAATGGCTGAGAGAGAGGGTCTGCAGGTGTATATGCTTACACCCGATAAGGACTATGCTCAGCTGGTGACCGAGAAGATTCACATGTTTCGTCCACGTCACGGCGGTGGCTATGAGGACATGGGACCAAAGGAGGTGTGCGAGAAATATGGCATAGACAATACCGACCAGGTGATAGACCTACTGGGACTGATGGGCGACTCATCTGATAACTACCAGGGATGTCCTGGCGTAGGTGAGAAGACTGCTGTGAAACTCATTCAGGAGTTTGGCTCCATCGAGGGATTACTCAGTCGCTCTTCTGAGGTGAAGGGAAAACTGAGAGAGAAAGTGGAACAGTCGGCGGACCAGATAAAGTTGTCAAAGACTCTCGCCACCATCCGTACTGATGTACCGGTGAACGTCACAATGGACGAGATGCTCATCACCGAGGGTGAGGAAAAGAAGGTAAGGGAAATTTTTGAGGAACTGGAGTTCAAAACCCTCGCCAACAAATTTTTTGGCACCGAGGGCGATGCCACTGCCTCTGAGAGGGACAAAAGAGGCGGAAAAGGCAAAATGCAAAAAAGTGTTGCAGAAAAGCAAAAAAGTGTTAACGCTCAACTCAATTTCTTTGAAGAATTTCAAGCCGATGACACAGTTGATGAAAAATATCGCAAGGAAAATGGGGGTATTTTGCCATCTGAAAACATAAAACAAGTTGATAATCAAGAGGTTTGGGAAAAATTTAGGGCTAAAATTTTGTCAACAAAAAAATTCATTCTAGACGAAAAAACCACCTCAAACGACATTTTTGGCTCAAAAATAGAGAAAATCTCCATTACAACAGACGGAGAAGAGGTTTTTGTGCTCGAAGACGATTTTGTGACACAATTCCTGCAAGACAAGAGTTGTTATAATGAAAAAATAATTGTCGTGCACGATGCAAAAAAATTACTCAAGTCTTTGTTTGGGAAAGAAGGGGGAGCGAAGACACTGTCTTCGTCTACAAGGGAAGAAATAGCCCTGAAAGAGGAAGGACTGAATGAGAGAAAAGAAGGGGGAGCGAAGACACTGTCTTCGCCTACAAGGGAAGAGGGAGCCCTGGACGAGGAAGGACTGAATGAGAGAAAAGAAGGAGGAGCGAAGACACTGTCTTCGCCTACAAGGGAAGAAGAAGGACTGAAAGAGGAAGGAATGGAAGAAGAAGGACTGGATGAGAGAAAAGAGAAGGGGGAAGAGAATATAGCTGATGAGGGGAGAGTGAGGATATATGAGTTTATGGAGAGTTGCAAGCTATGGGATGTGATGGTAGCCCACTATCTGATAAACCCTGACCTGCACCACTCCAAGAGATGGACGGAAGAAGAGTGGACAGCAGAACGAGCCGTAAGACTATACAAACAAAGTGAGGAACTGGAAAAACGTCTCAGAGAGGACGGACTGGAACAGCTCTTCCTTGAGGTGGAGATGCCACTTACCGCCGTGTTGGCAGAGATGGAGATAAATGGCATACGTCTGGACACTAAGGAGTTACAGAAGGTACAACGCGAACTGGAGGAGCGCCTTGTGACACTGGAGAAAGACATATACGCACTGGCAGGAGAGCCGTTTAACATAGCGTCACCACGACAGGTGGGAGACATACTCTTCGGTAAGATGCAGATAATGGATAAGCCGAAAAAGACAAAGACAGGCCAGTATGTTACCAACGAGGAGACACTCAACGCACTACGCGCTGACAACCCGATAGTAGGCAAGATTCTTGACCACCGTGCACTGAAGAAGCTGCTCGGCACATACGTGGAGGCACTGCCACGACTGATAAACAGCCATACCGCACATCTGCATACCACTTTCAATCAGTGTGTTACAGCCACCGGACGACTGTCGTCAAGCGACCCTAACTTGCAGAACATACCAGTGCGCACGGAGGACGGCAAAGAGATACGCCGCTGCTTCCTGCCCGAGGAAGGAGAGGACTTCCTCAGCGCCGACTACAGTCAGGTGGAGCTTCGCATCATGGCAAGCCTCAGCGGTGACAAGCACATGATAGAGGCTTTCCGCACCGGGCAGGACATCCACGCCGCCACATCGGCAAAGATAAACCACAAAGCCATTGACGAGGTGACACGCGAGGAGCGCAGCAAGGCAAAGAGCGCTAACTTCGGTATCATCTATGGCATATCAGCCTTCGGACTGGCACAAGGATTAGGCATAGAACGCAAGGAGGCTAAACAACTGATAGACAACTATTTCAAGGAGTTCCCCAACGTGGCAGACTACATAGAGCGCTGTAAGGAAGACGCCCGTACGGCGGGCTATGCCATTACCATCATGGGCCGCCGCCGCTACCTGCCCGACATCAACTCACGAAACGGTACGGTGCGCGCCTTTGCCGAGCGCAACGCCGTGAACGCACCTATACAGGGTACCGCTGCCGACATCATGAAAGTGGCTATGGTCAACGTATGGCGACGCCTACATCGCGAGGGTATGCACGCACATCTCCTGCTGCAGGTGCACGACGAACTTAACCTCTCCGTCTCTCCCCAGGAACACAGTAAGGTGGAGCAGATAGTGAGAGAGGAGATGGAGCATGCCGCCGAGCTCAGCGTACCACTGACAGTGGAATGTGGATGGGGAAAGAACTGGCTGGAAGCACACTAAAGGGGATAGTGGCTATAGTGGCTATAGATATTATAGATACTATAGGAACTATAGTGAAAAAAATGTTTCACGCGAAACATTTTCACAAAACAAGAAATAAAAAAATACTGAAAATGAGATGGTTGATTATAACAATAACCTCGATATTGGCACTGATTGCTAATGCACAGGACTACAGCAAGATGTCGCGCTATGTGAGACAGATGGTGATGGAACATAACATCACATCTGCGGCAGAGGCAAAGGGCTCCTACCCTACCCCACTCCAGCAGCAAGATGCCACACTGGTGTTTGTCAAGACACTTGACGATGATGCCGTGAAAGACTACAGCGTGGCTCATCAAGGCAATGTGCATATATGCCATGTGCCCGTCAGCGAACTTGGAAAACTGTCTGAGGATGAGCGTATTATAAGGATAGAGGCACAGCCGAACACAGCCGAGGCAGACCTTGACAGCGTGGCTTCATGCGTTGGCATAAAACCCGTATGGAAAGAAGACAGCAACGGCACCGCCATAGAGAGTCTGCTGCCCCAGGCCTATGACGGCAACGGCACCGTGGTGGGAGTGGTTGACATAGGCATAGAATACACACACCCTACGTTCCGCTCCATTGACGACGGCCACATAAGACTGGTGCGCGCATGGGACATTCTCGATATTCCCGACGGCGCCACATATAACGGCAAGGCACAGTTTCCTCTGGGAACACTGCTCACCGACACCACGGCGATAATACAACAGCAACGCACCACCGACAGTCCTACACAGACACACGGCACACACACCATGGGCATTGCCGCCGGCTCAGGATGGGACACACCTTACCGCGGCATGGCATATAACGCCGACATATACGCCGTGGGAGGACTGGTGGGAGCCAACGACATCTATCTGCCAGAAAACATACAGCAGATAAACACCTCTACAATCAATGCCCTTGCCTTCCAGCGTATCTTTGAGTATGCCGACACCGTAGGCAAACCTGCCGTGGTAAGCTATAGCATCAGCGGCATACAAGACATGACCGACGAGGACGCGCTGATGAACGAGTATCTTAACGGTCTGACACAAAAGCCAGGACACATCATAGTGGCATCAGTAGGCAATAACGGCACACGCCGCCGCTACATGCCTAAGTCGGAGGCAACAGACACCGTAGGAGGCTTAGTATCATCAAGCTACAAAACATTTGTGCTCAACATAAGCACAAAAAAAACACTGACACTGCGCGTAACAGACTATAACACAAATCAATACAAAGATATAGCCCTTGACTTCAAACCCGGCAACACAAAGAGCAGGAGCCAATCAGGACTAAAGTGGAATGACTATAAGACATATTCCAACATAGCAGAACTTGACTCACTGAGCATCGGAGTCTATTCTGCTGACAATGGCTTTGACCCTGAGTCTGTGGGTTATGATATCTTCCTGAACCAAGAGGTGAAGTCGTTCTCCAAGGTGAAATACGGCGTTGAGGTTATAGGCAGCGGTGTGGCAGCCGACATCTTCTGCCAGAACGGCGAACTGATAAACGGGACGCAGTACTCCCCTACCCTGCTCGGTGCACAGGTTGGCGGCAACATCGGTTCACCGGGAGCCTTGCCGGCGGTGATAGGCGTAGGCATGACGGCATACTGGGAGCTGGGCAACGGCAAACGGTGGTATGGCTCAAGCATGGGACCGTCGCTGCACGGATTTATCAAACCCGACATCACCGCCCCCGGCTATCGCGTGGCATCAGCACAGAACAGCCTGTATTACTCTAAGAACTCCAGCGTATATGGCTCATGCGCCTGGAGCAACTACAACAGCGAGAGATACCCATGGGTACGCTTGAACGGCACGTCGATGTCAACACCATGCGTGGCAGGCATCATAGCCCTGTGGCTGGAGGCTAATCCCATGCTGACACAAGAGGACATAATGGATGTATTCGCAAACACCTCACGCCATCCTGAGGAACTGTTGGAATATCCTAATAATCAGTATGGTTACGGCGAGATAGACGCTTACAAGGGACTGCTCTACATCCTCGGCATAGACCATGTGGAGGGACTGCAGACAGAGCACCTTAGCGGAGGCACCACCGTACGCCCTGTGGAGGGAGGCATAAAGATAAAGACAGAGGGCGACACTACCCTGCCCTGCCGCATATACTCCACCAGCGGACAACAGCTAATGAGCCTTGGCGTGAACGGAGAAAAGAAAATAGACATGCCAAGCGGCATATATGCAGTGCAGGTGGGACACAAGGGCAGCACACTGGTGAGAGTGAGATAATTCTTAATGCATAATTGATAACTTAAAACCGTAAGATTATGAAAAGACTATTCATTTCCATACTGATGATTATGGTTGTTACAGCCATAAAGGCACAGACTGTGTATTCATGCGAATACACAAGCGATGCCGACGTGAAGGTTTATGTAACTGAATACAAGAGCGATGCCGACCTGGTAGTTTACAAATGTGACTACAAGAGCGACGCAAGTGGCAACGAAGGCCTGTGGTACTTCTGCAAATACAAGAGTGACGCGAAGAAGAAAATCTATTTCACTAAGTACAAGAGCGACGCAAATCTGGTCATCTACTTCTCTAAATACAAGAGCGATGCCGGATGGAAGAACAAGAGCAAGCAACACTTGATGTATTAACACAATAGAAAAAGCCGCAGGACTTTTAAGGTCTTGCGGCTTAATTTTTTACCTGTGATAAGTAAAAAAGACGGAAAACTTGCACATTCGTACAGAAAAGAGTAACTTTGCACCCGAAAGAATACACATATAAACACTCTGAACAGACTAAATGACACGACAGGAAATACTTGACATAATGCGCGAGCGCATCCTTATACTTGACGGTGCGACGGGAACATATCTGCAGGGACTGAATCTTACCGAGGAGGACTTCCGAGGGGAGAGGTTCAAGGATCATCCCGTGCCACTGAAGGGTTGTAACGATGTGTTGTGTCTTACCAAGCCTGAGGCTATCATAGGTATGCACAGGGCATATATAGAGGCCGGAGCAGACATAATAGAGACTAACTCATTTAATGCCAACTGCTTCTCGCTTGCCGACTATGAAATGCAGGACCTTGTTTATGAGATAAGCAAGGCAGCGGCAGAGTGTGCCGTAAAGGCTGTAGGGATGAAGGGAGAAGGGAAGAAGGAAGAAGGGAGGAAGGAGGAAGGGAAGAAAGAAGAAGGTTTATTTGGTGATACTGCATCCCAAGAAAACCTTATTCATTCATCCAATCAACCTTATTCCAAGAGCATAATCATCGCCGGCTCCATTGGTCCTACCAACCGCACGTTGTCGATGAGCGGCGATGTGAATAACCCTGCACACAGAGATATTACCTTTGAACAACTCTATAACACTTACCACGAGCAGGCACGCGGACTCATTGACGGCGGTGCCGACATACTGCTTGTTGAGACTATCTTCGACACCCTTAACGCAAAGGCGGCGCTGAAGGCTATCACAGACCTTGGCGAGGAACGCGGACTGGACATACCTATCATGTGCAGCGGTACGCTGTCTGATGCATCTGGTCGCACACTGAGCGGTCAGACGGTGGAGGCTTACTGTGCTTCGCTGACACACGGCAACCTGTTGTCGATAGGCCTTAATTGTGGTTTCGGTGCCAAGCAACTGCTGCCGTGGCTGCGCAGACTGTCTGACATAGCGCCATGCCCTGTCAGCGTGCATCCTAACGCTGGTCTGCCTAACGTGATGGGCGGCTATGACGAGACACCTGAGACCTTCGCTGAGGTGGCTAAGCAGGTGGCGGCAGAGAGTTTGGTAAACATATACGGTGGCTGCTGCGGTACGTCGCCGGCGCATATAAAGAAGCTGAGCGAGACGCTGAAGGATGCCGCCTATAAGCCGCGCCCGTTGCCTTGTGACAGCAATGACGGCAGAGTGAAACCCATGGTGCTGTCAGGACTGGAGGCACTGAGGGTGGAACATAAGGATAGCAGCAACAATGTTGCTGCCAACAAGGGAAGCTGGAAGGAAGAAGGGAAGAAGGAGGAAGGGATTAAGGAGGAAAACCCTTCGTTCTATAATATTGGCGAGCGCACCAACGTGGCTGGTTCGGCGAAGTTCAAGAAACTCATTCAGGCGAAGGACTATGAGACTGCGCTGACCATAGCACGTAACCAGGTGGACAACGGCGCACACGTCATAGACATCTGTATGGACGACGGTCTTATTGACGGCGTAGATGCCATGACGACGTTCCTTAACCTCATAGCCTCTGAGCCAGAGATAGCACGCGTGCCGGTGATGATAGACTCCTCCAAGTGGGAGATACTGAAGGCAGGTCTGCAGTGCGTGCAGGGCAAGTCGATTGTCAACTCCATCAGTCTGAAGGAAGGCGAGGAGAAGTTCCTTGCCAAGGCGCGATACATCCACTCCATGGGTGCCGCTACTGTGGTGATGCTCTTTGACGAGGAGGGACAGGCAGACTCATACGAGCGTAAGGTAACGGTGGCACGCCGTGCCTACAAACTGCTGAAGGACATAGGTTTCCCTACCGAGGACATCATCTTCGACCCTAACGTGCTTGCCGTGGCTACGGGTATGCCTGAGCACGACGACTACGGTCGCGCCTTCATTGCTGCCTGCGCAACGATACACAAGGAGATGCCCGAGGTACACATGTCGGGCGGCATAAGCAACCTGTCGTTCTCTTTCCGTGGTAACAACAAGATACGCCAGGCCATGCACTCCGTAGTGCTGCACCATGCCATAAAGGAGGGTCTCGACATGAGTATCGTGAACCCTGCCATGAACATGCGCTATGAGGACATACCTAAGGATATGTTGGAAGTGGTGGAGCCGGTAGTGCTGAACGAGACCCACCCTAACCCTCCCTGTGAGGGAGGGGATGAGCCACAGAGCAATGCTGAGAGACTCATAGAGTATGCCGAGAAGGTAAAGGCTGAGGAGGATGCCAAGAAAGCTGCCAGCGGTGGCAAGACCACCGAGAAGTCTGTGGCAGACTGGCGCAAGGGCACACTGAACGAACGCATAGAATACGCCATGCTCAAGGGCATGACCGACTATATAGATGCTGACACCGAGGAGGCTTACCAGCAGGCAGGCACTCCGCTGGGTGTGATAGACAACTACCTGATGCCTGCCATGGAGGAGGTGGGAAGGCTGTTTGGCGACGGCAAGATGTTCCTGCCGCAGGTGGTGAAGTCTGCCCGCGTGATGAAGAAGGCTGTGGCAGTGCTGGAGCCATATATGAAGGCTGGGAGTAAGGATGAGGGAAGAGAGGTGAGGGAAGAAGAGAGCTGCGACAATGTCGCAGCCCACGAGGGAAGAGGAGGGATGAAAGAGGAAAATAAACCCTCATCCCTCATCTCTCAACCATCATCCAGCAACATCGTCATCATGGCTACGGTGAAGGGTGACGTTCACGACATAGGCAAGAACATTGTGTCGGTGGTTACACAGTGTAACGGCTATGACGTGAAAGACCTCGGAGTGATGGTTGACTGCGAGACCATCGTCAATGCCGCACAGAATGAGAATGCCGTGGCTATCGGTTTGTCAGGACTTATCACGCCCTCGCTCGACGAGATGATACGCGTGTTGAAGGAACTGCGCCACCGTGGCATGACGACACCAGTGATAGTGGGCGGTGCCACCACATCAACACTGCACACGGCGGTGAAGATGGCTCCTGAATATCCTGACGGTATAGTGATACACTCGCCGTCGGCTGCCGACAACGTGGGCATCATACGTCACCTCATGGCCGACGACAAGGATGAGTACATAGCCGAACTGAAGGCGCAGCAGCGCATCATACGCGAAAACTACCTCAGCAAGGAGGCGCGCAAGGAACTGCTCACGCTGGAGGAGGCTCGCAAGCGCAGGCACATAAAAAAAGCCGACGAGATAGCTATCCCGTCGGCAGAGGCACGCAAGCCTTTGCATACTGATAATCACTCACTATTGCACCCGAAGGGCGGATGCCTGTGCTGCGACCCGCTGGTGCCGCTCATCAACTGGCATTTCTTCTTCTCTGCATGGGGCATAAAGGGACACTTCCCCGAGGTGCTCGATGACCCGGAGAAGGGTAGCGAGGCACGTAAGCTGTGGCACGACGCACAGCAGTTGCTCGATAAGATAATACGCCTGCGCCTGTTGCGCTTGCAGATGAAGGCACAGATACTGCCTGCATGGAGCGATGATGAGGACAACATAGTGATAAAGGCTGACGACGGCAAGGAATACCGTCTGCCTATGCGCCGCTCGCTGAAGGACGAGGAGGAGACGAAGTGCCTGGCGGATTACCTTGTCAGAATGAGGGAAAAAGAGAGCTGCGACAATGTCGCAGCTTACGAGGGAAGAGGGGAAATGGAAGAGGGAAGAGAGATAAAGGAAGAGAGTTTGAATGGTAATAAACCCTCATCCCTCATCCAGCAACTATCATCAGAAACAGACTACGTCTGTCCGTTCATCGTCAGTGCCGGCGTAGGTCTGGCAGAGCTGCAGGAGCAGTTCCGCAGCGACGGCGACGAGTATCATGCCATCATGGCGAAGCTCCTTGCCGACCGACTGACGGAGGCAATGGCAGAGAAACTGTCGAAGGACCTGAAGGACACGCTGCACTGGGGCACGAGCAACATACGCATGGCATTCGGTTACGGTGCCTGTCCAGAGCACAGGCTCAAGGAACAGGTGTTCCAGATACTCGGGGTAGGGGAGAGCATGGGACTGTCGCTCACCGACACCTACATGATAAACCCCGGCGAGAGCATCTGCGGACTGATATTCGCCAACACACCAGAGAAGTACTTCAACGTGTGACCGTTTGGCTAATTAAAATAATATATGTAACTTTGCAGTTTGAGAAAAAGGAAGAACATGAAAGTAATTGACATAATAAAAGAGGCTGAGGAAAAAGGAGGAAAAAGATTTTCCATAGAACTGCTGCCACCACTGAAGGGTGACGGACTGGATAAGATATTCCATGCTATAACAACACTGCTGCCATATGAGCCGGCTTTCATCAACGTGACCTCAAGTCGCGAGCAGATGAAATACGTGGAGCGCCCCGACGGACTGATAGAGAAGCACATAGTAAGACGCCGTCCGGGAACGGTGGGCGTGTCGGCTGCCATAAAGCAGAAGTACGGCATAGAGGTGGTGCCTCACATGATATGCGGCGGACAGTCAAAGTATGACATTGAGGATGCACTCATAGACCTTGACTTCCTCGGCATACAAAACGTGCTGGCACTGCGTGGCGATGCCATGCCAGGCACAAGCCGCTTCGTGGCTGAGAAAGACGGACACGCACATGCCGAGCAACTGGTGGAGCAGATAATCAACATGAACAACGGCCGCTTTATTGACGGCGAGCCAGACACCCGCCACAATACCGACTTCTGCGTAGGCGTAGCAGGTTATCCAGAGAAACATGTGGAGTCGCCTAACTACCTCACTGACCTGGGCTACCTGAAACAGAAGGTGGATGCCGGCGCAGAGTACATAGCCACACAGATATGCTATGACACTGACAAGATAATAGCCTTCCGAGACAAGTGCAACGAGATAGGCATCAACGTGCCTATACTGCCCGGACTGAAGCCGTTTGCCTCAAAGACACAGCTGACCGTATTGCCTCAGACCTTCGCCGTGGACCTGCCACAGGAACTGGTGGACCGCGTGGTACAGTGCAAGAACAACGACGACGTGAAGAAGGTAGGCGTGGAATGGGCCATCAAGCAAGGCGAGAAGCTGCAGAAGGCAGGCTTCCCCGTGCTCCATTTCTACACCATGACACGCACTGAGCAGGTGCAGCAGATTATCAAGGAACTGATATAAAAGCTATATTCCCATGAGGCAACGTATAGACGAGTTAGACTTTCTCAAAGGTGTGCTTATCATCCTCATGATAAGTTTCCATCTGGTCTATTTCAGTGAGTTGCATCCCTATGCCAAGCAGGTGGTATATACCTTCCACATGCCGGGCTTCCTGATAATGTCGGGCTTCCTGATGAATGTAAGCAAACCCTGGAAAGCGGTTCTACTGTCCATGCTAAGCTATGCAGTGCCATACGCCATCATGGAAAGCGGATATATCGCCATGGCATCCGTGCTGCCCATCAGGGAGCATATAGACCATCTTACCGTACCCGTATTCCTTGACAGGCTGCTGCTGCACCCCATAGGGCCATACTGGTACCTGCAGACACTTATCATCTGTGGCTTGCTATATGCCCTGGTGTCAAGACTGCCACGCCTGACGACCGTCACAAGGCTCCTGATGCTGGGCATCGCCTTCTATATCCTCGCCGACTGCCTCGGCATCATGGCATTCGGCTGCACCATGTACTTCCTGACAGGCGTGGCACTGAAACACAGCAACATTCCGTTTACCAACGTGTTCCAACCCTCAGCACTCTCCATCGCTGCCTTCACACTGCTCGCCATGCACCCCTGTAACCTGCAGATGCAGACAGCAGGCGGCGCACTGATGGTATGGCTTATCATCAGCAGCTTGCTTTTTATATACAAATACACCAGCGGCAAAGCGCGCGCCACCTTGCTTTACCTCGGACGCAACTCCATGCCGCTTTTTCTCTTCTCACCTATCTTTACCTTCCTGTGCAAACCGCTCGTACCTTACCTGAGGTTTGACACTACAGGACTTATCTTCTTGTTCCTGTCACTCATTATATGCATATCAGGCAGCCTGTGTGTGGACTGGATAATGAGGCGTACAGGATTATCACAGTTGTTCTATGCGAAAAGACACAAGAGATAATTTTGCACTTTCAGCATTTTTTCGTACCTTTGCAAGTTAAGGATTTTATATAAAAAATAAATATGGCATTAAAATGTGGTATTGTGGGACTACCTAACGTAGGTAAGTCCACATTGTTCAATTGTCTGTCAAGCGCTAAGGCACAGGCAGCCAATTTCCCTTTCTGTACAATAGAGCCTAACGTAGGCGTGATAACAGTACCTGACGAGCGACTGACAAAGCTCGCAGAGATAGTACACCCTGGCAGGATAGTACCTGCTACATGTGAGATAGTTGACATCGCCGGACTCGTCAAGGGTGCCTCAAAGGGTGAGGGACTGGGTAACAAGTTCCTGGGTAACATCCGCGAGACCGACGCCATCATACACGTATTGCGCTGCTTCGAGGATGAGAACATCACTCACGTGGACGGCACCATAGACCCTATA
>Ga0247611_10002298_pt1 | contig 31227 bp, 47 predicted proteins | sample 177DNAGHGhighgp2_FD_192422 | JGI IMG/M metagenome (GOLD analysis project Ga0247611, IMG submission 192422) | Sheep rumen microbial communities from Palmerston North, Manawatu-Wanganui, New Zealand - 1770 DNA GHGhigh gp2 | ecosystem: Host-associated > Mammals > Digestive system > Stomach > Rumen... | reverse complement strand
ATCCATCCGACAGCCCTCCTGAAAGATTCTTCTGTACGCGTTCCGATTATCGGACTTTTCTTTTCTTTTCTTTCGTACTCTCTCATTGGAATTTCTTTCATCAGTTTGCAACAATCGGGAGAAATCTTTACACCGCAATCCATAAGATAGGCCCATTTCTTGAAACGGCTTTTATAGCGGTTTTCGTTCCCGTCAATGTCTTTTCCCTGCAATCCGTTCACGGCGTACTTGGCTCCGTTCTTTGCGTCCTTAACGTACATCGCGACCTCCTTGCTGGGATAGACTATTCCGTCTTCCTTGAGTATTTTCGGAAAGTGCTTTATAGGGTGCAGTTCCGTCACGTTCGGAAACGTGCGTACAAATTTCACTTGCTCGGGAAATTCTATTCCCGTATTCGCAAAAACAGCGGGAACATCGGGATAGATAGAGCGTACAAGATGTAACAGGACTAACGAATCTTTACCGCCACTGAAACTTACATATACATTATCTACACCTTCATATTCAACAAATTCACGGATAACATCGACGGCATGAGTAACTTTCCATTCGTAAGGCATGCGTTGAAGACGGCGTAATTCTTCGGCGGGTTCTCGTTTAATCTGTTCAATGATTTGTTCGTCGGTCATAATGCCATGCTCACTTGCTGTTGCTTGTCCTTTTTCGTCCGCCGGTTGATGGGCGCGTACCCGTCGTAGCCGTGGTCTATTGCCCACTTCTCAAGAGCCTTGATGCGCTTGTATGCCGGGGAGCTTGCCCCGAAGCGCTCGCGGGCTATCTGCGTGGACGGGTACTTGACAGGCTTCATACCGTTACTTGATCTTGAGGGTGCGTTCCTTCGGTTCGCGGATAATCATTTCCCCGAGGTCGGCGTAGAGACGGTCCGGGGTAATCCCTGCGGCTTCCGCTGCCTGTTTCGGAGTAACCCATTGTGCGAAGTTCTCGATGGGAGTCCCTTCGATCTCGACAAGTTTCCTTACCGCTTCGAGAGGGTTCGCGAACTTCTCCGTGTGCGTCTGCTTGCTCCAGCTCACGTTCTTTGGAAGCTCGTCTGCACTTCCGACGTTGAAGGCGTGCTTCATGACCGTCTTGATGTAATCAACGAGCTTTTCGGCCTTCGCCTTGAGCTCCCAGATGTTCACGATGTCGTTGATGCGGACGTTACGCATGGAGACGAACTCCTGCGCGGTGTTCTCGTCCATTTCCACGCCAGCCATTGTCGAGAGGAACTTGAGCGTGTCGAATTCGGAAGCGGTGAGGGTCATGCCCTTGATGTCCGACTCGCTGAATGCCATTACTTCCTTAGCCATTGTTTTCTTCTCCGTTGAAAAGGTCGTTGTTAGTTTGTTCCTGCGCTGTAGGTGCGCTTTTTGGCTGCTGCTGCGCGGCCTTTGTGATGTTCGCCATGATGGTGTTGAACACCTCTACACGGCGTTCCGGCGGCACGTTGTTAGCGGACTTGAATCCGAATTCGTCCATCGTGGACTTGTAGATTTCGGGAGACGAACTCCACAAGCCTTTCATGCCTTCCATGAACTGCTTTGTCTCATCGTCGATTTCCTTCTTTGCGGACTTCGGCTTTGTTGGCGCTTGCGGCTGCTGCGGCTGTGCATCCTGCGGAACTTCGGTGTAGCCTTGCTGTTCGAGCTTGTCGGCTCCGGTCATGTGGTCCGGGAGTTCGTCGTTAGTGTACGGCATTCCTCCAAAGTCAAACGGGAACGCCTTGCGGAAGGCGCTCACTATAGCCACCTTCTTGAGCATAGTGCGCGGCTTCTGTATCCACATGTCGTTGCCTTTGTTGTACTCGTCAAAGAAAACTTCCTCGCGTGTAGGGTGGGCGCGGTCCTTGCGGTACACTGTGCAGATGCAGCTCACTTCGCCTTCAGGCACGAGCGCGTCAACTTGCCATGATCCGTTTTTACCGGACTTTGTGACCTTGCCGCGCTTGAATCCGCCCTTGAATTCGATTTCGAAGCCGTCATAGTTCGGGTTGAGCTCGGCACGCTTGATGTAAGTCTCGTAACCTGTGACGATGCTCATGTCAGTGCTGCCGTCCTTGTTCTTGAAGGTCACGGCGTACACTTCGCGCTTCCAGGGGTTGAGTCCGAACGTCCCGGCGACCGCGAGGAACTGCTTTGTCTGCTGTTCGTTCAGGCCCTTGTTCATGGTCTTGAGGTAGTCGAGGAGCAAGTCCTGCGTCACCTTGTTTTCTTCGCTTGTAGCTACGATTTCGTTTGCCATTTTTCCGTTTCTCCGTTTTTGTTTGTTAAAGTTCGAAGTTCGTTGCGCCTCCGCATGCCTGCTGGCACATCGCGTTGTGCTGCTCGAGCGTTATCTTCCCGCGGATGTAGAGCGCGTGGATTCCGTCGAGCACCGACTTCGTCTCTGCTTTGCTGTTAACGTTATTCCGTTCCATTTCCCGATTCTCCGTTGATAAAAAAGGCGAGGGTTCCATCTTGACATACTGGGATTTGTTCAGTCACCCACAACCACGATCTTCCCGAAATCCTACATTCCGGCGTCGAGGTAGGCCGCCAGCGAAAAGAGCTTGAGCACGATGTACATGAGCCCCATCCCTGTCGCCACCTTGAGCGCCACGACCGTAAATTCTTCTTTCGTCATGTTCACTTGCCTCCGGTAAGCAGGGCCGCGAGCAGTTCGAGGCCCGAAAACGTGTTCTTGTACCCGCACGATTCCTTGCGCTCGACTGCTATCCTTATGTCCTTCGGTACTACGCCGTAGGCTTGGATGTGTGCGTCGTTCTTTTCGCCGGACACCTCTAACTTCCAGTGACCTTTTTTTGGGTGGTAGAAAACGCTCGGCATCAGAGTCCTCCGTAGTTTTCTAGGACGAAGTAGATCCCGAATGCGAACGTGAGGAGCACGGCGCACAGGACGAGCGCGTCGGCGATGATGATGTCGAAATCGTACTCGTCTAGCAGGTCCATGAGCGCTTCCTTCATCTGTTTGAGCTTGAACTTTAACATATCGGTCCTCGATGTGTAGTTTGTTTGAATATCCCTTGTATCAGTGGTTCCGTCGTTCGCTGCGGCGCGTATGAATCCGAGGTTGTCTGTGCTATACATGGCCTGCGTTCTCCATCGCGAACATTTCGCGGAAGTCATCTACCGAAGGCGGCATAAGTCCGAGGTTGAGCTTTGCGTTGTACGGGTAGCCGTTCGCTATCGGGCACTTTCTCCAGTACTTAGTGTACAGGTTCCGCAATATGTCCTTTATTCCGCGCGTAAATGCTTCGTAGGCTTCCTTTCCGCGTACCCTTGCGCTGCACAGGTTTGCGTAGGAATTGCCTCCGCAGGCTATGCAGTAGTTCTTGATGGCCTCGTTGAGGTTGATGCGCTTGATGACGTCGCTCTTCGGTAGCCACGCCTCGCAGGGGTCGCGGTACTCGATTGATGCCATCCCTTTCCCGCTGTCGCGGTACTTTAGCACTTCCTCGGAATAGTTCCTGTAGCATTCCTTGAGGGTCTTCTGCGTCGGGATGCTCTCAATGTCCTTGGCACGCTTGAAAATCTCGTGGACGTGTTCCGGGCTTGAGAACTTGATAGCTTCCTGAAGCGAAGCGGCGATTATCGGGAGCGATTCGGGAGCCTTTCGTCCGATGTGCTCGTAGCAGATGGCGAGTTCGTCGCGTATCCTGGCTATTGTCGTTTCGTTGTTATCCATTTGCGGACTTCCTGTTTTTCTTTTGCTGTTGGCAATATTCGTGGATCCATGCGTCGGACTCCCTGACGATACGCGCGTTGTGCTCGCTCACGGTCTCGTAGTGCGGTGCGCTCGATGCCCTGAGTTCTTCCTTCTCCTCCATGTCGTCGCGGTACGATGCCCACTTGACCAGCTCCGCGTAGTGGTTGGCGGGGTTCTTCTCGCCGTTCTCGATTTGGCACGAGAGCGAGTCGATCGCGCGGTTAAGCTTCTGCTGGTTGCCGAACTTGATACCGAGCTGTGCGTACTGCTCCTGCGTGAGCCGGACGTTGCCGAACTCGCCGGAGTAGGCCAACGACATCACGTCTGGCTCGGACTGACGCACGGGAGGAAGTGAAGAAGTCTGACTCAAAGAGGGTCCTCCCGTGCGCCTTCTGTCTGTGCTTATCTCGATGGTTTCTTGGTCGTAAACTTTCCCGGATTGCGCAGCCGCCTCCGGGGAGCGGGACATAGTACCCTGCGCGGTACGCCCACCGCTGAATCCGTGCGCTGGGGCTTCGTTCTGCGGCACTCGCCGCATATTCTTGGAGACGGTGGCGCTTTCGTCCTCTGCCTCGCGGTGAGAGGCGTCTCCGTAAATGTTGGCAGACGTACCAGACTTTCCATCGTGGGAGTCCTCGCGGGTGTCCCAGTCTGCCGTAGTATCTTGATTCTTGCGCGGGCGACCGCCCAAGTTCCCGTTTTCCCTCGAAGCAATGGCAGCCTTTTCGTTCCTGCGCTCGTTGGTCCATGCGACCATCTTCGCTCCGAACGAGTCACCGCTTGCATCGTTGTCCTCAAGTGCATCCATTGAATCGTGGATGTCCTTGATTATCTGCTCGTCCGTAAGTTTACGGAAGTGCTTGATGAAACGGGACCATATCACCCTTGTCCAGAAGGAATCGGTCATTAAGCCTTCATCTCCTTTGCGAGCTTGTTAATCGCCATGCCGATGATTGCTGGCGGTTGAATGGGAGTTCCAAGCTCGGCAAATTTCGCCTTGATGTCGTCGATTCTGTCGGCGGTCGTCGTGGTGATGCTTACCTGTTTGTATTCAGCCATTTTGTTTTCTTCCTTGATATTGAGTGATACTCAATTTTTTTTTTCAATACTCAAAATATATTTTGTAATTCTCAAATTGTCAATACTTTTTTTGAAAAAACTTTAAAAAAAGTTTGGAATTACTTAAATTTTACACTGGTTTACAAAACTTGGAATTTGGGTGTAAAATGAACATTGTAGATGGTCTCGCGCTGTTCATGGCGAGAAAGAAAATAAAGGGAAAGGAACTCGCGAGAATCCTCGAATGCTCGGACAGTTCCGTAAGTCTATATCTCAGCGGTAAGAGCGGCATAAGCCTTGAAAAGCTGTCGATGCTTTTCCGTAACGGCATGACCCTTGAGGAAGCCTTCGGCGAAGAGGTGGCGAAGGCAATAAGGAAGAGCTGGGGAGAGGACAGCAAGGTAGAATGCGACTCGCTAAAGATCGTTGTCGATGGCTTGAGGAAGATTCTAGAGGCGCTTGACAACCAAATGACGAAAAACCTAGACGAACCTAGAAAAACCTAGTAGGTTTTTTTTTAACCTAGACGAACCTAGAAAAACCTGCCTTACTTTCAGTAGTAGTAGAAGTAAGAGTATAAGTAGTAAATAACCTTCTACTAAGTTTAACCATATCTTTTCATTTTAGCATTTTACAAGAGCGCACTATACGCGCGCGCGCGTGCGCGAGGGGCGTACATACGCAAAAAGGAAAAAGGACGGATTGGACCGTCCTTGTGTCGAAATCTATACAAAATGTTTAGTTTTTGTTTTTTACTTTCCGTTCCGCACTGCATCACGCCACTTGCGTACTATTTCCTCGTTGTCTCCAGTGTAGCTGTACAATAACCGCATGAACTCATCGTCGGACATCTCCGAAAGTTCTGTGAAGTCTCGCTCCTCCACGTGCTCGTTCAGGGCTTTCGCTATCGCCAAGGCATCATCCCTCTCGTCCTCCGTGAAGAACTTGAAGTACGTGTCGATCCGTCCATCGTCCCACTTGTAGTCGGTATGTCTTACGGATAGCACCTTTTTAGCCTTCTTTTCGAGAAGAAATTCGAAAAGGTCTTTCTCGAAACGTGAAGCCATCCTAAATTCTGCTTTTTGAATCTTGTCTTCGCACGGGGTTCTTACGTCACGGATCAACAGGTCAATTTTCCTCTTGCTGACAAATCCAAGCTCTAACTTACACTTCTGCATCGATGTACCTCTCGACCAGCCACCGCAGGAACCTGCTCGTGTTACCCGCAAGAGGTATGTTCCGGATATCCTCGTCTATGGCTTTCTTCCTGGCGCGGTCGAGCTGCTCCGGGTCGAGAACCACGCAATATTTCTGCATCTTCGTTTCTTTCGGCATGTCTGACTCCTCGTTGTTAGATGTTAGTGTTATTGGCTACGATTTCGAAATAGTTTCCATCTATCACGCAATGGGCTTCGACGTGGTTTTCGGTAGCCGAGATCGTTTTGAAATTCGGAAACATGTGGGAAAAAGCGCTTCTGAATTCCCCACAATAAGGTTCAGTCACCGTGTTTTGTGGTTCTCCGTTGCGAAATACTCGATATTCAATTGCTTTCATGTTTTTATCCTCTTGTTTGTTAAAAGTTTTTACGGGTTCAGGCGTTGCCCGCGCGGCTGGATAGTTTAAATCGCTTCACTCCAGCCACGGCAACGAATACGGCTTGATGTACGGCATGGCTTAGACCTCCACGACAATGTACTGGATTTCGGTTGAAATTCTTTTGTCGTTCTTTGCGTCGGCAAATTCCTGGGCTTCTGTTTTGTCTTCGGCTTCGAAAATTTTCTTTTCTTCTCCGTTGATGTAATCTTTTTCCATTACCGCGTATTTCATTGTTTTATCCTCTTGTTTGTTGTTCTTTACGTATATAATATATATACTTTCATACCAAAAAGCAATAGAAAAAGTATGAATGTATATATTTTTTACATTGGTTGCCGTTTTTAGCCTAATTTCAACGTTTTCTATCTAAAAAGTTTACATTACATCTTTCCGTCCTACATTTTTGTAAGTTTTCTGTTGACATCCTGTAGATTTTTGTTTATTTTAAAGGCGTAACTGTATAAACCGTATCATTTTTCAACGTCGTGCAGTTGCGGGAGGTCACATCAATGCCTAAATCGATTCAGCAGCCGAAATCGGCTGCTACTAAACCGTGTGCCGCGGATTGCACAGAAACGCAGTCAGCGGCCTATTATCTGAACGGGCGCTACGGAAGTATATCCGGCAGCATTCCTGCGCTCCTGTGGGCCATCCTGTGCGAAATAGTGGAGGTCAAGATATGCCTCTCGAAGAAGTGACCGAAACCCAAGACCACACCCAAAAGAAAAAAAGACCGACTCCTCCGGGAAAGGCGGCTAACTGGAACTCGGAGACTGCAAAAATCGCGTCGATGAAAGCTGTATGGACTAAGTCGAGACTTGCAGCCCAAAGGAAGGCTTACAAGCAGGCCGTCATGGAGAGACTCACGCCAGAAAAGTTCTCTGCGGCATTTCTTAAAGCCCTCGACAATCGTAACAAGGACGAGATGACAGCAGTCATCGAGGCGTCTAAGTTCCTCGGCTGCCATTTCGACCAGTCGGAGGACTCTGTGAAAAACCTGAACGTCAAGGCCGATGTCAAGAAGGCCGGGACGGTCAAGCTCGTCATCGAGGACATGACGAAACCGATAGAGGGGGCGTAGTTTTTGCATGAGGCGCGGATAAGGCTGATGTCCTACCAGAAGGAGCTGCTCAAGTCGAGCAACCCCTTCACTTTCGCCGTCATGGGGCGAGGCTCCGGGAAGACTTACACCTTGTCCGTCATTGCGCTAATGAAGCTCCTACAGGGAGAGAACCTCATACTGTGCGCGCAGCGTTACGACTCGCTCCGTGACGTGCTCATGAAGGACGTGAAGCTTCGCGCAAGCGAATGGGGGCTCGACGGTGTCGTTAAGTTCACCGAGAAGCCGATAAGGGCGGAGTACAACGGGTTCACGATGTACGGGAGTTCCTACGAATGTCTCGACGGCGACAGAGGCCGCGACGACATCAACACGATATTGCTAGACGAGGTCGCACTTGCTCCGCTCGACGTTCTCGACATCCTCGGCCCATGCCTTCGAGGTCCGCACGTGCTCGACCCGACAGTCAAGGGTGCGACGACTCCGAGGGCTACGAGCCTCTGGAACCACAGGTTCCTCGGAAAGATGGGATGCGAGGACTGGAAGATCATCAAGGCGCGGACTTATGACAACCTGACCCTTACCGAGAAGCAGCTACGGATGATCGAGCGTAGCGTACAGACGGAAGAGATGAGGCGGCAGGAACTTCTCGCGGAAATAATGCTGTCGGGCGACTCGAACTGCCTCATGCACGAGGAGGAGTTTCCGAGCTACTACCAGCCGAGCGGGGACACGCAAGTTATCGCCGGGCTTGACCTGTCGAAAGGTAACATCGAACGTGACGCTTTCGGGTGGTTCGTAAGAAGGGGACACGAAGTCCTCGACATGAAGGAATTTCACGGCAAGTCTCACGAGTGGGTGGTCGATTACATCATGGACTTTCACAAGTCCACCAGGATAGACAGGTTGAACATGGACATGGCATGGAGCGAATACGCGTACAACATTCTCAAGTATCACATCCCTTGCTTCCAGATTCCGTTCGCTTCGAGGGCGAGCGAAGGGAACGAGAGAGAGTACGCGAACATAAGGGCGGAGATGTGGTTCAACCTCGCATGGGAAGTGAAGCACGGTCTGTATATCGGGTTCCGTGACGGTACGATGGTCTATGACGCGGAAGGGAACCTTATAGGCGCCGATGTCGTGGAGCACCTCAAGCAGCAGCTATGCACGTGCACATGGCATCGTGACAGGCAGGGCCGATTGCTGCTTATCGACAAGGACGAATGGCGAAAGCTCATACACATGTCGCCCGACATCGGGGACGCCGCGGCGCTCACGTGCCTTGACAGGTACACTGGCGACGACCCGGTCATAAAGGTACAGAGCACGAACGAAGTAAGCGAAGATGAAGTAGAGAGCATGATGGCGGAGGAATGATGGACAGCAACGTTTGGGAAAACGCGGACGCGCTCGCTATGGCTGTACGTCTGCACGTGGCACGAAAGGCGCCGGAGGAAATCGAGAACCTGCTAGGTCTCGCAGTAATGGACATCGTCCGCATGGCTACGAAGATTCTGCTCAAGACGAAGCCGAACTACAGGGTATTCGCGGACACCATGTTCTCGCACGACGTGCAGAGCGAGCTGGTGTTCCTCGTGTTCCGCGCCATCGAGAACGGCAAGGTGGCGACAGGGAAACCACGGGCGATGCTCAACCTTTTCGTGAAGATTTCGCAGAACCGTATTCGCAACCTTTTCCGTAACCGTGTTACGCGGTTACGCAAGGCGAACATCGTATGCGAATCGGAACTTTCGAACGACGGGATGTCGGTTGTCCGAGACAGGACTTGCGACATCTTCGGGAACTTGATTTTAAACAACATAACACAAAAGAAAGAGGTAAGCCAATGGCAACGAAAATAGACGAACTGATGGAATCGTTCAAGGCGGAAGAACGGGAAGTTCCACCGACCGAGACGAAAGACACCAATCCACCGACTGAAACAAAGCCGGAAGAAACGCAGACCGGGACGCCACCGAACGATCCTCCGGCGGGTGATGGCGAAGGAGACAAGGGAACGGACGAACCGCCGAAGCCGAACGCGGACGACGACCGTTTCAGCCGTGCGGAGTTCTCTTTCAAGCGCAAACTCGACAAGATGAGCAAGCGCCACGCGGAGGAACTCGCGGAACGCGACGCGAAGTACAACGAGATGCTCAAGCAGTTCGAGGAACTGAAAAAGTCCGTTACCGCTACGGACAAGCCGAAGACCCGCGAACAGTTCGCGAACGACGACGAGTACATCGACTACATCACCGAGCAGCGGGTGAAGAAGATTCTCGCGGAGCGCGACGGAAAGGACGCGGAACGCCGTGCGAAGGAAGCCGAGGAACAGAAGAAGGCGAAGGAACAGGAAGCGGAGATAGCCGAACAGCAGCAGCGCTGGCTCGGTCACGTTGACAAGTGCTTCGGTGAGGACAAGGAACGAGCGCAGAAGTTCCTCTCTAAAATCCAGTACGCGAACCGCAACGGACTTGGCGAAATCCTCGACGCCTGCCCCGTCGCTTCCGACTACCTCATGAACAACCCGAACGGACCGAAGGTGTTCGAGAAGATGCTCGACGACAAGGAGACTTTCCTGAGGGTGTTTAACGGTTCGTCCCCTCTAGACATCTACTACGAGCTCCGCAACGTGGAACGCGAACTCAACAACGCGCAATCTCCTGCAAGCCAAGGCGCACCTGCGCCGAAGCAGGTGATGCCGAAGATAGGGAAGCCCGGAAAACAGGCTGGGGCCGGTACGAAGCCCGACATCTTCTCCGACAAGGACGCGATGATTTCGTTCATCCGCAGCCGATAGAATTTCCATTACGACCCGATCCATCAACAGGGCATCCTCCTTTTTCCGTTTGGGGGGATGCCCTTCTTGCGGGTAGTATGTATGTGAACGGCGGATTGCAAGCCGTCGTTCGGGAGGCGGCCCGAATTCCGCTCTGTCGCCCCTGTGTGGAAGGCTGTAAAAAGTCCGCACGACAAAAAGGCTCTTTGTTCGTTCGTTGGGCCGCGGACTCCTACAGACAACTTCAACAGACACAAACTCCACAAGGGGCTTATCATGGCTTTTGCAAACAACAAGAAATTGAAACTCATTGCCGCTATGGTCGAAGACCAGATGGCATACGTGAAGGGTTCGAAATCCTTCTTCTCACAGGCTGACATCAAGGGCAAGAAGTACGGACAGAAGGTCGGCGGCTACCTGCCCGACCCCGGCACCACCAAGGACGGCATCGTGGCCGACCCTGACACTATCCACCAGCCGGAAGTCGAGGCTTACATCAACAACAAGAACAGCTCTTGCGAAACCGACCTCTGGAACGACCTTGTCGATATAGAATCCTTCAAGGACGAAATCGCCACTCCGAGAGCGCAGAACCTCGCCCTCACCACGCAGAAGGCGGTCATGGAAGAGAACATGATCCGTTCCGTGCAGGCTGTCGTCGCCACCACCGCGGACTTCAAGCTTCTCACGAAGTCCGCTGCTGCTCTCCGTGACCTCGGCGTAGGCGGTCGTTTCCTCTCCTTCCAGAACCCGGACATCATGGGCGACATTGCCGAATCGGGTCTCGCCAAGTTCATTCCGCAAGCCGAAATGGAAAAGATTTACGGCGACGCCTACCTCGGACGCTACTCCGGCGCACAGCAGATCGAAATCGCGAACACCCCTGTTCTCGATACTACCGGCATGGACTCCGCACCGACCATCAGCGCAACCGTCGTGAAGGATGCCAACAACAACGTTATCGGTCTCGAACCGATCAAGACCGTTACCGGCTCCGGCAATGGTTCCCTAATCGTTGGCGTCCCGTACAAGGTCTCAGGATTGAAAATACGTAACGCTGCCGGAATCGAAACCGACCGCGACTACATCATCATCTGGGGCAAGGAACGCCAGGGCGCGTCCGTCGTCAACGGCATCCCGGAACTCCGCATCGCCGTGGACGGTACTGGATACAACAACGCCAACGCGCACATCAACGCGACGACCCTCGCCGCTGCCACTGTCGGCACGACCGCGACGTTCACGCTTACCCCGCTCCTCACCGCTTCGAAGAAGTACGCCATCGGCCAATGCCGTACCGAAGAATCCTTCAAGTGGGACCAGTACCGCTTCGAATCCCTTCCGGGTTCCGACGACCAGGATGTCGGCACGTTCGGCAACATCACCCTCAAGCTCATGGCTTTCGGTGACGGCAAGAACGGCGTCAAGCTGCTCCGAATCGACCTCCCGTACTTGGCGAAGATTCTCGAACCCCGCGAATCGGTCACGACTTACCTCCAGCTCAACTAGTAGCTGTTGGAAACCTCCCCAAAAAAAAGGCTCCCGTGGCTTTCCATCGGGAGTCCTTTTTTCGTGGGTAGTTTGGAACAAGAGAGGCAGACATGACCGTTAACGAACTAATACAGACAGCAGCGGAGGACCTTTCGCAAGTGAGCGACGGGGAGACCGTATCCGGCGACCTCGCGGACTCCTACGAGGGACTTCTCAACCGTGCCATAACTGGACTCAACCAAGACGGATACATGTCAGTGACCGTCAAGGAGTACGAGTGCGAGGCGGCGGGTTCCGTCGTGTTCCGCAAGCTAGAGGAAAACGAGACGGCTCCGGCCCACACTATCGACAGCGCGCCTCCCGACTCCGTGCAGGGCGTCGCACGCAAGGTCGGAATCCGTTGGATGAGACTGACGGGGGCGGAACCACAGACGCTTGCCGCATGCAACACTTTCAGCCTTCCGCAGCTCTACTCCTACTCGCTCGGCGACGAGATAGCGCCAAGCGGTAACAGGCGCGTTGTCGGAATCCTTAAGCTCAACGGCTCCGCGCCGGTGCAGCTCAAGGTGTTCGTCAACTCGGCACTCCCGAAGTACCGTCTGGGCGATACCATCTACTTGAGCGACCTGTACCACGACCTCATCCTTTACGCTCTAGAAGTGAAGGCATGCAAGAAGTACAAGCTCTATTCGTACTTGGAACAGGCGGAACGCGACCTCACGGAAGCGAAAGACCTCATCGACAGAAACACGCTACAGAACCGACCGATGACCAACATCGACGAGGGAATTTTCGGCGGGTACATGGACGACTTCTACAACGGACTAGGCGGAGTGGGGTTGTGACATGGCTACATCCAAGGTAACGCAATACTTTGTAGGCGCTTCGAACCGTTCGAAGTTTCCCGGCATACAGGGGGCGCAATGGTCGTGCAACATGTACTACTCGAAGAACGGCTCCGACGAGTTCATGGAATCCCTTCCGGGAATGAAGCTGTTGTCCGTAGTCGATAGCGGCGCAAGATGCCGTGGGGCCTACGTCTCTACGATAGGTATAGCCGAATCCTCCAGCACGGAGGACATGTTCGCCGTTATCGGAAACACGCTCTACAGGTTCGACGCTTACGGCAACAGGACGTTCATCGGTAACGTAGCGAACAACGGACGGCGCGTGAGCTTCGCGGAGACTGGAGGACCGAGGGCGCTCTTGCTTATCGCGGACGGGGCCAACCTGTTCTACTACGACCTCCTTCTAGGTGGCGGTCTTGTACAGGTACAGATGCCGGAGCGCATCACGACAAGGGGAGGGACGGTCACTCCGTCGCACGTCGCCGTCGTCGCAGGGTCGATCGTAATCAACGACACGCAGTCAGGCTATTGCTATTACTCCATCCCTTACCCTCTCGCCAACGAGAACAGGCAGATGTTCAAGATGGGCATCGACGGGAAACCCGAATACGCGCCGGGCGGGGTCGAGGTATTGACAGAGACGGTTGAATCCCGTCTGCACGTGTTCGAGGACGATTACCACGTTCAGCAGTATTTCAACGGCGAAAGTTCGAGCGACAACGTGAGCGCTATCTATGCGGTCGGCCCCACGCTCTACGTGTTCGGCCCGAAGACGGTAGAGATTTGGCAGCGCGGGAGCGGCGAATTCGAGGACTGGATAAGGACAAGCTACACGGCGCAGAACTCTTTCGGCATCGAGGCGCCCAACAGCGTTGCTTCTTCCGGGAGCATCGTTTACTTTGTCGCAAGCGGGGCGCAGTACGGCAAGGCCGTGATGATGGTGCAGGGTTCTTCTTTCAGGAAGATTTCGGAAGAATGGCTTGAAGACAAGCTTCTACGGGAATCGACAGACAGCGCATACGGCTTCTGCTACAGCGTCGGCGATCACAATTTCTTTGTCTTGCAGATGAATTCGTTGGGCGAGACTTGGGTTTACGATACTCTCGACGGCGGCTGGCATCAGCGCACGTCTTTGTCCAAGTCCGGGCTTGAGGGTCAATGGAGGGCCGGAGGGATAGCGTACTACCGCGAGAACTTCTACACGTTCACGAACGACGGCACTCTTTGCGCTTTCTATTGCGGGTACTGGAACGAGGACTACCCGGACGGTTCTACAGTCGCCATGGTACGCCACAGGCAGACGGCTGTAATCGTTGACAACCTTAAGAACTTCATACTCGAAGAACTTGCTCTTGAGTGCAACGTAGGCACATGGAACGACTACAACGACATGCCCATCATTTTGCTCGAAATGTCGAAGGACGGAGGGCATACTTTCGGACAGCCGAAACGTGCAAGCCTCGGACGGACCGGCGACTACTCGCACCGCGTGAGGTTCCGCAACCTCGGTATGTGCCGCAAGTGCGTACTCAGGATAACCTATTCCCACCCGACGGAGTTCACGCTCAACTCGTGCTCCATACGTGCGGAATCGACAGCGGAGATGATATAGGGGTAAAATATGCCGAAGTTTAGCGAAATAATACAAACTGCTGATAATGGGTTGAGAGACCTAATAAATGGCACTTTGGACCTAATTGTTCCGCATGCACGCAAGGAACCACTGAACCCGATGTCCTATGTTCGCGACGTGAATGAATGGTTTGTTCCGGCCGCACAAATGGCTTTAGATAAACTTGAAGGGCGCGAGAATTATCCCTCGTGGTCTTATGTGCTTGCATCTATACCCGTGTTTGGCAAAGTTTCTAAACCTTTGGTAAAAGCCGTCAAACCTTTGACAAAAGCGCAAAAAGCCGAGCGGATAATAAAATCAAATCCGATGGTTGACGATTATCACACTGGAATAAGGAATGCGGAAGATATACTCGATTTTAACGAGGCGCGACAATTTACACTCGATGATATTGGTGATGTAAGCAGTTATCCAGATGTTACTCAAGAAATCCTAGATAATGCGGCAAAAACTCGCAAAATAAAGTTGTATAGCTCAAGACCTTTCTCTGTTGGGAGTTTTGTTTCTCCTAGCAAAATGCAAGCGCAAGATTACGCTGGTAAAGGCAAAATATACGAAGGGTTTTTCGATATTGACGATATTGCGTGGCTAAATGCCGACGAGGGGCAAATTGCGAGGTTGCCTAAATGAGAAGCGGCATCATCAACGCGAACAGCCCGAAGGAGGACGTGTGGGGAGTCCTTACGGGCGTATGGAACGAGTACGACGACCGCGAATGGCATGTCGTGAAGACACCGTTCATGGTTGCGATGACGGCGACGCTCGACGCGGGGCCGAACATGCTCCCGGTGACTCCACCTAGGGCGGGGATAATAAAGTGGGCGAACTCCGGCCATTCGGGTAGTTTGGTTATGAGGGCGAAGGACAGGAACTTCGTCCTCCCGGAAAAGGCGGTGGTCGAGGCGATAATGCTCGGAACTACAGGAGACAGATGAACATGGACAACGAGAAGATAGTCGAAGGAATGAAGAAGCTCCGCGACGCCATCGAGGAATTTGTGGACAACATCGAAATCGACGAGGCGGACGAAAGCTTCAAGAAGAAAGACCCGAAGAAGTCCGAAAAGGACAAGGAAACGGAGGACGAATAATGTTCGAATTTCTGGCTGACCCGTTCGGTATCGGGAACTCGTTCCTGTCGGGGCTAGGCAAGTCGCTTGGCTTCGACAACAACGAATCTATCGACAAGTCTATTGCATCCCTTGACGAAATCAAGGAGATGGCAGACAGATTAGGCTCCGCGAACCGTCGCATGTACGGCGAGTACATGGACAGGATGAACGGGATGTACGGCGATAACGCATCGAAGTACAGCGACGCCGTGGCGCGTCTCGCGGACGCAATCGGCAACTATGGCGACTTCGAGTTCAAAGGCTCCGTCGAAGACTACCTCGACCCGGCACGCAACCAACGTGTCGCTGCCGCAATGAGCGCAATCAACAACAGCGCGGCATCCGGCGGGAACCGCTTCTCGTCCAACTACTTGGACAAGGTGGCGGCGAAACAACAGGCGCTGGCATCGGAAGAATGGCGCAGTGCCTACGACCGCATGATTCGCGAACGTTCCCAGCAGCTTGCTGAATGGCAGTCAGGGCAGAACAAGATTAACAACCTCGGCACGCTTGCTGGTATATACGGACAGGACCGTTCGAAGCTTGGCGACGCGTTGGGCGACTACTACTCGAACATGGCGAACCAGAACAACGCCGACCTCGAAGTATATAGCGACGTGGCGCAGAACAAGGCAAACCTCGACGCCCAAAGGTCGAGCGGAATCGGCGGCGCTCTAGGCTCTATCGCCAAGGTCGCCGGGGCTATTTTCGGATAGGGGGTAATCATGCCGTTGTCGATTAATTTCCGTTGGAAGACTCCGAACGTACAGGCGCAGAGACCAGACCCGAACGGTATGGGTCAAGGCATGGAAAACGTGGCGGAGGCTATCGCGAACATGAAGCAGTCCAGATACATGAAGGAACAACAGGCGAGACGCAACGCCATCGAGGACGAAGACCGCAGAAACGCTGCCGAGGAAAAGGAGCGCATGCGCCGTCTTTACGGCGAGACAGCGGACATTATACGCGGACGTTCTGCGGAGCGTGAACAGCTCGTAAAGCAGCGCGAAGCGATTGTAGAGCAGATAAACGAATTGAAGGCGAGGCTCGGTCTGTAATGGCTATCCCGTGGAGAAAGGTTCTTGAACTTTTGCCGAGGTTCGCGCTGTCGGCTCTCCCCGGCATTGTATCCGCCGGGCGCATGTCGCAGGTGCTGAACACGGCGGCGGGAAAGAAGCTCAAGGGAGCCACGTTCACGTATCCGTCAATGACGAGCGACTTCTACTATCCGATGGTCCGTGACGTAAAGACCACGATGGTGAACGGAAGAAAGACGAACCTTCCGGCGTTGAACTTCGGTATCGACCGAGAGAACCAAGCGGCGGCACTTGCCCAAGATTTAGGGCAGCACAACATAGCAGTTGCGAACGGTGACGAGGATGAGCTTGAGCAGTGGTGGCCCGGAAAGGACGTAAGGCCAAGACGTGTAATCAACCCGACAAGTTCCGCTATAGAAGGGATTCGCATCAACAAGGACGGGACCGTACAGGTCAAGTGGATAAAGGGTTCGAAGTGGTACACGTACAAGGCTGGACGGGACATCCGCGAATCGTCCGAAATGGCGAAGGACTTGCTCACGTCACCGTCAATAGGCCGTGCGCTTGTCCGAAAAGGAAAACTCGCCCACAAGGATTCAAAGGACTTGACAGGTAATCCCGTACCCGATCCGAATGTCGGATGGTGGGGACGGAAGTATTACAACCCGAATTATTAAGGAGTTTGTATGGACTGGAGATGGAAAGGTTATAACGTCAACATGCCGGAGATGGACGCCCAAGTGGTTGACCCGCATGGCGTACAGGCATACCAGAACGGCGAAGTTTTCGACCGCGTGGACGGTCGCATGCAGCTCCGTAAACTCGAAGCGCAACTTGCGGAAATCGACGAGAAGATAGCGGCGTTCGACCGTGCAAATCCGGGCTACGGAACGGACGCGGCGGAGATTGCGGCTAAACGTGCGGAGATGGGCGACTTCTCGGCATACGACAACATGGTGAACCGTCAAGGCATGCAGGGCAACAACGACCCGACCGCAATAGAGAACGAGCTTTACAACGCCGAGAAACTCACGTGGGGTCTGAAGTCAAAGAGTGCGGAGGACAAGGAGATAGCACTCGCGAACATCGAGGCGTCGTTGCGACGTGCTGAAGAATGGGCGGACAAGACTGGTGCGAAGCTCCCCATGTCATATTACCGTCTAAAGGAGATGGTGGACATGGCGAACGGAACGGTTAGGCCGCAGACCCAAGGAATGCCGCAGAACGAGCTGGAATGGCTTAACACGTTGTACACGAAGGCTGACAAGAAGACGCTCACGGACAACGACATCAAGGCAATGAAGAAGTACATTGCGGACAATCCCGGTTCTGAACTTTCGGAGAAGTTGCATGAACTTGTATCGAAGTACAAGTGGAGAACGAACGAATCGAAAGCGAAGGCCGAAATCGAAAAGCAGAAAGCGAAGAACCTGTTCTCGTCAATAGCGAACCTTCCATTGAATGAACAGGTTAGAACGTTCAATTCGTGGAGCAACGACCAGAAGAAGGCGTTCCGCAAGTATTACAAGATTGACCCGAAGACGGGCGCGGGGGCGTTGAATGGTTGACATTGACGAAATAATAAACGAGAGGGCTTCGAAAGAAGGAGTCCCAAGCTCAATTCTTGATGTAAGGGACACGACAAGAGGACTCTCGAAAGAGCTGTACACGAACAACGTCTTGAAGAATCTAGGCGTAGTCCCGGCGTGGATTACAGGCAAAGGTGTAGAAGTTTCGGACGAAGTGACGATACCGACATTGTCCGCAATCATTTCCGCGGCAGGTTTAAAGGACGACAACAAGGAAACGAAGGGCGCACGGACGGCTCTCGAAAAGTTCCTTGAAGATTTCACCGACCCGGAAGAGCGCGAAAAGATGCGCAAGAACATTGTCAAGAACGACAAGCTTGGCGAGATGGGATGGGAGACAGCGAAGGAACTGTGGAAGGCCGCGACCATAGACAAAATGAAATCAGACATCGAGAAGGACCGCATGGCCTACCTTATGGGCGAAGGCGAAGGGCAGGGTGTCCCGGAAACTGTCGGAGGGTTCGCGCAGAAGTTCTTCACGCCTAGACGCTACGAGGCTCTAGCCCGTGGAGACGAGCCGTCATTGAAGGACAACATCGGGGATGCGGTCGAGAGCGGACTAATGATGGTTCCGGCGTCCAAGTACGTCAAGTTGTTTTCAAAGATTCTAGGCCCGGCACGTAAGGTATTCAACAACAAGGTTGTCGCGAACGTTGTCGGGAACATGACGGCTCCGACGCTATCCGAAGCTATGGACGCTTCCGTCCGTGGCGAGGACGACGCTAACACCGAACGACAGGATTTCTCTCTAGGTGACGCTGCTATGGGAACGCTAACTAATTTGGGCGTGAATTATGGGCTTGCACAGTTGTTGGGCTCCGGCGGAAGGGTCGGTGCGGGTGAACTTCGCAGAAGCAATACTGGAGGCATGCGCGGCGCAGTAATTGACTTGCTCGAAAATATGGGCAAGTCCCGAACCGAGCGCGGACTTGGGAGCGCGTTGCCGGTATTCGTACAGGATGCTGTGCAGAAGATTCCGAACAACCGGGTGTCTCGAATTATCGGCGGAGGCGTGAAGGGCGCGGACAAGGCGTTCGACATTCTCGGCATGGGTGCGCCTACCTTGTTGGTGAACCGTTACGGTACGGACAAGGACGCAAAGGTGGGTGCTGCAGTATTGCCACGCTTCGGCATTAACGGTGTCGATCCAGTCAAGCCTATCGAGGAAATCCGCGAAGAAGAAAAACAGGGAATGCGTAAGCGCAAGACCGAGAAGGAACTTGCGAACGTCATCAAGGCTTCGGACGTGCTCGGTCTCGACGCCAGGGACTTGAAGTACATCAACGCAGTGAAGGAAGACCCTTCCATCGTAACTCGCGGAATTTCCGGCAAGGACGCCGACGACTTCAAGATTTGGCTCCTCGAAAAAGGACACCGCATACTGTCCGGCACGTCCTCACACCGTCCGCTGTGGGAAATCGAATAGCGGGTAGTTTGGGAGTGAATATGTCAGAAGAAATCCTTAACAAGTTCAAGAAATTTCAGGCTAGGTCGAAGGCGAAGTTCTCCGGCCTGTTCGAACGGATCAAAGACAACCGTAAATTTTTATCGAACAAGCAATGGGGAAAGAAGGACGACAAGTTCATTTCGAAAATGCGTAACCGTATAACGGTGAACGTCATATCAAACCAGTGCAACAGCGTGGCGAATTCATACGCGGCTTATCCGTTCACGTGGTTCGTGGGTGACGAGGAAATCGACAAGAAGATTGACGACTTCTTCGAGAACGACGCGAACGCATCGGCTTCTCAAGAGGCTCTGCTAGACACGACTTCTTTCGGTCTCGGCGTGATGGCGCTCGGTTCCGACATAGACGACGAAGGCAACAACGTACCTGTCATTTACTCCGTTGACGACCTCGAACGCTGTCTGCTAGATCCTGATAGCGTGGAGCAGGACGGTTCAGACGCCATGGAAGGCGCCCTCGTCGATTACCGTTCACACGAATGGATCCGTGTCCACATGGGCGAAGAATACCTTCCGTCCGAATATGCTAAGAGCGTACTCGGAGAAGCCGGATGCTCAGAACTTGTACCGATCATAACGTATTACGTTCTCGACACGGACGGCGTACACGTCTATACTTTCGTGAACGACAAGGAAGTCACGGAAACCGAAACCGACGATGAAGGCAACGAGACGGTAAAGGACAACGTAATCCCTATTCACCGAATCCCGATTTTCCCCGTCTGGGGAGAACGCATGTGGGATGACAACGACAAGAAGACCTACTGCGGGTTGGTAAGCAAGACGGAAGACGTGCAGCGCATCGTGAACTACGCTTTCACGCAGCTTGCGGAACGTCTAGGACTTTCGCCGAAACCGCAATGGCAGGGTTACGTAGAGACATTCAAGGGGCTTGACAAGTATTACAAGGAAGCCGGGACCGGCATCAATCCGATTCTTCCTAGCAATCGTCTCGCGAACGACAAGAAGACCGTCCTCGAACCTCCGAAACGTCTCGATAACCAGGTACAGTTTTCCGACGTGCAGGGCATCGTGTCGAGTACGCTCGACATGCTTCCGAGCATCACTGGCGTCGATTCGAAAGGACTCGCGGACGTAGAAACGGACGTTACCGCTACAGCCGTAGAGTACACAAGCAAGGTGTTCAAGAACAACATCAGGCATTTCATTTCCCACTTACGCACGACGTTCAAGAGCTTGGGCGATACTGTCGTTACGCTCATGGGCTATAGCGGCGTAAAGGTGAAGGTTACTCAAGGGCCGGAACACTACATGGAATTGCAGGTCGCACGTCAAGAGATTACTACGCTCATCCCGATGGTTGACCCTACGCAGAAACAGGCGCTTATCAATGCGCTTCTGCGGACTCACCCGTGCAACGAAATCCTCGCGCAGCTTTATTCCGACATCAACTCCATGCAGCCACCGACACAGAACGAGATGGAATTGCAGAAGCTTTGCGAACAGATGAAGACCGCTATCGACGGCAAGGACCAGGAAATCCTTTCTCTCACGCAACAGCTCGAAGAGACTAGAAAGCAGGTCGAAAACACGGACAAGAGCCTACAGGCGGAACTTCTCAAGGCTAAAATGAATCACGAGTTCAAGATGGAAGAGATAGCGTTGCAGTCGCAGCTCAACGGAAACATCGACGCTGATAAAGCGGCGGCGGAAGCGGACAAGGCACAGATGGACGTGGAGTCCAAGGCGATAGCGCTCGAAACGCAGAAGGTAAAGAGCGCCGCGGAAATCGCAAGGACAATGCAAGTTCCTGTCGTTGGAATGGGGGTGTAGTTCATGAAGATAGGATATTCGCCAGAGAGCATCGTAGGACTTGACGGGATGCCCCTTGTCGGTCGTGTGACCTTGTATGTACACGACAGCGACGTGAAGAAGGATATTTTCACTTTGCAGGGTGACAATTTCGTACAGGCTGCAAACCCGCAACTTCTCGACAACGCCGGAAGGATTGCCGAGACGCTGTTCTTCGATGCCGCTATCGTGGATGTACTTGTCGAGAAGTACGTAGGCGCTGACGGACAGATGTCCGTACTTTCGCCGGACACGGACTTCGAAAGCTTCGACAGGTTCGAGATAGGTTTCGACCCGATGAACGTCGAAGGTTCGGACAATGTGGGAACCATAGCGGACTTGATGGACACGGACACATCGAAGGGGTCCGTTACCGTAATCGGATACTACAGCGCCGGTGATTGCGCCCCGCGCACATACGTATGGGACAAGGACTCACAGGACGACATCGATGGCGGTTACGTTGTCGGTTCGAACATTGACGACACAGGGCGTTGGATTCTGTTGTGGAACGACGAGGTTATTCCGAGTTCAGTCTATGGAATTATACCCGGAACGAACGAGGCCAACATCAACGCCTTTTTGAACTATACGGCGACGGTCGGGTCGTTCCTCGAACATACCGCACCGATTGCAAGGTTCGAAAGCGGTACTTATAATTCGAACGTCACTTTCATTACGACTAAAGAGGTGGCGTTCGACGGAAAGGCGAAATTCATTTATGCGAATTTCCAGCTCCCGAAGATGAAGGTGTTCGGCAACAACACGGACTACATCGCGGACTTTGTTCTAGGCTCGAATTTTTTCGGCGCACATTCCTCGTGGTTCCGCACGGCTGACTCGTTCTGGAAATGCGGGGCAGGAAAGCTCGTAATCGACAACACGAACTACTTCACATCTACGTTACTCACAAGCTCCGTGACTGTGAACGGAATCATCGAAGGATCGAGTCCTCTTGGAACTACTTACTCGACCGGCGCCTATATCGGAATCGGGGCGACTTGCGAGACCGTGGGCCGCATATTCCGTCCTAATTCGGACTACATAAGGTTTACGACTGCCGGGCATGGAGACAAGTCTTTCATTAATTTGGGAACGTTCGACCCCGGACTCATCGCTGACGGTCATAAAGTACAGTATGACTACGTCCCCGACCTCGACCTGTTCGAGGACGCATCACGCTACGCGAACGTTATGGTCGAGATGAAGTCCCGTCTCGGTTCATCGATGACGGATGTCCTAGACATGCAGGGGCGCTGCATGACTGGAATCAATACCGGGATTTTCGGTGTTGTCCGTAACGTGCAATGCACGGACATGTCTGTACATGCTCAGAACAGGGTAGTTGAAATCCACAACGTCAAGACTACGAACTTCAACCCTGTATGCCAGGCGATGTACGTGTACGATTCAGACATCAACTTCGGACACCTTCCGCAACAGAACACATACTCGTACTATTCGAATTGCAGGCTTTCCGCTTCGTTCGCGTTCAACGACCCGAACATGCGATGCGAATTCGAGAACTGCCTGATAGACATGTCTTTCGACCGCGTGACGGACAACATAGCATTAGACGCTGCGTTGATATTCAACGGTTGCGTGTTCACGGCGAACCAGAGGATATACACGAAGAACCTCGAAATGTACCGCTGCAAGACAGCCCGGACGGATATAAAGGTCTATCCGCACAAGGACGGCAACGACTACAGATTGAATGTCGTACTTGAGGACAACCTTTTCGACAACGCCGAACCGATAGAGTTCACGAAGATGGACATCGTCGGCGGAGCGCGTGACGAGGACTGCTACGACTGCATTATCACTTGGAAGATCGTCGGAAATACTTTCTTAGGCAACTCCGACGGTCTAAAGATGAGGTACTGGCAATTCCGAGCCGGGAACTATCCGAACAGGACTTTCTTCAAGGGAGACGACGTACACTCGATTACGTACAAGGGAAACCACGGAAACTGTCCGTCAGAAGACATGCGCGGGCTCGTTGTTTCGGACAACCTCGCATATACTCAAGTAAATGTAGGTGGGAACGAGCTTTGTCTGTACGAAGGGTTTACGAAGCGGTGCATGCCGAAGGTAACAAGCTCGGTGTGGTATCTTGTCGGTACTTACGGATTCGAGCAGATGTTCAAGTATTACAGCGCCGTCACTACTCCATACGACAGTCTGACGTATGACATATTCATCGAGCATCCGTTGTGGTGCTTCGAGGACTACATGGAACAGACCTACGATGGCGATTTTTTCAAGCTTGCACCGGGGCTTCTCAACGACTACATAAGGATAGTGCAGAGTGGAGGCAACGACCACAACAGCAACGTTACAGCCGTTGTTGTATGATGGATGCGGGTAGTTTAAAAACGAAAAGGAACAGGAGCAAAAAAAATGTTCAGGAAAATTATCAAAGGACTCAAGGATGTATGGTGCGGTACGTTGGAATTCGACACCGAACCGAAGAAGGGCAGTTTCAACCCGGTAACATCGGAAGGCGTTTACGAAGCCATCAACGGCGCCGGAGGAGCGAAGGAAATCGTCTATTTCGACGTTGACCCGAGCGCCCCTCCGTCCGGCATCTACGAGGCCATCGGGGAAGCGCTGGCGAACAACAAGGAACCGGTAATAAAGAACGACGGTGCTGTGTACTTCTATTCCTCTACGGGGACCGACAAGTACGTTTTCGTGGGCGGGTACGATACCGATGTAGTCAACTACACGACAGTCACGGTATCCGACGACGACTCGGTTGTCAAGGAAACTGTCGATACCATAGAAGGCATGGTTTTCCCGTTGTACTACCATTCAGTTGACAACGAGTTCACTGTAGCGGACAGGACAGGACATGCACTGACGAAAACGGAAATTGCCGATGCTTACAGAGCCGGACAGATTTTCATGTTTTCGAGCTATCCCGCGTCAAACACACAGGCCCATTGGGGCTATTGCTGCGACATCAATATAAACTCCGACAACACTGGATATGCGGAGTTCTTTATCTTGTCCGCTTTCGGCGGCGATTCGTATGCGTGGGAAAAGTACCGCATCAATCTTTCGAGCGGCACGGAGTTCGTTACACTGTGGGGTCCGAACACTTCCTACTCGACGGGATACAGCGGTTCCTACGCGGACGGAGCGACGACCGTCTCGGTATCGACCACACAAAATTTCAATTCCACGCAGAAGGCGCAAGGACGCAACAACATCGGAGCCTGCGATAATGAAAACATCGCTCCGGCCTATACCAAAAGAAATTACATGGCGGGCTCCTACGTCATGCACGATGGTATCCTCTACACTAACGAGAATGCAATTGGTACTGCAGAAGACTGGAATCCGGAACATTGGACTTGGACGACTGTCGCCGAGATCATTGGAACGATATTTGACGAAATTGGCGGTGTAGAAACGCTTTTGGCAGCTTTGTAACTATAGGGGGTATAAATGAGTATTGCCAGTGAAATTACGCGCTTGCAGGGCGTAAAATCGAACATTCTTGACGCCATTGCTGCAAAGGGCGTTTCTGTGCCGAGCGGTGCAAAGCTTGCCGATTGCCCGACTCTTATAGCGTCTATCACGGGCGGTGGCGGAGAGTGGACCTATTTAAAAGAAACTATTGGCAATAAAGAGTATAAAGCCATAAAGTTAAAAGATGGTAATATATGGTTAGCGCAAAATTTAGACTATCTTTGGCAAGGACTTGAAATTGGTGGGACTTCTGCTCCAAGCACTCCGCATTGTTGGTATTATAATAACGATGAAGTGAATTATAAAAAGGGCGGCCTTATGTATAATTGGTACGCCGCAAAATATTTATCAGATAATAAAGATGTTTTGTGTCCAGGTTGGGATGTTCCGAGCAGACAAGATTTTGACAATTTAATTAATGCGTATAATGTTACCAAAGAAAATTTTGGGTCATTGGCAAAGGCAAAAGCTTTTAGTGTAGATGAAAATTATCCTCCAATATCTTGGGCTGGATATAATGCAATAGGTCTAAATATTTTACCTAATGGCTATAAGCATTATGGTGATTTTTATAATTTTGATATAGCAACAGCTAAATGGCTGAAAGAAGAATACGATTCTGGTAACGGACGTAGGTGTAGTTTTCCACCAAATGGAGGTTCCTTTGCTTACGATTTGCACGCCCAAAAAGATGAAGGCTACTCTATTATTTTGATAAAGCGTTTATAAACAAACTACTTGCACCCACTCATTTTTGGCGAATGGCTCCAAAAAACATAATCGAAAGTCGGTGATTTACCAGTATTCGGTGCGCCTTGTCAAGGATTCCCCGTGAGCCTTTTGCATTGCCCGTATAAAGGATATGACGAGTTCCGGAATACCCGTGGAATTGATAGGTACACGGTATCCCGTAAACAAGTCGTCATAAGGAAAGGTAAATTACGTTTCTTAAATTATGTGGAGACGAACTATGGCTAACGAGCACTCACAATGGCGCAAATTCCTGCAACCGCTAGTCACGGGGCTGGTAGCTTTCCTCGCGGCGGCTACTCTTTACGTCCAGCGTTCCGACGCTACCTCGATGGAGGCACGCCTTGCTGTCGTCGAGAATAAAGTAGGCGGTATCGACGAACTGCGCCGCGACGTTACCGAACTATCTAAGAATGTTTATACATTGATTGGCGAAATACGAGCCGAACGGAGGATGCACTGATGTGGACGATGCTCGTTTTCGCGGTATTTGGTGTGCTCATTGATGAGGACGTGATATGATTCTCTCGATTCCATACGAGACGCCGAGCAAGAAGAACTCCCGCGTGATTAACCGTCGCACGGGTCGTTCGTTCCCAAGCAAGGCGTACCGTGAATGGCACGAGAACGCGTCCCTGTGGCTAAAGGTGCATTACAACCTCGCTCCGCAGGGAGACGGGCCGTTCATGCTCCGCATACACTTCTATCACGGGACTAATGCGAGGTGTGATTCCGACAACAAGGTATCTTCGATTCTAGACCTTCTCGTCGATCTTGGAGTGCTCCCGGACGACCGATGGCAAGTCGTGCGGAACATAAGCGTTAGCAACTTCTACGAAAAAGGGCATCCATCCGTACAGATTGGAATTTTCCCGTTGACGGACGCTGTTTAAGCAGGCCCGAAAGTTGACAAGGTAAAATTAATAGACTATGCGTGACAGTTCCAGCGACGGCGCGTCTAGCCCGTCACGATGACCCGAAGGTGACGATGGAGACGTACTCGCATCTGCTACAGGAGGATTTGAGGAAGTCCGTTGACGTTCTTTGAGAATCATCAACTCGCGCATAAGCTCTCGCTTGTCCGCGAGAAGTTTCTTCCTTTCGTTGACGAGTTCGCGCACGGCGTCCATTACAACAGGCTCCTCGAGGAGGGCGACGGGGTATCCGTAGAAGTTGATTACCTTAGAGTTCAGTTCTTCGTACAGCATTATTTTTCATTACTCCATTTCCTTGTCGATTTTTTCCATTATGCGGAGTATCACGGCTCCGCATTGGGCGAACTCCTGCAAAGCGTGTTTCTTTTCGCCTTTTTGGTAGGCGTTCATGGCTTCGGCGAATTCTTCTAGAAGGATATTCTCGCCATAGTAGGGAGGTGCGGAGACATCGTTAGCGTGCTTCTGCGAGATTTCTAGCCAGCTCCAGTCGGTCTTCGGGTTGACAACGAAGTCGCAGAACTTCGGGTGCTTGCGACACGCGGCCTTGTGTTCGTCGATAATTTTGAACAAAAAGCCTTTTAGCTTTTCGGCATCTTCGTTCATTTTTCCTCATTCGGAGCCGACGGCAGCGGCATCCAGTGCGTTACTTCTTCTGATTTGTGGTAAGTGCCATCTCCAATATCCCATCCTTGACCATTTGACAAATAAACAGCAAGGTCGTAAAAACCGTCACCGATTCTTACGATAACAGTATCCCATTCTTCCGGCTTTTCGTCAGGGAACTTTCTCCAGCGGCGTTCTTCTTCCAGCTCCGCAATCTCCATCAGAAGTCGCCCGACTTCCTTCTTGTGGCTTTCCACCAAGCCGACAATCACCTTGTCGGCTTCGGACTTGAGGTAGTAATCCGCAAGACCCGTTCCGTCTGGTGTCGGTGCGATGTATGCTTTCAGTTCGCTCATTTGTCCTCCCAGCTAATAATCAGGTATAAATTTCCTAATGAAGTCCTATTCGAGGGCTCGTAATCCCAGCCGAGTTCTTTTACAGCGTCTATGATATGCTCTAAGGCTTCGTCATAGTCAAATCCGTCTGGCTTGTGAAACTCAACACATGTCTTGTAGCGAGCTTCTTTTGCTGCTTCTCCTACATATTCGTCAATCGGGCTCTGGACGTACTCTCTCCAGTTAAAAGCCTTCTTCGTCTCTTCCCTAGCCAATTCTGGCGTATAATGCTTAACGCTTTTAAATAAGTCTTTCATAAGTTATATTCCTTTGCTTTCTTGAGGCACTTGTCTTTAACCTTTTCCCATTTGTTCGCTTTTCGCTTGTATGTCGCTGCTACATCTTTGTTGGGATGGCTTTCGATTAGATGATACGATAGCGATGAACTTCTAGCCCATTCAGCCCTCGCAAGCCACAGTGCGCGTTTTAGTCGGCGGTTCTCCATGCCCGCGTCCACGCTCTCCGCGTAAGCAGAGGCCTGCACGCTCTCCAGCTTCGCCTTGAGTTCCGCGTTTTCGCGCTTGAGGTTCTCGTACTTCTCAAGCGGTATCTCGCACGTCATGATTGGCGGGTGTTCCGCTCCGGGGTGCGTGGGGTAATGTTTTGCGTTGCTCATGCTGCTTGCTTCTCCTTTTCTTCTCGTTTGCGTCGTTTCCATGCCTTCTGAACCTGCCTTCGGTGCTCCCGCCATGCGGGGTCGTCCTTGTGGCGCTCGAAGTATGCACGGCTCTTTTTCAATGCGTTAAGCCTTCCTTTCTCGGTGGCTCGATAACGTGCGCCACGCTCACGCATGGACTTCTTTCCGTCTGGGGTTTTCGCCCACGTCTTGTGCTGTGCGACTCGTTTCGGCGTCTTGTCGTGGCGGCGGTCGTATGCTTGTCGATTTCGCCTTCGCGGGTCTTGCTCCCTGCACGTAACGACCACGCCATGAGCGGCCACACGCTCCGCTATCATTGTTTCCCAGTCTTGCGTGTTTTCCATTACTTGCTCTCCGTTATCTTTTCCTTGAATCCGTTTGCGCAATTATCGCACAGCGGGACGAAGCCTCGTGCGTACTTGAGCCGGTATTCGCTGCACTTGCGTTCGCGTCTGCACCACCAGCATTTCATATGACATCTCCATTAAATTTTTGGCGCCGTTAGAACGAAATTTCCTTTTTAATCATTTACTTTTTGTTCAAGAGTGCATATTGTGTCGTTGTGTTGTCCGCCGTGGTTTACTATCAATATTTTTTTCATTCTGAATCCGTATTTTTTCCCTATTCCGTTTGAGTTCCATCCAAAAGAAAAAACTACCCCCCCCTTCTTCACAATTCTTGAAATCTCCTTTTTTTGATTACTCCAGAATGAATTATTTGTGTCGCTCCATGAAACACTTTTGTCAAGTTTCGTGTAACATTCTTTTATTTGCCTTGGCGAGTAAGGAGGGTCATAAAGTACACAGTCGATAGATTTGTCGTGTAAATTTTTAAGAAATTCAAGTGCGTCCATGTGGTAAAATGCTTCTGTTTCAACATCTAAGTCGTTTGTTATGTTCGCAATCTTATTGTTTCGTGCGAACGGATCGGCGATGTACCAATCTTTTTTTATGTTGTCGTATATAAAATCATGAATAGCGGGTATGCTAAACGTGTTTGAATTTGGCATTTGAAAAATCCTTTGAATTTCAATATTTTCAAATAAATCAATCATATTTTCTATCCTTTGTTCAAAAGTTTCCTCATGGATGTTGCAGATTCCAGGCGATACATCTTGCGATGCAGTACATGTTCTCCGTGGCGTTGCCGTTCACGGCATCCATGAGGTTTGGCCTTTCCCGAGCCTCAAAACTTTGCCCGTCTGTGGTCCTCGTCCGGGCTTCCGAGTAGCGGTATTATATGACCTTGTTTGTTTCTTCTCTCCGTTAAATTGTTCCTGCGACCGTCCACTACCGGGTAATCTGGCAACCTTCCACAAGGCGGTCGCAGGAGTAAACTTTGTCCGTCTTTATCGCTGGAACGGACAAACCAGCTCCGCACGGCTTGTGTAATACCCTTTTCGATTCGTCCGGCGCGGGATATTCGTTCGCCGTTGAACCTTGCGCCGTGCAAATTCAACCCTCCGGCGGCGGTACGGTATGTTTACGGGACCGATGAACGTTTGTGTGATTAGTTTTGTGTTCATGTGTCATGCCGCCATCGGGATAATAGCTAGTCATCTTTGCGCTTGAAGTCGATATCGATCTTAGTGTAGTAGGTGTACTCTGCGTTCTTCACGATTGAATCCAAGAAGCCGTTGACGAGGTTCTTTTGGTTTTCCTTCTTATTGAGGCCCTCGAGAAGTAGCTTGCGGAATTCGGCACGCTTGCTTTCGATAATGTTCTGCAACTCGCCTTTGATGAGGTCCGAGATAATGTTGCGGACGTAGTATTCGATGAGCGTGCATGCACGTCCGTTGCGGATATCGTAGTCGTCAGCCTTGGCACCATTTTCGCGCTTGACCATTGTGGTCAGCACTGCGTTGACGACTCCATTCACAATCCCAGTCTTTTCAGTATCGACTGCGTTAGCGATTGCGATAAGCACGCTCTGCTTGACGACGTCGGTGACATACTTTTGATCGACATTGAGATTGAGTCCGATTATCTGCTGCATTGGGGATTCCATAGTAATTCTCCTTTTGTGTCAAAGTTAAAGGGTGATTGACGGTTTGAGCTGAATTCACTTACGCGGCGCTCACTCTCCGTCAATCGTTCGTGGTTCCTGCGGGGCTCGAACCCGAGACCTCTAGCGCTCTACCAACTGAGCTAAGGAGCCGTGTCTGCGTACAAGCCAGCAAGCTACGGGATACAGTGTTCTTTGTTCGCCTGTACGCAGTTGGACGCATGAAGGCATCAACAATGGAGATTCCACAAGTCTTCGTAGTACAATGCATTGTCCTATGCTGATTGTGTAATCGTCATCATGCGTCCTTCTCCGTGGGCAAAAGTTGGGCTCGCACGGAGAAATTGCTAGTTTGTGTTAAAAGGGCAAATCTACGTCATCGTCGAATCCTTGCGACTGTTGCGGCTGCGAGTACGCTTGGCGCTGCTGCGGTGCTCCGTAGCCGTTGCCGTTCGCTTGTCCGTTTCCGCGCGGAGTGAGAAGCTGGAACGTATCGAGCGCGACCTCAGTCACGTAGCGCTTCTGTCCGCTCGCCTGGTCCGTCCAGCTTCGGTTCGTGAGGCGACCTTCGACATAGAGGCTCGTTCCCTTGCGGACTCCGAGCTGTTCGACGACATCCGCAATTTTGCCCCAGCCTACGATGTTGTGCCATTGGGTGTCTTCCTTCTGCTCGCCGTTGTTGTCGCGGTAGCGGCGGGAGGTGGCGAGGGAGAAAGAGACAACCTTCTTTCCGCTTGCCTGGTTCACGCGGATTTCCGGGTCCTTGCCGAGATTGCCGATTAGCATTACTTTGTTGAGATAAGCCATAGTTGATTGATTCCTTTTAAAAGAGTGAAAGTTGACGGTCTTTGTTTACTTTGTTAAGCATATCCAATAGACCGTGAGTCTTCATAATAGTGTCGTACATCTTCGGATAGCGTTTTCTTGCATATTCCATTTCTGTATTATCACCATGGGCTATCGGAACGGGGCAGAACATGCACCCCGTCCGAGCGCATCCCGTAAGCATATACTTGCCGTCAACCTTGACTATATCGCCGTACATCGGCGACAATGCAATGCGGTGCTCCACGATGTATTCCATCACGTCTTGTACCGTCCATAGTGACAACGGCGTGGACTTGTGGCGTTGACCTACGAAAGAATTGCACCCGCTTTTCATCCATCCGACAGCCCTCCTGAAAGATTCTTCTGTACGCGTTCCGATTATCGGACTTTTCTTTTCTTTTCTTT
>Ga0247611_10002297_pt1 | contig 31233 bp, 26 predicted proteins | sample 177DNAGHGhighgp2_FD_192422 | JGI IMG/M metagenome (GOLD analysis project Ga0247611, IMG submission 192422) | Sheep rumen microbial communities from Palmerston North, Manawatu-Wanganui, New Zealand - 1770 DNA GHGhigh gp2 | ecosystem: Host-associated > Mammals > Digestive system > Stomach > Rumen... | reverse complement strand
GAGGTAATCGATGAAGCAGCCCAAGCTAAGCAGGAACTTGCACGTATCAAGGCAGAGGCAAAAACGGAGGAGCTAAAAAACTCTGCTACTAAGACCGCTACGGCTGCACTCAATGGAATCAATTCTTTTCTTGGTGGTAACAAGGTGAATCGACAGGAGAAAGAAAACAAGGAACTACGAAATGAGGTGGAGGAATTGAATGGGCAGATAGAGAGGCTACATGCTGATATGCAGAAGATGAAGGACAACCGCACAAGGGAAATGAACAGAGCCAACGAGCAGCACCAACAGGAGGTCAACAACCTAAAACGAATTCTCGAAAAGGCATACCAGTGGTTCCCGAGTTTCAAGCGGTTCCTCAGTATGGAACGTGAATGTCTGCAATGTGGTTTCAGCGAGGAACAGACGGATAAACTGCTACATGGTCACACTATCAACTATAGTGGTTGGCTTCACTCCAATGAGTATAGACGGAATGCCCTTGCAGATAATGTTTCAGCACAAGTGATAAGAGATGAGAAGCGCAATCTGTTCCTGCATATCAATCAGATGCCTATTGCGAAATGGTTTAGGGAGCAGTTTAATATAAGGCAAGGGCAACAAAAGTTTCATAAGTTGTAACAAGGGTAAGGGGGCATGACACGTGATTTCTTGCTCCTTCTTCACTATTTCTGTCACGAAAGCTTTGATTAACTAATCAAACAAAAAAAGAATCCAAATATTTTGTTTATTTCAAGAAAAATACTATCTTTGCCCCATGAATACTCCATCTATAGTAAGTGTGTATCTGCACATATAGATGATGATAATAAAGTTTTTGGTGTTATTGGAAATAGAGGAAATAAAGACGTAATACGTCTCCTCTTTATAGAAAACCAAATTGGAACAACAATTGCTCTTGATTGTCTTAATGGAGGGATAGGCATGAGTGGGCAAACAAATACAAACCTATATCCCTCCATAGATAAAAATATGTATTACTCAAAAGATGTAATTAAAAAAGTTTGGAAAAGAGCAATTCCTGCAATGAATCAAAACGCTGCACATGTTCAAAAAGACAAATGCGGTGCTTGGATTGTATTTGAAGCCTATGGGGATAGGAGTAATGAATATGGTTGGGAAATAGACCATATCATTCCTATTTCTAAAGGTGGCACAGATGATTTGTCAAACCTTCAACCATTACATTGGGAAAATAACGTTGCCAAAGGTGATGGTGATTTAGTTCGTAAAGTTGTAGCAGATGGTATTCATAATAGGATTGTTCCTTATTGGAATGTCTTGTTTGAATAAATTTAAGAGAGGGCTGCAAAAGCCCTCTCTTCCTATTCATATTTTTGTTTCATCCAATTGTAGCATTCTTGATATGTACTGCAAAGATACTCTACAATGACGTGATGGTGAGTCGTTTGTTTTGTTGAATTGGAAATAGAATTTTGTCCTTTTGTATAAAAGTCTGCAAACACAATGTCCCCGACATCAATCGAACCACCAAAATAATAAATGGTATTCCGTCTTACTCCAACATAATAGTTTTTGGTCTTAACAATGTACCATTCTTTTGGCGAGACAAACTCAACAGTGCCTTTAACCAATCCTGAATACTGTGTTTCTTCTTTTGGCCTTTGCCTTTTTACAATTAACCCATTCTTTAAATTGCGCTGTACGCCTTCGTTATAAGTAAAGTCATTAAATACAGGATCAATCATAAAAGAATTCTCATCCTTTCCGTAAATTCTCCATTTTATATGTTCCCCATTGTCATTCGTCTGTACTCCAGGCAACCCCTCGTTTAACATGTCAGAACCAAAGAGCATAAAGACAAAGAATTTGTCGATGTCACTTGTGATGATGGTATTATAGTCCATCTTTATGACAGAGCATTCAGTTTGGGAATACCAAATAACAGCATATACAGAATTCTGATTCATGATATCTCTCATTTCCCTGCCGCTAACGAATTCCACATTTACCCTGTGGAACTCAGACCATTCACCCACCGACTTTTCGTAAATAACATCACATTGGGCGGTAAATCGTCCATATACATGAAAACAAAGTGATAATAAAATGAATAGAGAAAAAAATCTTTTCATAGTTACTGTCCTCCAATTTTACTTAAATCGCCACCACACGCTCCAACTAAATTGCCAAAGCATCCGAACACAAATATCAATGCAGCGACTATCCACAAGATGATAGAGCCAGCCCCGACTTTGTCGGATTCCTTACCTGATGACTTATAAGCATTATTTTGGGCGTTCAACATAATTGCGGCTACAATGCCAGCCAAAATTAATAATACAATAACCGTTGTACTCATAACTAATCCTTCGTTAATACCTTATCAATCGCTTCTCTGCTAAAACTTATACCCAGTATCTCGAAATTCTCTTCGATACTATTTGTAGAATTATACCATTTCTTGCCATTGTTCAAAGAAGCGGCTATTGAATATTCTGCTTCATCCTTGACAATAGTGTCTGTTTCAGAATAAAGGAAGGTGTGGTATTCGTATAAATACAAAAGCCCCTTTCCTTCTTTGACTCGATTCATAATGTTTGTGACAATAAGACCAACTCCTTTAGCCTCTGGCCAAGCATTTGTATATTCTTTGTTCCTTTCCGAAAGGTTCTGCTCAAGATAGTTTTCAAATTTGGCTTTTATTTCAGGAATAGATTTGTCAGGCACCTGCTTTTGTAGATACTTAAAAAAATCGGGATAATAATGACTTATCACCTTTTTGTAATCAAGTTTATTGGTTGCATCTGTCATTTCCTTCAAGTCTGCAAACAATCTTCTCTCAATATCATTTTGGGGTTGATATTCTGTATATCTTCTTTTAGAATATCCATAAGGTAAGTTTGAACTACTGGCAGATTCCGCACTAATGTTTTCTGCAATGTTTTCTTCCGCCATAGTATCAACGACTACAAATGATGAATTCTCACTATTCTGAAATGACGAGGTTTGACTGCTATTGTTCCCACATGAAAACAATAGTAGAATTGATGCAAATGATAAAATAGATTTCTTCATAGACATATTTTTGTTTGTTACTAAATACAAGAGGCGCAGACTTTCGCCATACGTCTCTCGGCTCACCACAAGCCACATCCTAATATGGGAAAGCTGCGCCCATAGGGGAACAGTCCCAATAAAGGATGTTTGCTCGTTTACTCAGGTGGTGATTGAGAGACTATTGAGCAATATGTCCTTGCACTCTTTGCTGAATGCAGCTGCAAAAATACAAAAAAGATAGCACATTCGGTATCATTTCTTCAAAAAACTAATCGAAATCTTGCATAATTCAAGAAAAAGCATTATATTTGCACCCGAAATGAAGAAGATTCTCGGATAAGACAGTCCGAATCAAACGATAACAGAACCCGTCGGCATCCCGTAGATCTGCTGGCGGGTCACCTTTTTATATAGACAGCAATGAGCAATCAGAAGCCACGTACGATAGAAGAGCAAATCAAGTTGCTCCGTTCAAGAGGGATGCAGTTCAACAGTGAGGAGTATGCGAAGGAATGCCTGTCGCATATCAGCTATTTCCGTCTGAAATACTATTGGACGGATATGATTGACGAAGAAACGGAACATGACTTCCTTGAAGATGCTTCTTTTGATGATGTGATAGCACGATACAACTTTGACCGTAGCCTCCGTCTGATTCTTTTTGATGCCATTGAGATTATTGAGGTCGCACTGAGGGCTAAAATTATCAACCATCTGTCACAGGCAAAGGATAGTGGACTTTGGTATCTGGATGAATCACTCTTTGAAAAGATGGAATACTACGAGGACTTTGTGCTTGACCTCAAATATGAGTTTGAACGTAGTACAGAGCCTTTTGCCAAAGAATACATAGCCAAGCACACAAATTGGGATAGCGAGTCAATGGAAGGTGACAATCCTGATGCATGGATGATACTGGAAGTTGCCACATTCGGCACACTATCAAAGATGTACAAGAACCTGAAGAGTCAGTTGCCCCAACGCGCCACTATTGCTAACGAGTTTGGACTATACTCTGCTAAGGAACTTTCCAGTTGGTTAGAGGCAATTTCCGTTTTGCGAAACATCATCGCCCATCATTCGCGTCTTTGGAACAGGAGCCTTGCCAAGCAGCCTATGAACATCAAGGGACATCGCGACAAGTGGTTAAACACCCCATTTACAGACAATCAGAAAAAGAAGCCCTACGGAGTTATCACGGCTATGCTCTATCTCTGCAATGCTGTATATGCAGAGAATCAAATCAAGGCAAAGATTCTTTCCCTGCTGGATAATAGCAAAGATATTCCCTACTGCAAGTTAGGCTTTACAGGCAACTGGCGAAGCGAACCGATATGGAAGTAAAGGGGACTGCTAATAAGTCCTAATTTATTTTGCCGTCTCAATTATTCTGTGTACCTTTGTCCCCGACAATGAGCCATTAAACAGGCTGGTGGCTCAGCGTCGGGAGTTCTTTTGATAAGTAAATCACGGCAGAATGAAGAAATGAGTAATCGGCTTGCCGCTTGCTACTGAAAGGACGCAAGAACCGTTGCCAGTTCGTAACCCTGATTTTTCTCAATCCTCCGAACTGCCTTTATTTACAAAAGGTTAGCGATTTTATCCAAAGATACGAAATAATGCTGAAGTGGCAAAGCGATTTTGGAAGATTAACGAAATCGTGCTAAACTCCGAAGAGGGCATGCAGAAGCGCTGGTGGAAGCATTTGCAGATTAACACAATCTCTCTCGTGCGCGCATACATAAAGTTTTTTACCCTTGTCACCGTTGCCGCCTTGCAAAACTATTTGATAATCAGTTGGTTGCTGGTAACAACGTAGCGGCAACGGTGACAACGATTGGCGATTTTGCCCAAAAAGTGGGGCGATTTTGCCTCTAAAATGAAGTAAAAACGGGTTCGTAACTATGCTGATGACTATCTTATGGGAGAGAGGCATCACTCCGCTCGATGATTCCATGCATTGGAATCAACCATTCCATGCATAGGGATGTTTAATCCGAAAGAAGGTGATACTTTGTTCCACCCTATGGAATAAGTTATTCCATGCCATGGAACAAAGTGTTCCACCCCATGGAGCAAACAGGAAGGTGCCGGCTTTGTGGGTCGAAGGCGCTGGCTTCGTGGGTCGAAGGTACTTGGCACTTGGAATAAAAAAGAAACAAGTTTTCTTTTGTTCTTCACTCGTTTTTCGTACCTTTGCAGTCGATATGAAGAAGATAACGTATATAATAGTTATATTGGCAGCCTTGTCGCTTACGTTCTCTTGTGGTAACAGGAAGAGTGCCGCAGACTATGAGGGTATGTTGGACAGTATTCGTAAGGCGGAGATGGAGAAGGAGTTGCTAAAGCCTTCCGGGGGTGATCCCGTCATTGCTTTCTTCGATTCCCTTGCCATGAAGTCTGTTCCTATGAAATATTCTCCGGAGTTTGTGGAGTATCTGCCTCAGATGCAGAAGGTACCTGCAGCATATAATAGTCGATTCGACTATGAGAGTAATGTAGACCTCTATGCTGTCAAGTTGCCTTCCTACCAGAACTATCATTTGATGTTGCTGGGTGAGAAACTGGACTCTACCAATGTGTCTCTTTATCTCTGTACGATGAATCGGGATTATGTGTTGGTAGATCGCCTGTGTATCTATGAACAGAAGATAGAGGATAGGAACGGCAGACTGGGACTCATGCGCCAGGAGTATTATGTCACGAGCCAGTATGAGGTTACCCTTGTCAGTTATTTCCGTGGTGAGGATGATGATACGGAGAGTGAGGAGGCAGCATGCCGATACGTGATCAATAAGGAGGGTAATTTTGAGGAGGTAATCATAGAACTATGATAGAGATAAAGATTAAAGACAGTCAGTTGCAGAAGGCAGCACAGACAGGAATGGACTCCTTCGTCAGTGTTTTTGTCAATGCCATCCGTGATGGTATTCAGAATGAGTTGACTACAGAGACGATGGCACAGTTGAATGCCGACCAGATCACCCTTCTTGCCTGGGATATCCTGCATGAGGAGGTGATGGATGGCGGTTTTGTGCAACTGATACATAACGGCTATGGTCCATTTATCTTCAAGAATCCGTTTGCCAAGGCAGTCAGACTCTGGGGCTTGCGTGACCTTTCCAAACTGATATATGATGCTCACACGCTTTATCTAAAGTATCATGAGAAAATAGAGCAGGACTGTACGGAGGAAGAGTTCATGGCACTGTTTGAGCAGTTTCCTGAGTTTGACGATATGGATGACACCTTCGTGGAGAGTGAGGAGACATGGACGGAGCAGATAGCCGAGTATATTGACCAGCATATTGAGCAGTTCGCTCACATAGAGAAATAAAATGAATAAAGACGAAGAGAAAATCAGGAAGAAGAGTCCTGTACAGATACGCAACAAGAAGGCATCGTTTGAATATTTCTTCATCGAGACCTATACGGCAGGGATTGTCCTGACGGGTACGGAGATTAAGTCCATCCGTCTTGGCAAGGCAAGTCTGGTGGATACCTATTGCTTTATCAATAATGGCGAGATATGGGTGAAGGGTATGAACATCTCTCCCTATTTCTATGGTTCGTATAACAACCATGAGATGAAGCGTGACCGCAAACTGTTGCTGACTAAGAAAGAAATACAAAAACTACATGCTGCTACCAAGCAGACAGGTTATACCATCGTTCCCTTGTTAGTCTTCATCGACGAGCACGGACGAGCCAAAATGGATATAGCCCTCTGCAAAGGTAAGAAGGAGTTTGACAAGCGTCAGACATTGAAGGAAAAGGAAGACAAGCGCGAGATAGATCGTGTAATGAAACACTATTAGATGAAAAGACTACAAGACTTAACACAACAGCGAATACTCGTACTTGACGGTGCTATGGGTACGATGATTCAGAAGTATAATCTTACTGAATCAGATTTCCGAGGTGCTCTTTTCCTAGATGCTCAAGGACAGATGAAGGGAAATAATGACATGCTCTGTCTGACCCGTCCTGATGTCATTGAGGATATCCATCGCAAGTATCTGGAAGTAGGTGCTGATATTATTTCCACCAATACGTTCAGTTCACAGCGTATCTCCCAGGCAGATTACCATCTGGAGTCATTTGCCCGAGAGATGGCATACGAGGGAGCCCGTATAGCGCGTAAGGTGGCGGATGCTTTCTCTACAGAAGAGAAACCTCGTTTTGTGGCAGGAAGTATCGGTCCTACCAATAAGACCTGCTCCATGTCACCTGATGTGAGTAATCCCGCTGCCCGTGATATGACCTATGATGAACTTCATGATGCTTACAGTGAGCAGATTGACGGACTGATAGCGGGCGGAGTGGACGCTTTATTGATAGAGACGATTTTTGATACGCTCAATGCGAAAGTCGCTATTGACGCAGCGATGACGGTGATGCAGCAGCGTGGTGTGGCGTTACCCATCATGTTAAGTGCCACAGTCAGCGATTTGGCAGGTCGCACGTTGAGTGGACAGACTTTAGAGGCTTTTCTTGCCAGTATCAGCAGTTATCCTGTTTTTTCTGTAGGACTGAACTGCTCGTTTGGTGCCAGTCAGATGATAACGTTTTTACGCCAACTTGCTCAGAAAGCACCTTATTATATTAGTGCCTATCCGAATGCAGGATTGCCCAACTCCATGGGTCTTTATGACGAGACACCAGAATCGATGGCGCCACAGATAGGCAAGATGATTGACGAGGGACTGGTGAATATCATTGGAGGCTGTTGTGGTACCGATGAGCGTTTTATAGAGAAATATATTCCCTTGGTCGAGGGTAAACAACCGCATCAGCCTATTAGCAAACCAGATACGATGTGGCTGAGCGGACTTGAATTGTTGGATGTGACTCCCGAAGTCCGATTTGTGAATGTTGGTGAGCGTTGTAATGTGGCAGGTTCTCGTAAGTTTTTGCGTCTGATTAAGGAGAAGAAATATGATGAGGCTATAGCCATTGCCCGTAAACAGGTCTCAGACGGTGCCTTGGTCATCGATATCAATATGGATGACGGACTATTGGATGCCCGTACGGAGATGACGACATTCCTTAATATGATTGCCGCAGAACCTGATATCGCCTCTGTCCCAGTAATGATAGACTCCTCTGATTGGGAGGTGATCAAAGCAGGATTGAAATGTGTACAGGGTAAGAGCATCGTCAATTCTATTTCTCTGAAAGAGGGTGAGGATGTGTTTATTCAGCATGCTAAGGATGTCATGCGCTATGGTGCTGCCGTCGTTGTGATGTGTTTTGACGAACAAGGACAGGCTACCAGTTATGAACGTCGGATAGAGATTGCCGAACGCTCGTATCGCATTCTGACAGAGCGTGTTGGCATAAATCCATTAGATATTATCTTTGACCCAAATGTTTTGGCTGTGGCAACGGGTATGGAGGAGCATGACAGTTATGCTGCCGACTTCATCAAAGCCACAGGCTGGATTCGTAAACATCTTCCAGGAGCCCATGTGAGTGGAGGTGTCAGTAACCTGTCATTCTCGTTCCGTGGCAATAATTATATCCGCGAAGCGATGCATGCCGTGTTCCTTTATCATGCCATCCAACAAGGTATGGACTTCGGAATTGTGAATCCCGCGACGAAAGTGTTATATAGTGACATACCACAGAATCAGTTGACTATCATTGAGGATGTGATTCTGAATCGTCAGAAAGGAGCAGCCGAAGCCTTAACAGATCTAGCAAATCAACTCTTAGAAGCACAACAAACGGAACAATCCTCAGCAGGTCAGTCTGTGCAGGCGCATCAGGAGAAATGGCGTGAGGGTAATCTGGATCAACGGTTGCAATATGCCTTGATAAAAGGTATCGGCGATTATCTCCAACAGGATTTAGAGGAGGCGTTAGGACAATATCCTAAGGCAGTACAGATTATCGAAGGTCCTTTGATGGCAGGTATGAATGAGGTAGGGCATTTGTTCGGAAGTGGAAAGATGTTTTTACCACAGGTCGTGAAGACGGCACGCACCATGAAACAGGCGGTGGAAGTGCTTCAACCCTATATCCAACAGCAACAGGAGGGTAATAGTAAGAAGGCTGGAAAAGTATTACTTGCCACTGTGAAAGGCGATGTGCATGATATCGGCAAGAATATTGTCGCTGTTGTCCTTGCCTGCAATGGCTATGAGGTTGTTGATATGGGCGTGATGGTTCCTGCCGAGCAGATAGTACGTAAGGCAATTGATGTCAAGGCAGATATTATCGGACTCTCAGGGTTGATTACTCCCAGTCTGGAGGAAATGGTCAATGTGGCTCATGAGATGCAGCGTGCAGGATTAGATATTCCCATTATGATTGGCGGTGCGACAACCAGTGAACTGCATGTCGCCTTGAAGATCGCTCCAGTCTATGGAGGACCTGTCGTGTGGATGAAGGATGCTTCCCAGAATGCTTTAGTTGCAGCCCGCTTGCTTAACAAAGAAGAGGAGGCAAAGGTGGAACAGGAACTTGAAGAGAAATACCAGCATCTGCGTGAGGAGTATGAACTTGAGCAGCAACAACTGCTCCCACTTAGTGAGGCAAGAAAACAAAAGAAAGACTTCTTTAAAGAATAAGATATTTTATAAATATGATAAAGACAATAGCGTTTGATTTAGGTGGAGTTATCATTACCATCGACCAGCCTCAGGCGATACGTCGTTTCAAGGAGATTGGGGCTGTTGATGTGGAGAACTATCTGGATCCCTATACACAGACAGGTATCTTTGGGGATTTAGAACATGGACTGATTTCCGCGGAGGATTTTCGTGTAGAACTCAGTCGGTTGATGGGGAAAGAGTTTACAGCAGCGCAATGTGCCTATGCCTGGCAAGGATATGCCAAGGAGGTGCCACAGCGTAATCTGGACACAGTGTTGCGACTGCGTCAGCAGGGCTATCGGGTGATATTGCTCTCGAATACTAACCCATATATGATGGAATGGGCAATGAGTTCGGAATTTGATGGGAAGGGTCATTCTCTTAGTGATTATTTCGACCATTGCTATTTGAGTTATCAGTTGAGAATGATGAAGCCCTCAGAGAATATATTCCGTGAGGTGTTGCGGCAAGAACAGACATTCCCTCATGAGGTTTTGTTTGTTGATGATGGTCCTCGCAATGTGGCGACAGCCAGTCAGATAGGGTTCCGCACTTACTGCCCGGTGAATGGTTCCGATTGGACGGAAGAGATTTATAAGTTCATAGTTTAGAGTTCATAGTTCATAGTTCATAGTTAAAGTTATGAGGAGATATATTTTTTTGATGTTATTGTGTAGTGTGAGTATGTTGCTGGCACAGACCTATCAGGTTCCCAAGCGTGAGTTCCGTGCCGCTTGGATACAGTGTGTAAATGGTCAGTTCCAGAACATAGGAACAGAGAAGATGCAACAGACACTTACTTATCAACTGGATGAGTTGCAGAAAGATGGTGCTAATGCTATTATCTTCCAAGTGCGTCCAGCATGTGATGCCCTTTATCCAAGTAGAATAGAGCCATGGAGCCATTTCCTGACAGGTGTACAAGGTAAGGCTCCCTATCCTTATTGGGACCCACTCCAGTGGATGATAGACCAGTGTCACAAGCGTGGGATGGAGTTGCATGCTTGGATAAACCCATATCGTGCTAAGTCGAAACTGGCTTACGCCCTTGCGTCAAATCACATCTGTAATCAGCATCCAGAGCGTGTCTTTGAGTATGATGGACTAATGGTGCTTCATCCTGCCTTGCAGGAGAATCGTGATTATATCTGTACGATTGTGGAGGATATTCTGAGGCGTTACGATGTCGATGGACTACATATTGACGACTATTTCTATCCTTATCCTGTGGCTGGTAAGACAATACCTGACGAGAGCCAGTTCCGTGCTCATCCACAAGGTTATACAAACAAGAATGACTGGCGTCGTCATCAGGTTGATTTGCTTATTGAGCAGTTGAATGAGACTATCCATCGTGTAAAACCTTGGGTCAAGTTTGGCGTGAGTCCCTTTGGTATTTATCGTAATCAGAAAAACGACCCTCGTGGTAGTAAAACCAACGGTCTACAGAACTACGATGACCTTTATGCCGATATCCTGTTGTGGGTTGATAAGGGATGGGTTGACTATACCGTACCACAACTCTATTGGGAGATGGGGCATAAGGCAGCAGACTATACAGAGTTGATACGCTGGTGGAGCGATCATGCCTCCGCTCGTCCGTTGTTTATCGGTGAGGATGTGGAGCGTACAGTCAAGCATTCCGATCCGCATAATTCTAAGAGCCACCAGTTACCTGCTAAGATGAGGCTCCATCAAGAGAATAGGGGTGTGAAAGGCACGGTATTATGGTATGCCAAAGCAGCCGTAGACAATATAGGGAATTATGGAACCAATCTTCGTAATGTCTATTGGCGTTATCCGGCGTTGCAACCTTTGATGTCGCATATTGACGACAAGGCTCCTGGTAAGGTTCGTAAGTTAAAAGTGATTGATATGGGTTCCCATCAGGTGTTGATGTGGACTGCTCCAAAGTTCAAGTCATGGAAAGACGAAGCCACGAAATATGTTGTATATTGCTTCAAGAAAGGAGAAAGTCTGAATACGGACGATCCTTCTCATATTGTAGCGATTACGACAGATACTTTTTATGAGTTACCGACAAAGATGGAACAGGGAAAGTATGTCTATGTCGTTACAGCCCTTGACCGTATGCAGAACGAGAGTAAGGTGGCAAAGAAGAAAGTGAGATTAAAGTAAGGGGATATCCATCACGAAAAAAGCCTCGATTAGTTTTGTTGTTTCGTGAGAAACAATTACCTTTGCATCCGCATTAGGCTCACATAGATGGTGATTAAAAGGGAAAGAGGTGTGAGTCCTCTACTGTCCCGCAGCTGTAAGCAACCTTTTTTACGTGAACAAATGTCACTGATATTGTTGGGAAGACGTTCACTGCTGGTTGCAAAGTCAGAAGACCTGCCTTTTGCGAATAGTAACAAATCTGCCTCTGGGGTTAGGCGATTGAAGTGGAATGAAGAAAAAATTAGTTTTAATACTGACAGGGTGGATAATGGTATTCTCTGTCGTTATGGCACAGACTGATACCATTACTGGTCGTGTGCATCAGTTGGAGGAGGTGACTGTTACTGAGACCCAACGGAAGCATACGGTAACCAGTACATCACCACTTCATCTGTTGGATAGGCAAGACATATTAACGATGGGTGTGACAGATATCGCTGATGCGCTGCATCGAATACCAGGTATCACCATACGTGACTATGGAGGTGCAGGCGGTATGAAAACCGTTTCAGTACGTGGCTTTGGCGAAAAACATACAGGTGTATGCTATGACGGTATTATGCTCTCGGAGTGCCAGAGTGGTGAAATCGATCTCTCCCGTTATTCCTTGGATCAGGTAGACCACCTCTCATTGGTGATTGGTGACAATGACGATATTTTTATTCCAGCCCGTCAGGTAACGGCACCAGCCGTTTTGAATATTCAGACTCTCCGTTTGCCTACAGAAGACAAGATGCCCCATCTGACCACCCAACTGAAGGTGGGCTCTTTTGGTTACGTGAGTCCTTTCTTGCGTTATGAGCAGAACCTCTCCAGTCGTTTTGCCTTCAGTGCTGTCGCAGAGTATGTTTATGCGGAGAATGACTATCCATACACCATCCAGAATATGACAGTGAGGCAGCATGACCATCGTACGAATAATCGTATGAATAGTGGACATGGTGAGTTCAGTTTCCTGTGGAATATCAATGCGTTAAACAGACTGACAGGTAAGGTGTATTATTATGACAACGACCGTCAGTTGCCTGGGCAGGTGCGCTATTATACAAATGTGAGCAAGGAGACACTTCGCGACCGTAATTTCTTCGGACAGTTAGCCTATCAGACACGTTGGAGCAACAGGTTGTCTTTGAAATGGCTCGGGAAGTTCAACTGGTATTCCTCCTCCTATCGTGACCCCTTATATCAGGGTGGGGTGAATGATGCAGACTACTGGCAACGTGAGGCATATACTGCTGTTGCTTTATTGTATACCCCTCATGAGAACTGGTCATTTGACTATTCCGCTGACTATGCGTTTAATAATCTCAACGGCAGTTCTGGAAGAACGGTAGTGGGGCATCCCCGTCGTCATACGATTCTACAGTCAGCAACTGTCAGATACAAGAATGACCGTCTGACAGTTTTAGGACGGTTGCTATACTCTCTTTATCTGAATGATGAGGCGAGGAACATGAGACGTCTCTCACCGTCGCTGTCTTTGTCTTATCGGGTCATAGAGGATATCGATTGGTATGTTCGTATGTCCTATAAGAACATTTTCCGGGCACCGACATTCAATGAGAACTATTACTATCACTATGGCAGCCTTGACCTGAAACCAGAGAGTACACATCAGATTAATGTGGGTACCACCTTTTCTAATTCAAATGTCCAGTTGACGCTTGACGGCTATTACAACCAAGTCTATGATAAGATTATGGCGGTACCCTATAACATGTTCGTATGGCATTGTATCAATGTGGGTAAGGTGGAGATATTGGGTGCTGATGCCACTTTCCGCGTGAATCAGCGGTTGACAGCGGATCAGTTGTTGTCACTCTCAGGTAGTTATAGTTATCAACACGCTCAAGACAAGACACTTAACGGTTCCACATCGTATGGGCATCAACTTGCCTATATACCAGAGCATACATTTAGTGGTTCGTTGAGTTATGAGAATCCTTGGCTTAATCTCTCTGTGCATACCACAGGTATGTCGAGGCGATGGGCAAACAATGAGCATTATGACGACACTGATATGGATGGATATGTGGAGGTGGGGCTCACCGCATGGCGTCAGTTTCGCTTCGGTAGACATCTGTTGGAGGGCCGTTTTGACTTGAAGAACCTGTTTAACCATCAGTATGAGTTGGTACGGTTTTATCCGATGCCAGGAAGAAGTTATCAAATGACAATTAATTATAAGTTTTAAAAAGCAATGAAAAAGTATTTATTGAGTTTTGCTGTATTGAGCACAGCGTTTTTTACGGCATGTACGACAGACAATGACAAGACACCTCAGACCTATCCTGTGGCATCGACCAGTGGTGTCTTTGTCATTGGTTCAGGAAATCTGGGTAAGGGTATTGATGGAAGTCTTACTTATTATGACTATGTCACGAAGTCTGCCACGAAAGACATTTTCTCCAGTGTCAATGGGATAAGTCTTGGTAAGACCGCCAATGATGTCCTTCGCTATGGAGATAAGGTGTATGTCGTTGTGGATGGCGAGAACACCGTCTTTGTGTTGAATGCCAAGAACATGCAGAGGATCCGTCAGATTAACATCACAGGTACTGACATGTTGGGCGAGACACAGGGTGCGTCTCCACGCCGCATCACTGCTGCTGATGATAAGATCTACGTATCTACATTCGGAGGCTATGTGGCTGCTATTGATACCGTCAACTTTGAGTTGGCTGCCAAATATCAGGTTGGCTCTTATCCTGAGGGTCTTGTGGTGAATAATGGTAAACTCTATGTCGCTAACTCTGACTATGGTAATGGCAATGCCTCTATCTCTGTCATCGACCTTAATACGAAAGCCTCTCAGATACTCACGGATGAGAATATCCGTAACCCGCAAGAGATTGCAGTGGCAGGCTCTGATATCTATTTTCTGGATTATGGACAGTTTGGCGCTGCTCCTACCTATGCCCAGGAACATGCTGGTGTATATCGTATCTCCAGTAATGGTGTGAAGGTGATTGTTCCCAATGCAACGGGAATGACATGTTATGATACGAAGATTTACACTTTCAATGATCCTTATGGCGCAACAGGCGGTGCTACCTATACGGTCTATGATATCCAGTCTGACTACTCTTACAATATTGACCTCAAGGAGATAGACAGTCCTGCCGCTATTGGTTTTGATCCTATCTCGAACTATCTGTTTGTCGCTTCGCGTAAGATGGATGGGGGATATCCCAGTTACAGTACTGACGGCTACGTCAATTTCTATGATACCACGTTCAGAAAGAAAGGCTCCTTCACTTGTGGTGTAGGTCCCACTCGTATTGCCTTTAATGTTGGTGTTAAATATGTAACATATTAATTTCGATGCGTCTCGTCCTCTTAGGATTCATTATCGTATTGCTGTCTTCCTGTGGGAACCGTACTGGCTTCTCACAGGAAGATGGTGACACTTTACATCTTAAATACGCCACCTTACTATCTATCATCAAGCATGATGGTTATACGGAGGTAGATATCCGTAATCCTTGGAAGGATGGTATGTTGTTACATACCTATATTCTTGTGCCTCGCCAAGGAGAGATGCCGAAGCATCTTCCCCATGGGTCTATTATCCGTACCCCCATTGAGCGTGCTGCTGTTTTTACTACCGTCCATTGCTCACTTATTCATGCTATGGGACATGGTGGGAATATCGTTGGTGTCGCCGATTTGAAGTATATCAAGATACCGTTCATTCAGGAACAAGTCAGGAAAGGCAAGATTGCAGACTGTGGAAACGGAATGAGTCCCATGGTGGAGAAGATCATGGATGTCAAGCCAGAAATTATCATGCTCTCACCTTTTGAGAATAGTGGGGGCTATGGTAAACTGGAGGAGATCGACATCCCCTTGGTGGAGTGTGCGGAATATATGGAGAACTCTCCACTTGCTCGTGCCGAATGGATGAGGTTCTATGGTATGCTATTTGGTGAGGAGGAACAGGCTGACAGTCTTTTTGAAGTGGTCGACAAGAACTACCAGCAGTTAAAAGTACAGGCAAAGGAGGCTGGCGAAGGTCGTTCAGTATTGATTGACAAGATGGTTGGCACAGTGTGGTACGTGCCAGGAGGCAGAAGCACCCTCGGACAAATGATACAGGATGCAGGTGGTCGTTATGCTTGGAAAGACGATGAGCATAGTGGAAGTCTCTCCTTACCCTTTGAGACTGTATTGGAGAAAGCAGGTGATGCCGAGGTTTGGCTTTATCGATATAGCAGTGACCATCAACATTCCTATCACGAACTTTTGAGTGAGTATCGTGGTTATCAACAGTTGCAGGCTTTTGCCGACAGGAATGTTTATGGCTGTAATGTCGAGCAGTCGCAGTTCTATGAGGAGGCACCTTTCCGCCCGGACTGGTTGTTGAGTGACTTCATCCAGATTCTTCATTCCTCAATGACGTCTACTATCCCTTTACGCTATTATCGGAAACTGAATGAATAAAGGAACGATATATTGCATAGGGTTGGCAGTAGTTATTCTTCTATTGTTTGTACTAAACCTCATGATGGGGTCAGTATCAATCCCGGCAGGTGATACGCTCCGTCTCCTGATGGGTGAGGAGAGTGCCAAACCCTCATGGCAATATATCATCCTTGAGTCGCGTCTGCCTCAGGCATTGACCGCTATTTTCTGTGGTAGTGCCTTGGCAGCCAGTGGACTGATGTTGCAGACCGCCTTTCGTAATCCCTTGGCTGGTCCGAGTATCTTTGGTATCAATAGTGGGGCAGGGTTAGGAGTCGCCTTAGTCATGCTGTTTCTTGGTGGCGGTATCTCCGCAGGCTCTGTCAGTCTGTCCGGCTTTGTTGCCGTCTTAGTGGCTGCCTTTGTAGGAGCAATGACAGTGATGGCACTTATCTTTTTCTTTTCCACCATTGTCCGCAACCATGTGATGCTGTTGATTATCGGTATCATGATAGGCTATATCTCTAACTCCGCCATCTCTCTCTTGAATTTCTTTGCGACAGACGAGGGCGTCCGTTCTTATATGGTATGGGGCTTAGGTTCCTTTGGAGGAGTGTCGATGAAGATGATGCCCGTATTCGCAAGTGTGACGATATTGGGTCTGATAGGTAGTCTGTTGCTCATCAAACCCCTTAATGCCCTGATGTTGGGCGATGCTTATGCGGAGAATCTTGGTATCAATATTATTAAGGTACGTAACTGGTTATTGATAGTAACTGGTGTCCTAACTGCTATCACCACAGCATTCTGTGGTCCTATCGCATTCATCGGACTGGCTGTTCCCCATATTGCCCGTATGATGCTGACGACGGACAACCATCGGGTACTGCTTCCTGCTACTATGCTGATGGGTGCCGTTATCGCTCTATTCTGTAATTTGATTACAATCCTTCCTGGTGAGACTGGTGTCATTCCGCTGAATGCTGTTACGCCGATGATAGGTGCTCCAGTGATTATCTATGTGATTATTAAACGTTGAGAACAATGAGAAATATTTTATTAGTCCTAACCGCTTTGTTATTCGTTGCCTGTGGAAATAAAGGTACCAAGGCAGTGAGTGAGGAGATGCAGAATGATTCCCTTGCATTGATACAGCCTAAGTATGCCAAAGGCTTTACCGTCAAGTATATGGAGAATGGTGTCCGACTGGTGGAGGTAGAGGACCCGCAGAAGGATGATGACAAGATGCCAGTGAGTTATCAGTTTGCCTTGGTGCAGAAGGGGAGTGATGCCGATATTCCAGAGGGCTATACCAAGGTGGAGGTTCCTGTGGAGCGTACTTTGGTGATGACGATGTTGCAACTCTCCAACTTCACGGCATTGGAGGCCCACGACGTGGTAAAGGGAATTACAGGAACGAAGAATCTTTTTAATAAGGATATCAAGAAACGAGTAAAGGACGGTAGTATTGTGAAGATAGGTATGGAGGGTAACTTCGATACCGAATTGATTCTTGCTGCCAATCCAGAGGTGATCTTCATCTCTCCCTTCAAGCGTGGTGGCTATGATGCCATCAAAGAGACAGGTATCACGTTAATCCCTCATTTAGGTTATAAGGAACTGGACCCGTTAGGACAAGCCGAATGGGTGAAGTTCGTAGGTCTGTTTATTGGAAAGGAGAAAGCAGCCAACGAGTTGTTTGAGGGTATTGAGCATCGTTATCAAGATGCAAAGACATTAGCAGCACAGGCAAAGACCCGTCCGACCGTGTTCAGTGGTGAGATGCATGGCGGCAACTGGTATGCCGTCGGTGGTAAGAATTTCCTTGCACAACTCTTCCGTGATGCTGGTGCTGATTATATCATCAAGAATGAGGATACGGGCGGCTCGACGATAGAGTTTGAGCAGATGTATGCCATGGCTGCCAATGCCGACTACTGGCGTATCCTCAATAGTTATCCTGATACGTTCAGTTATGAGGCATTGAAGGCTTCTGAGCCTCGTAATGAATTGTTCAAGGCATTTAAAGAGAAGCAGGTCATCTATTGTAATATGAAACAAACTGCTTATTACGAGTCTACACCTGTAGAGCCTGATGTGGTATTGAAAGACCTGCTTGCCATCTTCCATCCTGAGTTGGTGGAGAAAGATTATCAACCCAAATACTATCAATTGCTGAAATGAGAAACCGTGTTGCTCTGAACATCCTGCTTCTGCTGTTGAGTATCATCCTGTTGTTTGTACTCAACCTTTTACTGGGTACTGTTAAGATACCTGTTAGTGATGTGGTGGCGACACTGATGGGGAGTCAGAACATAACAGAGATTACACGCAATATCATATGGAGTTCACGAGTGCCACAGGCTCTGACGGCAATGGTGGCAGGAGCAGGACTTGCCGTAAGTGGTCTGCAGATGCAGACAGTCTTTCGCAATCCGCTTGCCGGACCTTCTGTATTGGGTATCTCCAATGGTGCATCGTTAGGTGTTGCCTGTGTGGTTCTGATGTCGGGTTCATTAGGAGGTGTCGCCCTGAGCCGGTTGGGATATCTGGGTGATGTCGCCATGTCGATAGCGGCAATTATCGGATCCCTTGCCGTCATGGCACTGATTCTCTACGTATCGCAGAAAGTGAAGGGTAATGTCACCTTATTAATAATAGGTGTGATGATAGGTTATCTCGCTACCGCTGTCATTGGTGTCTTGAAGTTCTTCTCGGCTGAGGAGGATATCAAGGCGTATGTGGTTTGGGGGTTAGGTTCTTTCTCCCGTGTGTCTGGCAATCAGATGATCCTCTTTGTCATCCTAATGGCAATCCTATTACCGTTGAGTATGTTACTGGTAAAGACAATGAACCTATTATTGTTAGGTGACGGTTATGCTCGTAACTTAGGTTTGAATATCCGTCGTGCCCGTATGCTGGTGATTCTGTGCTCTGGGGTGTTGGTCGCTATCGTTACCGCCTACTGTGGACCTATCATGTTCATTGGTCTTGCAGTACCCCATCTCTGTCGTGCTATCTTCCGCAGTAGTGACCATCGTATCCTGATGCCAGGAACGTTACTTGCCGGAGCATCATTGGCATTACTTTGTAATCTCATAGCCCGTATGCCTGGTTTTGAGGGTGCCTTACCTGTCAATAGTGTGACGGCATTGGTGGGTGCACCTGTTATAGCGAGTGTATTGTTCCGTCGTCATCAATCAATAGAAGAGTAAGGGCTGCTTGTGGCACGATGGGTTCGCAGAACTGCAAGCAGTGATGGATCACGACTCGGCAGAAGTCTTCCGTCTTCTCTTTGGGAATCCTTTCCCATAATTCTCTGGCAAGAGTCAGGTTAGTAAGGTCGATAGGACAATCTGCTTCTTCAAGCATAGATGCGATGAAGGTCTTGTCCATCACAGTCTTTTTGCTGTGGGTATCCAGATTGCCAGCAGCAAGTTTCACAGCCTTTCCTAACATCACCCCTAATGTGACATTCTTGAAACCCAGTTCGTGGCCTATCTTCAATGTCTCACCAATATAGTTGCCATACTCCACGAAAGCCTGTGAGGGCAGGGTGGGATAGTATGCTCTTACAAATCGCTCACTCTTCGCCCCGCTGTTGATGACGACTCGCTCCGAACCACTTGCCTTTGCCACCTCCATACATTTACGGATGCTCTGGATGAAAGCCTCCTCAGAGAAGGGCTTGACGATACCACTCACTCCTATGATGGAGATTCCTCCCTCAATTCCTAAACGGGGATTGAAGGTGCGACGGGCAATCTCCTCACCGTCGGGAACGGAAATGGTTACTTTTAATGAAGAATGATGAATGAAGAATGATGAATGATGAATGTTTTCTTCAATCATCTGGCGGGGTGCTTTGTTGATAGCAGGCTCACCAGGAGGATAGTCGAAACCAGGAAGGGTAAAACGTCCTACACCTTTGCCACCTTCTATGATGATTTCTGAATGCTTGTCACTCTTCGTTATCTGCTTAACACTCACTCTTACCTCAATACCATTTGTCACATCTGGGTCGTCACCTGCCTCTTTGAAAACAGAGACATATCCGTCTCCATAGGTCACAGGAACATGAATCGTCTCACCGTTTGGTAGGATGACTGGTACTTCGGCTGGTGTCTCGTTCTTTAAGAGTCGCAGGGTAGCACCAACAGCAGCGGCAGTGGCACATGTACCCGTCGTCAGTCCACTATGCAATGGATAGAAATCGGGCAATAGTTGTTCCACCATCCTACGTAAACCATGAGGACCGTTGACGATATGAAAGACATCAGAGGTTGCTGGACGTTTCAGTACGATGATACGCATTCCCTTTGCTTTTGCGGCATCAACCTTTTCTTGAAAGCCACCTGATAATCCGCTTTCTTTCAAAAGGATAGCCTCTGCGCTAGTGTCGATAATGGAACTGTCTTCATAGTATAGCAACTGCTCGTCTGTCGCACCTTGTGCCTTGGCAAGACGAATAGAAGACTCACGAGGAAGAATACGATAATAAATCTTTATTCCCTTTGCTTCCAAAGGTTTCAGTTTCGCTATCGATTGTACCCCAGTAGTGGCAAGTAAGGAATGAATATTGGTAGGAACCTGTGCATAGTCATCAATCCATGTCAGATTGCTGTCCCTTTCAGGAAAGATACGCTCATAACGGATAGCAGGAACTCGTAACTCCTTTGCCACTTCCGCAACCGTCTCATGCAGTTGTTTGGCAAAAGGATGGGCGGCATCAACCAGCAATTGTATATCATGCTCTCTACAGAATGCAATCATCGCTTGCTGGTCTAAAGTCCCATGCAATCGAATACCATGGTGCAATGCCACCTCTTGCTCTTTCGTTTTAGTAGAGTAATAATAGGTGGAACCAGATTCTTCCAGCACCTCCACCGCCTTGCGTCCTTCCGTTGTTCCTCCCAATACGAGTATCATGTAGGCAAAGGTAGTGCAAATCGGGGGAAAAGCAAAATATATCGAGATTAATTTTGCTTTTCCCTCAAATATTCATACCTTTGCTTTTGAAATAATAAAGCATTGATATAGAATTGTGATGACAAAAAAGGAAATAGCGTCTCTAATATTTTTGTTATTGACAATAGTAACCCTCATCATTTGTTGTCAGTTAGAGAAGGGAGTTTTACGCGATATATGTACTTTATTGGGAATGTTTTTCCTATATTTTTCTATGGATCCGTCATGCTCAGTGTTTAAGAAAAAGAAATGGGGGAAGAATATTAAGAATCCAGTCGTGGAGCGAACACCTCTTACATCAGAAGAACCATTAGAGGTTGTTGATACCAACAACAAAGATATCTATTTAGTGATTAAAGAGTCTCTTTCTGATACATTCTTTTGCTGTCATTATATAGACGGAGGTGTTTGTGAGAATGAAATATATGCCATCAGTCCAGATAAAACCTATTACCGTTTAGACATAGATGAGTTACCTGAGTATTACTTGAATTTGTGCGATGTGTCGGAGGAGAAGACGAATGGTGATATAGATTACTTATGTTCTATATCTTCCGCAGACTTTGAGCATGTGAAGAATTGTTATCTTGACTCAAAGATAGAGGCAAATGAAAGTGCGATGCGAGAATCAGAAGACACTTCTAATAGAATTGCGAGATTTGTGGTTAAATGGATGGTATTCTTCGCAATAATATTCCTATTTACAGGGTTATGTGTTTTTATAGAATCATACCTTCCATATCAAGATGGCAATATGTACATGATGATTTTTGTAATAATGACGATTGTATGTATATCGGCACTTTGCTATTCCTTGACTGATAGGGCATGGATTGCTCGTCGTGGAAAATGGATAGGTGAAGATTTTCAAGTACAGAAGAATAAAGAGACAAAAGATGTTACTTATTATTTGGCTGGTAGTGAACTCAGTCCCACATTCTTCCTGTATTACCAAAAGGAAAAATTGTTCTTTTATGGTCACAGAATAGATTTGCCCATTACAAAGGATGTGCAATTAATTCCTGTGCAAATGATGGAGATGGAGAAATGGGTGAGGGATAAAGATTATATCCTTGATTATAACATTTCCGATAAATGCATTCTTGGTCGGTATACTTATCATTTCTGTATGAACAGAGAACAAGCCACAAAACCGCACTTACTTGAAATACGTGAATGGCTGAAAACACAAGAGCCCAACAATGAGTCCTCGTATTTACTTTTTACCCTTTCAAATGGTGATTATTATGTTGAATATGGTCAACGAATGATTCAGCGGATAATATATAAGGACAATGAGGGAAACAAGGAAAAAGTACGCTTTGCAGAAAATGACAAGAATCCGTATGACGGGGTGTCGAAAAATGTCAAGCGTTTCCTGATTGACTTTTTTGATTATCATGCCTTAAATTCTTCCTCTTATCATATTCTGACGCATGAACAATTTCAGGAAATATGGGAATGAGTTGAGCATATATTGCCAGTTCGTTTCCCCTACACGTAATTTTTCAAACCCTTGTCACCGTTGTCACCTTGCAAAACTATTTAGTTATCAGGCAGTTGTCGGTAACAACGAAGCGGCAAGGGTGACAAGGAAAGGTGCTTTCGATATAAAATGCCCATGATTTCTTCATGAACAAAACAAGTTGTTTTGTTCCGATGAGGATAATCTTAATCGATGAAAGGGATGCCTCCTATGAGAACAAAACAACTTGTTTTGTTCCGAAACCCATACCTCCTGTCTGTGAAGGCACCGCTTCCGAGGTCTAAGGTACGGGTGTCAAAGGTCTAAGGTGGTGCCTTTGTCCTACGAAGGGACAGGCTTCGTCAAGTGTTCACGCTTCCCTCTGTCTGAAGAGGTGGGTGAAGTGCTTGGAATAGAGTTCTGAGAGTCCTTGACGATTGTCGATAGCCTCACCGACTACCAGCATGGTCGTAAGGGTGAGGTTGTTGTCATGAACAATCTTAGAGAGGTCTTTCAAGACACCACGATATATCTTCTGGTCCTTCCATGTCAGGTGGTAGCAGGCGGCAACAGGGGTGTCCTCCGGGTATTCCATCAGCAATTCACGTTGTACGTCATCCACAATAGCGGCACTCAGGAAGATACACATGGTCGACTGGCTCTTGGCGAGCAGATGCAGTTGTTCTTTCTCCGGCATGGGCGTACGTCCCTCACCACGAGTCAGGATGATGGTCTGAGTGCGCTCAGGGATCGTGAACTGACTGCGCAGTTCGGCGGCAGCGGCAAGGAAGGAGGAGATACCCGGGGTGATATGATAGTCCATCCCCTCACGATCGAAGAAAGCCATCTGTTCTTGGATAGCACCAAAGATACAAGGGTCACCTGTATGCAGACGGACGATGAAATGTCCTTTGTCGTAATGCTCCTTCATCAACGCACATTGCTCCTCCAAGTTCATATTGGCAGAGGAGCGAACTACAGCCCCAGGCTTATGACAATCAGTCAGTTCGCGAGGAACGAGACTGCCTGCATACAAGATCAGGTCCGCACGTTCCAGCATCTTGCGTCCACGAACACTGATTAAGTCGGGGTCACCGGGACCAGCACCTACGATCTCGATATGTCCCTTTTTCTCCCTCAGATGATGATAATCGATGGCAAGGGCAGCCGTCCAGTTTTTGCCTTTCACCTTAGGCATGATGAGTTTGCCATGGTTAGAGCCAAGGATAGCGGCAGCCTCGCAGACACTGGGTGTCCCCACATGCTTCTTGACAATCTCGCTGGGATGAGGAACGTCGACCTTTGCCAACTCCTCAGCGGTAAAGAACAATACCTCCTCCCCATAATCGTCCTCTAAGACTTCGATAAACTCCTCATCCTCTTTCACGTCGATAGTACAGTACCGATGGGAGCAGGGCAAGATACCCCGATCGGCAAACGCTTGGTCTATCTCTTCATAGATACACTCGTAATCGTCGGGGTGATTAGCAAGTCCGAACCCTATCGTACCCACCATCGGAACATATTGGAGAGAGAGCATCTCGTCAGGTGCATAGCGGATAAAGGGAGATACGATAATCACCAACTTGAACTTCCTCGGGTCAGCCTCACTGATGTCGTTGATGATGGTGACATGGTCGGGGAGGGTGCTCTCCAGATAGTCCGTACCCTCGTCACGCACCTCTAATAACAAGGCGGTAGGTTGGCGATTGACGAAAGCGTAGATACAGTCGTTCATGTCGTCATCAGTGGCAAGAGGCCAGTCAAAACGTTGCTCGAGCGTGTCGAGTGCCCATAGTCCGGCATTGTCACTCTGGGTGGTGATGACCGCTCTTGTACCCAAGGCTCCAGATATCTGCTGCGTGAGGTCGTTAGCACCACCGATATGTCCAGACAATACAGATACCACATGCTTGCCGAAGGTGTCTACACAGACCACGGCAGGATCCTCGTGCTTGTCTTGTATATAGGGAGCAATGGTGCGTACACAGATACCCATCGCACCTATGAACACAAAAGCATCATACTTCTTCCATTGCTTGCCAACGTCTGTACGGTCTATGACTTTGGCTCGTAATTCTCTTTGAAGGATATCGGCTACCTCCTGTCCTGCGTCACTAATCTGGATAATCGCTATTTTCTGCATTTTAGAATTGTTATAGGGTGATTGTCATTCAGTTGTATTCTAATAGGTGGTTCTTGCCTGAGACCTAAAGCCGCACAAGCCTCGTCCCATAGTTGATGACTGTCTGTCGTCACTTTGGGAGCGATGACACTATTCATCACGATACATCCGTCATCAGCAAGAACATCCACTACTTTCGCCATGATCTCCTTCAATTTACCCCCATGTCCCCCAATGAAGACGGCATCGGGGCGCGTTTTGTCTGTTGTCATGACATGACAACAGACAGCACAGAAATCACCCATGTGGATGTTGATACCTGGGGCACCGAAGCGCCGCATGTTCTCTTGGATGATAGCCTCGCACTCAGGACGAATCTCAAAGGCATCGATGTGCAGATGGGGGAACTGCAGGCGAGCCTCGATGGAGATGCTGCCTGTGCAGAAACCAATATCCCATAATGTATGATGGTGGGGTAGGTCGAGCGCTTGTAAGGTCAACAAACGAATCGGCATCTTGGTAATCATCTTCTCTCTGCCGTCAAGGAGGGTGAAGGAATGGTCGGGGATGCCGAAGGGAGTGGTTGGGAGTTGAGAGTTGAGAGTTGAGAGTTGAGAGTTGGGAGTTGAGAGTATTAAGCAGTTGGGTAGTGTGAAATCGTGATGGGTGGCTTCCTCAAGGGGGAGAGTTGTCACTTTCTCCTTGTCAGGATTACCTAATTGCTCGCCTACAGACATCTGGTATTGTGTATAGCCATAGTCCAGCATGCGTTGGGCTATTGTGGCTGGGGTGTGCTCTTTGTCTGTCAATACCCCCATCTTAGGTGTCCGTTCAATCAGAGCACGGTCGAACTCCTGCCATGGTCTGCCTGTCAAGGAGACGATACGCATATCGTGATAGGGCATCAGCAGGCGATGGGCAAGGAGTTGCAAGGAGTTGAAAGTAGGGTAGACCACCACCTCTGCCTCTGGCATCTTCCGTTGGATGGTGTTGGCAAAACCGAAGAACAGCGGATCACCACTGGCGAAAACAACGATGGAGAGTGGAGAATGGAGAGTGGAGAGTGAAGAATATTGTTCAAAGACAGCATCAAGAGGGACGGTGATGTCAATCCATTGGGCATCGGCAGGCAGAAATGGAGCGACAATCTCATGATGTCGCTTACCACCAGAGAACACCTTACCGCTCTTGATGATCTCCATCACTTCCGGAGGGAAGAACGGTGTCGGGTTGTCGGATATGCCAATAACAATAAACTTCATCCTTCAATTCTTTGCAAGCAAAGCGTCTTGCGGCGATTACTTCAATTCTTCAATTCTTTAATTCTTCACAGGTCCCGTCCGGGTTTTAGTTGTTCCGCATCATCAAAACAAAGGATGGCATTACAGAGTGTCGCGGCAAGATTACTACCACCCTTGCGTCCTTCCACGATGATTTTAGGAATATCCTTGAACGGTTTCACCATGTGTTTCGACTCACAGACATGCACGAAACCGACTGGTGTCGCAATGATACCGGCAGGATGAGCCTTGCCTTTACGTATCAACTCACAGAGTTCCATCAATGCCGTAGGAGCATTGCCAAAGGCGAAGAGCGCGTCAGGATGCTCCTCCACCGCAAGACGGATGCCAGCCTGTGTACGGGTAATCCCCTCAGAGGCAGCCATCTCTGCCACCCGTGGGTCTTGCAGATAACACTTCGCATCGACACCCAACCGTTGCAGTGCTCCTTTCCGAATACCGCTGGTCACCATGGTGACATCCGTGATAATCGTTTTTAAAGTACCATCCTTCACCTTATGATATAACGTCTCTACCGCTCCGTCGTCCGTATAGAGAATCTTCTCCATCTCAAAGTCGGCAGTGGTATGGATAGCATGCAGCAAAGCCCATTTATGGTCGAGGGGAATCTCCTTGTTTTGTAACTCCGACTCAATCCGTCGGAAACTCTGAATCATAATCTGCTGTCCTGGTTTCAAATCGTCAAAAGCATCCTCCCGATAATATCCTCGGGGTGTGATGATCTTCCCTTCATCGATATACGATTGCGAATTACCGATAAGGATGACCGTAAACATATCCACGTCCTCCGGGTTGAAGTCACGAAGGGTCGTCACCTTCACCTCCTGTTCTGTTCTGCCTGCCTGACGGACATAGCCTACAGGGGTCTCACCGCTACGCTCTTGCAGGAAGAGTTCCTGCAAACGGTATAACTGCCAATAGCGTCCATGACTCTTGGGATTGTAGATCGCCGTGACGAAATCCCCCACGGCGGCAGAACGGATGCGTCGCTCTATCGTTTCCCATGGTGTCATTAAGTCGCTGAGGGAGATGATACACAAGTCATGTCCAATAGGAGCACCCAATAAGGAGGCTGCCTTCTGGAAGGCGGAGATACCCGGCAGGGAACAGATCTCAATATCCACATCCCGCTCTTTCCGCATTTCATAGATGAGGGGTGTCATGCCATAGATACCAGCATCTCCAGAGGAAATCACCACCACCGTCTTACCCTGTTCCGCTAACTCGAAAGCCTGTTCTGCACGTTGGCGCTCTTTCTTCATACCCGTGTCGATACACGTGCAGTCTGGTCGAAGGAAAGGTTTCACGAATTGGAAGTAGTATTGGTAGCCAACCACTACATCAGCCTCACTGACCGCCTCTTGGACGGCATAGGTCATGTCCCCTGTATTACCAGGACCGATTCCTACTATGATGATCTTCTTCATTTCTGCTCTACAGTTATTTGTTCGTGCTTAATAGTTCATATACTTTGTCTACATTCACATACTTGCGGATATGTGCTGCCAAGCGATTGTATTGCTCTTCCTTGAAGGCATGGTAGTCAAAAGGTCTGTTATTCTCTGCGAGTCTGTCAGTAAAGGGTTGCAGCAGTGCGTCAATGAAAGCGGTATTGTCGAGAATACCATGAACATAGGTGCCCATACAATGGTCATCCACCTTATAGCCGTCCTCCGTACCATTATGCAGATGCAACAGGGGAGACGGTTTCTCCAACGGGGTAGTCGTACCTTGGTGAATCTCATAGCCTTGTCCGAACTCACAGGTCACTTGCCGGGTTTTCTTTTCACCGTCAATAATAGTCGTGACAGGCAAGAGTCCCAGTCCGGGAATACGCTCGATGTCACCTTCCGTGTGGTGGGGGTCACAGACCTCACGCCCCATCATCTGATAACCTCCACAGATGCCAAGGATGGTGGCGCCGCGGCGACGTGCCTTCACAACCGCTTCCGCCAATCCATTACGCCGCAGATGATACAGGTCATCTATGGTTGACTTGGAGCCGGGCAGGATGACTATGTCCGCGTCTTCGATATCGGATGCATTGCTGGCATAATAGAGATGTATTCGCGGGTCATGCTCTAACACGTCGAAGTCGGTGAAGTTACTCATGTGGCGGAGAAGTACCACGGCACAGTTAAGTGTAGCACTTTGAGCGTAATGGGCTTTATGCTCCAATGACACGCTGTCCTCTTCCTCTATATGGATATCAGTGAAGTAGGGGATAACACCCAGAACAGGAATATGACAGAGATCCTCGATGATTTGAATACCTTCTTTAAAGAGTTGGATGTCACCACGGAACTTGTTGATAATGATACCCTTTATGTGTTTTCTTTCTTCCTCTGTGAGAAGCATGATACTGCCGTAGACACTGGCAAAGACACCACCTCTGTCTATGTCGGCTACAAGGATGACATCAGCACCAGCGTACATCGCCATTGACATGTTCACCAGATCAACATGACGGAGATTTATCTCGGAAATGCTACCGGCACCTTCCATGACGACAGGGCTATACTGGGCTGCAAGTCGGTCAAAAGCCTCGTGAACGGCAATACGTAGGCGATCCCTTCCTTCATTGCGGAAATAACTACCTGCCGACTGGTTGCCGACGGGCTTGCCGTTCAGTACCACTTGGGAGGTGTGGTCGGATTGGGGTTTCAACAGGATAGGGTTCATATCCGTATGACAGGGGATTCCTGCCGCCTCTGCCTGTACTGCCTGTGCACGTCCGATCTCCAGTCCTTCAGGAGTGGCATAGGAGTTGAGGGACATATTCTGTGCCTTGAAAGGTGCAGGGTGATAGCCGTCTTGTAGAAAGATACGACAGAAACCTGCGGCAATCACACTCTTGCCGACATCACTTCCCGTACCTACGAACATCAACGGATGTAATCTCTTGCTCATCGCTCAATTAAATATAGATGCGTATAACTTGCCAATACATTCTTATATCTCAAGACTGGTGTGTCAACAGGATTGCCTTTGGCATCATATACCTGTGTGACACTTTTGGGAATAGTCCCCAGGAATTGGGTGTAGTGGAACTCGTGTCCTCTGTATTCTTTACCGTCCAGCATAAAGCGCCGGTAACCTAAAGATAGTTTACGGTCAGCCTTCTTAGCGGTAATCTGATAAGGTAACACACCACACATCGGATACTCGCCGTCGTCTGTCACGATGGACTTACAGAGATACATCATCCCTCCACATTCGGCGATGATATGTCCGCCACGCTCAGCATATTCCTTGATAACCTGACGGGTCGTCTCCGCCTTGACCAAGGCTTCCAGATGCTTCTCAGGATATCCACCTGGCAAATACAACAAGTCTATCCCTTCCAGATTCGGTACCTCCGTTTCCGGGTCGAAGAACATGACCTGTTGGAAGGAGTCAATCACCTCTTGGTAGAGAAAAGAGAACGACTCTCTGTTTCGTGCTATCAGAACGTTAATAGTCTCTTCCATCTTACTTTCTCTTCCAATAAATCCACTAACTCCTGAATACCACCTATCTCGCTATAGTCCAGTCCTAAATAACGGGAACCTTGTTCGAGGGATGCTTTCTTAGGTAGATAACCAAGGCACTCCACTCCCTGTTCCTCGCAAACCTCCTGCAACATTCTGAAATGTTTCTCTGTTCCTACCTTATTAAATATAACACCCAGGAAACGGATGTCTTGGCGGAAGTGGAGAAAACCAGCCAACAGCGCTGCAGTAGAATAGGCGGCCGATTTTGCGTCAACCACAAGAACGATGGGGATGTCCAGCAGACTGGCTATCTCGGCAGAAGACCCCTTGTCCTTGTCATAACCGTCAAAGAGCCCCATCATTCCCTCAACGATACACACATCAGCATCTTCACCATATCGCTCAAAGAGTTCACGGACATGTCCTTGCGTTGCCATAAATGTATCGAGGTTGACAGAAGGTCTCCCGTGAATGCTCGCATGAAACTTTGTGTCAATATAATCGGGACCGCACTTAAAAGGCTGAATACGATAACCCTTTCGTGTTAACAATTCCATCAGTCCTCGTGCAATCGTTGTCTTGCCCGAGCCACTATGTGGGGCTGCTATCATGAAAGCGTTCTTCATGCTGCAAAGATACATACTTTTTGTCTTATTTGGCAATAAGGTAGCAACTTTTTCACTTTTCACTTTTCATTTTTCATTTTATTTCGTACCTTCGCAAGCGTTAAATAACAGAAAGTACGTTTATGAATAGAATCCTTAGTGGCAGCAGCCTGAAGATGATAGCAGTGATTACAATGGCAATTGATCATATCGCGTCTCATTTCCTTCGTTATCATGAGGTGTTTATGACCCCATTGTTGACGTATCACGGAAAGAGTCTGACCTATTATTTCCTGTTGCGTGCCATAGGACGACTGGCGTTCCCGTTGTTCGCTTTTCTTATCGTTGAAGGATTCCAGCATACTCGCAATAGGTGGAACTATGGTCGTAACCTCTTTATCTTCGCACTCATTTCTGAGATTCCATGGTTGTTGGTGCATGGAGGTACGTTACGACTGCTGGGGCATAATGTCATGTTCACGCTGTTATTAGGCTATCTGGGACTTTGTGTGTTGGAACGCTATCGCACTGATGTCCGAAAACTAACACTCTATCTGTTGGGGATGTTCGTCTTTTCGGTTATATTCCGAGCAGAATACGATGGTTCTGGTTTCGCCTTTATCCTGCTACTATACACCCTACGGCAGCACAGACTTCTACAAGCAATCATTGGCAGTTGTATGTTACCTATGAAATGGGTGGCAGGTCTTGCCTTCATTCCTATTAATATGTATAACGGACAGCGTGGCTTCATCCGTGGCACGTTTGCCAAATATGCCTTCTACGCTTTCTATCCCCTTCACCTTTTACTTATTTACTACCTCAAATACTAAGTCGTAGCGTAAGTTCAATTAAGAAATGCAACTTTTGGAGAAAATAACAAGGAACTGAGAAGAAAAGATTTTTTTTCAGGAGAAAGAGGGAAAATCCCTCTCTCCCTGATGGAAAAATTGGTATCTTTGCAACCCCTTCCAAAAGTTACATAAGATGAGCCAACTAACCAGTGCGCAAAGGTACACAATTTCTGTGATGTACAAGCAAGGTTTTGCGCAAAAAGTGATTGCGGAGACGATAAAGAAGGATAAATCGGT
>Ga0247611_10002296_pt1 | contig 31237 bp, 24 predicted proteins | sample 177DNAGHGhighgp2_FD_192422 | JGI IMG/M metagenome (GOLD analysis project Ga0247611, IMG submission 192422) | Sheep rumen microbial communities from Palmerston North, Manawatu-Wanganui, New Zealand - 1770 DNA GHGhigh gp2 | ecosystem: Host-associated > Mammals > Digestive system > Stomach > Rumen... | reverse complement strand
CGTTTCATGCCTGCAAAGATAGTGCAAACCGAGCGAAATACCAAATTAATTTGAGTATTTCCGAGGTGCCGCCTATTTTCGACCGAAGGTCAGAGATAGTGCAAACCGAGCGAAATGCAAAATAAAAGACAAATAATGCAAAAATGATGATTATATTATAGATAATCAACATCCTTTTGTACTTTTTGTCAAAAACGTTTGGCTGTTTCAAAGAAAGTTCGTAAATTTGCAATTGATAATTTGATAGTACAACTATAAGAATATAGGCGTTTTAAGGATGCTTTTCAATTCATTATCTTTTTTGCTGTTTTTCCCAGTTGTCTGTTTGTCATATTGGCTGGCACCAGACAAATTTCGAAATGGTCTTTTGCTTATTGCGAGTTATTTTTTTTATATGTGTTGGGAACCAGCTTATGCATTAATAATATTATTTACCTCTATTTCTACATGGTATTGTGGTAATAAGATATTTAAGGTTACTCGATATCGGAGCTTATATCTTAAGTTATGTTTGTCCATTAATCTACTAATCCTCTTTTTCTTCAAATATTATAATTTTGCCATAGAGTCTATATTAAATTTCTTCTCTTTTTGGGAAGTTGTTAAACTTGATATCCCTTATTCCTCTTTTCTCCTGCCAGTTGGAATATCGTTCTATACGTTTCAAAGTATTGGTTACATAATTGATGTATATAGAAAAGAGATTGAACCGGAGAAAAATTTTTTCACATACGCATTGTTCGTCTCTTTTTTCCCGCAGTTAGTTGCTGGCCCTATTGAACGGGCAAAAAATCTTATACCACAATTTCACCAAAAACACATATTTGACGGAGATGGTTTTATTGATGGTCTGAAGATGATGATATGGGGATATTTTATGAAGCTATGTGTGGCTGGTAATGTGGCACCGTATGTAGATGCCGTGTATAATAATGTCCCTAATCATAATGGGACGAGTTTATTATTGGCAACTTTCTTTTTCGCATTCCAGATTTTTTGCGATTTCGGTGGATATTCTTTAATAGCAATTGGTACAGCTCGTTGCATGGGTTTTACCTTGATGCAAAACTTCAACCATCCCTATTTGTCTCTTTCAGTTAAGGATTTTTGGCATAGATGGCACATTTCGTTGTCATCTTGGTTTGGCAGTTATGTATATATATCACTAGGTGGAAGTCGCTGTAGCAGATGGAAACATTGCCGTAATTTGATGATTACAATGTTAGTCAGCGGGATATGGCATGGAGCAAACTGGACTTTTGTCTTTTGGGGAGGATTACACGGTGTGTTCTTAGTTGTAAATACTTTGTATGTTAGATTTGTCGGTAGCCGTAAACTATTACCCAAATTATGCGAGATTTTTGCCACTTGGCTGGTTGTCTGTTTTGCGTGGATATTCTTTCGCGCCAATAGTTTGAAAGATTCCTTTATTATTGTGCATAAAATTATATCAGATCAAGGAACTTTATATGAAGGTGAGGGTGTCCCATCTATAGTTTTACCATTATTAATGATAGGGATTCTGATATTTAAAGAGATAAAGGATGAATATCATGTGAAGATAGCATTGGTACATCATCGAAATTCTTGGATTAGTATACCTGCTACAGCCCTTCTTGTTGTTATTATTTTGTTATGTGCCGAGTTTAATAGTGGAAAGTTTATTTATTTCCAATTCTAGGTGTATGAAGAAAGTCCTTTTTTTTATTGTAAATGCGACACTGCTTGTTGTGATAGCAGATGTGATTCTTGGCTATTGTAGTATTAACTATGTAAAAACTCATGATCTGCCCGGTCGTTACCAACCTCTTGACAAACTGATTAAGCATGTAGAAGCAGATGTCCTTCTCATAGGGAACAGCCTCATTGCCAATGGCTTAAACCCTCAGATTCTCGAAGACAGTTTGGGAATGAATTGTTATAATGGTGGAATAACTGGGCAAGGAATTGATTTCTTTGAGACGATGATTGATTGTGCGTTGCAACGCTATACTCCACGAATAGTCGTATTGGGAATGAGACCCGAAGAAATGGGGGAGAATATTGGTGCAGGTCTCTATGAAGTCTTGCGCCCGTATTATCACACAGGCTATAGTAGTATTGATGAGCATTTTGACAATGTGGAGCCAAGTGAAAGAATTTTGTTAAAGTCTAGTTTTTATCGCTTTAATATTGTTTGGGCGCGTATTTTAATATATAGTTTGTTTGACCATAGTTATTATGCTCCTAATGGCTTTCATGAAGCTAAAGTTCCAAGAATTCCTCCTGTAATAAACATAATAAATAAGGTTGATACGCCTGTTAAATGGAAAATGGACTGTTTGGAACGAATTATTCAAAAGTGTCAGGCACGAGGTGTTAAAATTTGTGTGTGTTTTCCACCATCGTTGTTGAAATTTCCATGTAATCCAGTTCCTTGTGTGTCTTACGTAGATGACTTGTGTAAGAGGTATGGCGTACCATGTTTCCAGGACTATTATAGTGATGCATTTATTGGCGCTCCAGAACTATTTAGTGATAATGCTCATCTGAATAGAAATGGAGCAACAGTCTATTCGCAATTAATGTCCTCAAGACTAAATAAATATTTCTTAAATGATAAAGGTAAGCATTCGATAAACTACAGGTAGTTGTACCTATCCCCCGTCATCTCCCTGTCATCTATTACGGACTCCAGCGGTGCGGTTTCTTAACGGAGGTTAAATTTATCGTTTTTCAATAAGTTTTTATCGATTTCATTTGGCGAGTTCGGAAATTATGTCTACTTTTGCACATCGATATTCGATAAATAACTAAATTAAAACGATAAATAATAAGGTATGAAGAAGTATTTGAATGTCTTGTGTATTGTGATGCTGGTGCTGATGGCAGCAGATCTGATTATGCCTATCGTCGTTGACTGCAACGAGATGGCCGAGGCCTTCCGCGAAGGCTGGGAGGAGGGACGGAACGCGAGAACGATGTCGCCCTTCAACAGTATGACGGAGTGGCTGATGGTCGTCGTGGGAGTCCCCGTTTTCTTTGTGACCGTTGTCTCGTTCGTGAGTTTCGTGCGGTTCATCCTGAACGTCAACCGCGACAAGGTGTTTGTGTGGAACAACGTGCCACTGCTGCGCTGGGCGGGCTGGGGACTGCTGGCCGGCGACGTATGGCTGATAGTTTTCAGCCTGCTGTCAAACGAGCCTGCCGCCCAAGTATGCATGGAGAACAGCATGGGCGTTATCCTGGGAGTGTTCCAGCTGATTGTGGCTGAGGTGTTTGCCATCGGCCTGAAGCTGAAGGAGGATCAGGACTTAACCATCTAAGCCTATGGGACAGATAGTAGTGAACCTCGACGTGGAGATGGCCAAGCGCAAGATGTCGCTCAGCGAACTGGCTGAGCGCGTGGGACTGACGCTGGCGAACCTCTCGATACTGAAGACGGGCAAGGCCAAGGCGGTCCGATTCACCACCCTCGAAGCCATCTGCCGCGAGCTGGGCTGCCAGCCGGGCGACATTCTGGAGTACAGGGATGAATAAGAAGGTATGGCGATGTTACAGGCGTTATTTGAGATACTCGGCCAGTGGGGAATTTATCTGGCGGAGACCGTCGGCGAAGCTACGGGCATTCATCTGAGCCCCGGCCTTGGAGGTATGGGTGTGGTCCTGCTTGAAGTAGCGGTCGCCGGCTTTCTTCTTCAGTTCATTAATCTTGGCCTTGGCTTTTTCCTTATCCTGAGGCAGCTGTTTGACCGCGAAGCGCTTGTCGAGGAAGTCGGCTGAGATGTTGTGGACATCGACGAAGGCGACACCCGTCTGCTCAGCAACCTCTCGGTACCAGCGACCGTAGGTGTCGTCGCGACGCTCCACTTTGCCACCTGGCCACTCGTTGCGCGGCGTCAGCGAGACGAGTATGGGCGTGGCGCCCTTCTCGCGACAGTCGTCAATCATCTTACGGAGGTACCAGCCGAAGCTATAAACGACCTCATACTGACCGTTGTCCATCTTGAAGACGTGCAGGGTGTCCTGCGTTCCGGGTATGACGCCACGACCCTTCGCGTCGGTGATGGGGCAGATGTCGTTATGGCCAAACTGGATAGTGACGTAATCGCCGGGCTGCAGCGAGTTATAGACCTCGTCCCACAGTCCTTCCTTGATGAACGTGCGCGTGCTGCGACCGGCACGGGCTGCGTTGCAGAGAGTAATCTTATTCTCGTCGAACACGGTCTGCGCCTGCGAGGCCCAGCCCCACATGCCGTCGGCGTCCTTGTCGGCGTTCTTGACAGTGCTGTCGCCGGTGAAGAAGACCACGGGCTTGCCTGCCTCGCGCTTCAGCTCCTTCTGCTTCAGCGGCACGTTCTGCATCAGTGCCTGCAAGGCGCTGAGCTGGGGGTTCTTGCTGTAGTAGAGTCCCTCGGCAGCGGTGCGGGCATTGAGCTCGGCGCCGAACTTCGAGGTGTGTATCTTGTCGCCCAGGAAGTGGTAGTCCACCTTCCAGCGGCTGTAGGAGTCGAGCTTGCGGCCCGACAACTCGTTGAGGTCGACGAAGGGCACGCCCTCGGTGGCGGCGACGTAGGCCGCCCACTCCGTCTGGGGCTTACGTATGATACGTCCATGCTCATCGTAGTCGTTACGGGGTGTCAGCGACATGAGGATGGGGTTGGCCCCCCGCTTGCGTATCTCCTTGATATACAGGCGCAGGTAGTGGCCATAGGAATAGACGGTGTCCTGACGCTGCGTGCGCTGGTTGAAGCCCACGTAGTAGGTATCCTCATCGACACCTGGAATGACAGCACGGGCACGTCGCTGGTCGAAGAACTCGCCGTTGTCGTTATGGCCGATGGAGACGACCACCCAGTCGCCAGGCTCCAGCACCTCGCGGATGGCGGGCCACAGGTCGGTGTAAAAGGTGCGCGTGGACATGCCGCCCAGCGCTTGGTTCTCGACGGTTATCTTCGAGGCATTGAAGTACTGGGGGAAGTAGTAGCCCCAGCCCCACTGGCCGTTGTTGCCGTTGCCCAGGGTGCCGTTGCGCATGGTGGAGTTGCCCACGAGGAAGAGCACGGGGTTCATGTCCTTGCGTGTCGAGCCGGGCTTGGGGCGCGACATGAGGGCCTTGGCAATGGAGTCGGGAGTGTTATCGACCACCTTGTTGACGTCCTCGATGGGGTCGGGCAGGTTGTCGAAGGTTTGCGCCCCTGCGGGGCTAAATGATAATTGGCAAATGATAAATGATAAAGCTGTCAGCAGTAGTCTTTTTTGCATCGTAGTCTGTCTATTTTATGGTTTTCGGGCACAAAATTACGAAAAGTTATGCGAAAAGCCAAGTTTTTTTCGTAATTTCGCCCCCGATATGAAAAAGATACTACTAACGATGGCCTGTCTGCTGACGCTGACGGCCACGGCGCAGAGAATGCTGAGCAACAGCGAGGTGGACCGCCAATGGCGCTCGAAGACCATCGCCGTGAAGGACGGTGGTCTATACCAGCGACTTCGAGCACGTGCACTACTACGTCGTCATGCAGGACGGCCGCATCGGCTACATCGTCACCTCGGAGCCCAGCTACGACGAAGAGCAGGGGGGAGTCACGGAATACTCGGCCCACAAAAACGGCTACGGTGCCGAGGACGAGAGCATCGACATTATCCATGCCGACAGGGGCGACGACGTGTTCATCAAACCCCAGTGGCAAGCGTTTGAGTTCGTGGAGAATTGAAGAATTGAAAAATTGAAGAATTGAAGTTCTTTAGAGAATTGAAAAATTGAAGAATTGAAAAATTGAAGTTCTTTAGAGAATTGAATTTTTTTAGAATTGAAGCTATATGAAACAACTATCAACCATTATCCTCATGTGTCTGCTGACAGCCCTCGGCGCACAGGCACAAGCCACCAAGAAGGAAATCACCGTGACCAGCGCCCGCGAGTTCATCGACGCACTGGGCAGTAACCGTACCATCGTCATCAAGGAGGGCTGCATCCTGAACCTGACACCGATACTGAACGACAAGGAGCGCTTCCGTCGGGCAGGCTATCTGTGGACACCCGACTACTACGACGAGCGCGAAACGGCCAACGAGCTGAAAGCCAGCTGCGAACGATTCGACGGACGGCAGCTCGACCTGATAGGGCTGCGTAACCTCACCATCCGCGGCGGCAACGGCTGCAAGATTGTGGTGGAGCCACGCTACGCCTACATCCTGAGCTTCTACCGCTGCAGCAACATCCGACTGGAGCGCCTCACGTTAGGACACACCGAGGAGGGCTACTGCGAGGGCGGCGTCATCAACGCCGTCAAAAGCGAGAACCTGAGCATTGCCAACTGCGACCTCTACGGATGCGGCACCTACGGACTGGAGACCGACGCCTGCAAGCGGGTGGCCATGGAGCGCAGCATCATACGCGACTGCTCATACGGCATCATGCAGATCATGAACACGGAGGACTGCTCGTTCACCGACTGCGACTTCGTGCGCTGCCGCGAGTTCAACCTCGTAGCCGTCAACGGCAGCACCGTCACACGCTTCACACGCTGCCGCTTCGCCCAAAACAAGGGCGAACTCTTCGACCTCGGCTCACCCATCCGACTGGAGAGCTGCGAGATTCACCACCCCGCAGAGTACAGCGAGGGCAACATCGGCAGCGAGTACTACGGACTGGGCGACCAGAAGACAACGTGGTTCCGCGACGACGAGCCCCTGCAGGAGCGTGCCATCGGGCCCAAATATGCCGTGAAGCCCCAGCAGAAGGCATCGACACAGCAGATGCTGGCCGACATCCGCAAGAAATATGCACAGGTGAAGGAGCGCCAGGAGGCAAAGAAGAAAGCCGAGCTGCCGGCTGACGAGACCGTCGTCACCAGCAACTACATGGCAGCAGGCGCAGGACCCGTCAAGGACGTGACACGCTACTATTACGACGGCGACTTCGACGAAGACCTGGGCATGCAGCGCTATACCCCCTACTTCATCGTGCGCAAACACAATGTCGGCGCCACGGAGTACTACCAGGAACTGCTCTACGACGACAAGGGCTCGCTCATCTTCTACTTCGAGAAGCAGGGCGCCAACGAGACGCGATACTACTGGAGTGCCGACGGACTGGTGAAGGACGACATCAAAGGCGAACAACTGACGGACGAGGTGTTTGCTTGCCGACTGTCATCCGAGCTGAAAAACGCCTTCGACCTGCTGATGAACCGTGAATTCTAAGCCAAGCGAAGCAACGAGAATTGCACAAAACCCACCATTCTGTGCAAATTAAGGGCGGATTTTGTGCTTTTTGTTTGGCTGTGTGCGCAAAAAGTAGTACCTTTGCGGCGCTTTTTTGAAAAAGTTACACATTATTTATATATTATGGCATTAAAAATTGTAGTACTTGCGAAGCAGGTACCCGACACACGAAACGTGGGTAAGGACGCCATGACGGCAGAAGGTACGGTGAACCGTGCCGCCCTACCCGCCATCTTCAATCCAGAAGATTTGAACGCCCTGGAGCAGGCCCTTCGCCTGAAGGAGCAGAACCCGGGCTCAACAGTAGGAATCCTCACGATGGGTCCTCCACGTGCTGGTGAGATTATCCGTCAGGGACTTTATCGTGGCGCTGATACGGGTTGGTTGTTGACCGACCGTCTCTTCGCTGGTGCTGACACCCTTGCCACTTCTTACGCGCTGGCTACGGCCATCAAGAAGATTGGCGACGTGGACATCGTTATCGGTGGTCGTCAGGCTATCGACGGTGATACCGCCCAAGTAGGTCCTCAGGTGGCTCAGAAGCTGGGCCTCAACCAGGTGACTTACGCCGAGGAGGTGCTCTCTGTCAAGGATGGCAAGGCAACTATCAAGCGTGTGATTGACGGTGGCGTGGAGACCGTAGAGGCTCCCCTGCCCGTTGTCATCACCGTGAACGGAAGTGCTGCTCCCTGCCGTCCCCAGAACGCTAAGCTGGTGATGAAGTACAAGCGCGCCACCTGTCCGATGGAGCGCTCTGCTGAAGGTACGCCCTACGACAACCTCTACGAGGAGCGCCCCTACCTCACACTGAACCAGTGGAGCGTGGCCGACGTTGACGGCGACGTGAACCAGTGCGGTCTGAATGGCTCGCCCACGAAGGTGAAGGCCATCAAGAACATCGTGTTCCAGGCTAAGGAGTCGAAGACTTTGACGGCTTCTGATGCTGATATCGAGGGAATGATCAAAGAATTGTTGGAAGAAAAGATTATTGGCTAAGAAAGAGATATGAACAACGTATTTGTATATTGCGAAATTGAAGGTACTCAGGTACAGGAAGTATCTCAGGAGCTGCTGACCAAGGGTCGCAAGCTCGCCAATGAACTGAACGTAGAGCTCCACGCCATTGTTGCTGGTACTGGCATCAAGGGCAAGGTGGAGGACCAGATTCTGCCTTATGGTGTCGACAAGCTGTTTGTGTTCGACGCCAAGGACCTGTTCCCCTACACCTCAGCTCCCCACACCGATATCCTCGTGAACCTCTTCAAGGAGGAGCAGCCGCAGATCTGTCTGATGGGTGCCACCGTGATTGGTCGCGACCTCGGTCCCCGTGTATCGTCTTCTCTGACCTCTGGTCTGACCGCCGACTGCACGGAGCTGGAGATTGGTCCTTTCGAGGATAAGAAGAACAATAAGACATATGAGAATCTGCTCTATCAGATTCGTCCTGCCTTCGGTGGTAACATCGTGGCTACCATCGTGAATCCCGACCACCGTCCTCAGATGGCTACCGTCCGCTCTGGCGTGATGCAGAAGGCTATCTATGAGGGTAAGGCTAAGAACGAGGTTGTTTATCCCGAGGTTTCTAAGTACGTCAGCCCCGAGGCTTTCGTTGTGAAGGTGCTGGACCACCACGTAGAGGCTGCCAAGCACAACCTGAAGGGTGCGCCCATCGTGGTAGCCGGTGGCTACGGCATGGGCTGCAAGGAGAACTTCGACCAGCTGTTCGAGCTCGCAAAGGTGCTGCACGGTGAGGTTGGCGGTTCTCGTGCTGCCGTCGATGCCGGCTGGTTGGACCACGACCGTCAGATTGGTCAGACGGGTGTCACCGTTCATCCGAAGGTGTACATCGCCTGTGGTATCTCTGGACAAATTCAGCACATCGCCGGTATGCAGGACTCTGGCATCATCATCAGCATCAACTCTGATCCCGACGCTCCCATCAACAAGATTGCCGACTACGTGATTGTCGGCACCGTCGAGGAGGTTGTTCCCAAACTCATCAAGTATTATAAGCAGAACAGTAAGTAAATGAAAAAAATCTATTTTTATATTGCTGCTCTCGTCTTAGCTATTATCATAGTTGACCGCTTGGCACTTCCGAAAGGAATTGGTTATGCCATTTGTGCCGGCTTGGGCTATATGATTGGCGCAATTATTTGGAACGCAATAAAAAATAGAAAAAAGAAATAATTATGGCAAACTATTATAGCGATCATCCTGAGATCGGGTTCTACTTGAACCACCCCCTGATGGCTCGTATCGTTGAGCTGAAAGAAAAGGGTTTCGCTGATGCGAAAGAATATGACTACGCTCCCGTTGACCTGGGCGATGCCATCGAGAACTACAAGCAGATTCTCGACATCACTGGCGACGTGGCTGCCAACATCATCGAGCCTAACTCTGAGAGCGTCGACCTGGAAGGTCCGCACCTCGAGAACGGTCGTATGATCTACGCCTCTAAGACTTACGAGAACCTCGACGCCACCCGCAAGGCTGGCCTGTGGGGTGTCAGTATGCCTCGCCGTTACGGCGGTCTGAACCTGCCCAACGCTGTGTTCTCTATGCTCTCTGAGATGATTTCGGCTGCCGATGCCGGTTTCCAGAACATCTGGAGCCTGCAGAGCTGTATCGATACTCTTTACGAGTTCGGTTCTGAGGAGCAGCGCCAGAAGTACATCCCCCGCGTTTGCGCCGGTGAGGGCATGAGTATGGACCTGACCGAGCCTGATGCAGGTTCTGACTTGCAGCGCGTCATGCTGAAGGCCACCTTCGACGAGAAGGAGAACTGCTGGCGCCTGAACGGTGTGAAGCGCTTCATCACCAACGGCGATAGCGACATCCACCTCGTGCTGGCCCGCTCTGAGGAGGGCACCAAGGACGGACGTGGTCTGTCAATGTTCATCTACGACAAGCGCCAGGGCGGTGTTGACGTCCGTCACATCGAGCACAAGCTGGGTATCCACGGCTCACCCACCTGTGAACTGACCTATAAGAACGCTAAGGCAGAGCTCTGCGGTAGCACCCGTCTCGGTCTGATCAAGTACGTGATGGCCCTGATGAACGGCGCCCGTCTGGGTATCGCTGCACAGTCAGTAGGTGTAGAGCAGGAGGCTTACAACGAAGGTCTGGCTTACGCCAAGGAGCGTCAGCAGTTCGGCGACAAGATCATCAACTTCCCCGCCGTTTACGATATGCTCAGCCGCATGAAGGCCAAGCTCGACGCTGGCCGTTCACTGCTGTATGAGACAGCTTGCTACGTCGACGTCTACAAGTGTCTGGAGGACATCGAGCGCGACCGCAAGCTCACTCCCGAGGAGAAGCAGGAGCTGAAGAAGTATCAGCGTCTGGCCGACGCCTTCACACCGCTGGCAAAGGGTATGAACTCTGAGTACGCCAACCAGAACGCCTACGACGCCATTAGCATCCACGGTGGTTCAGGCTTCATCATGGAGTACAAGAGCCAGCGTCTGTTCCGCGACGCCCGCATCTTCTCTATCTACGAGGGTACGACGCAGCTGCAGGTTGTAGCCGCTATCCGCTACATCACCAACGGCACGATGCTCAACAACATCAAGGAGATGCTGGCAGGTCTCGAGGTGAGCGACAGCCTGAAGAACCTGAAGGCCCGCGTAGAGAAGCTCGTTCCTGTTTACGAGGAGGCCCTGAACAATGTGAAGGCCCTCGACAATCAGGACGCCCACGACTTCCTGGCTCGCCGTCTGTACGACATGACTGCCGAGCTGGTCATGTCGCTCCTCATCCTGCGCGACGCCACCAAGGCTCCTGAGCTCTTCGAGAAGAGCGCCAACGTCTACGTTCGCATGGCCGAGGAAGACGTGCTTGGTAAGAGCGCCTACATCAAGGCTTTCCAGGTAGAGGATCTGGCCAGCTTCCGCGCTGTCGAGAAAGAAGAGTCTGAGGCATAATCATGGCTACAGATTATTGAGGCGGCGACGTGGTACTCGACACAAGCTACACAAGCGGTGCCCGATTTGTCATGACGCTGCCACTAAGGTCCTGAGCAAGCGCCACATTGCATGCTCTACGGGTTAGTTCCTCACTAACAGATCGTAACGAATCTTATCGTCAGCCACTGGACGCCCTGTCGTAACAGAACGACTCGAGCGGGCGGTGGCTGACGGCTTTTTGTGCCTAGTGGCAACGACGGCCGTCTGAGGCTGGCTGACGCGAAGGGCGGTATCGGGTGTTGCTGGCGCAGCCGGCACCTTGATATATACGGTATCGACAAGTGCTGTTACGGACATGTCATCTTGCGTCTTTGCCTGCGTCCACAGCCCCAAAACAAAGCCAACGATGGCGGCAGCAGGCAGGGCTACGAGCCAGGCGGGTACATGGAAATGACGACTGCGGTTCCAGGGACGGACATGCAGCTGTTTGTTCTCTTCATCGCATAGTTGCTGAGCGGTACGGATAATGTCTTGACTATCGATTTTCATATTGCTTCAAGTTTTGTTTGACGGTGTTCATTGCTTTGTGCAGGCGCGACTTCACAGTGCCCTCGAGCAGGCCGGTGACTTGCGCTATCTGGGGGATGGTGAGTTCCTCCTCATAGTGGAGGGAGAAGAGCATGGCGTATGGCTCCTGCAGGCTTCTCAGCACCTCGCGGAGGGCATTGTGAAGGATGGCTGCGTCGAGTTCCAACTCTATGTCCTGTTCGCCAGCAAGACCATCCAGTCTCTCTTCCTCTGGCGAGGGAGCGAGGACGGATTGTCTGTGGTGGTTCTTGCAGAGGTTATAGGCGATGGTATAGAGCCAGGCGCGGAAGCTGCTGCCCTCGCGATACGAGGCGCGAGCGTCATAGAGGCGCAGGAAGGTGTCGTGCATGAAGTCAGCTGCGAGGTCGCTGTCTGTCCCAAGCCTGCGAGTGAAGAAGCCCTGCAACCGTCGGGCATGACGGTTGTAGAGCTCCTCGAAGGCACGGTCGCTGCCACGTGCCGCCCGTTGCATCAGCTGTTCGTCGGACTGTGCCGACAGTCTTATTGGTATCAGCATGATGTCCGTAGTTATTTAGTCACCAACTGCTGCAGGATGTCCTGCTTCCGTTCTTCTTCGAGCGATGTGTTGGTGACGCCACTCACCAGCAGTTTCATAAGCCAGTCATAGCGTTTCCTGTCATGCTTGGCATAGTAAGGCAGCAGATCGGCCAGCAACACGGCATAGTTGGCAGAGAGACGCTGGCCAGCCGTCCATTCTGGGCGGAATGACACCAGCAGGTACTCCAGCATATAGCGCTCTTCCACATTGCGGCGCTTCACGGCGAGATTGTCGTAGGGCTTTTTCGAATATTTCAGCAGCAGTCCCTCGTTATAGAGGTTCTGCTTCCACGGCTCCATGGTCGCCGAGGGCGTGGTGGTCGAGAAATAAACCTTACTGCCGTACTTGTCAATCATAGCCTGCAGCAGGGCATGTTCGTTGTTGTCGTAGTCCTCGGCGCTGGTTGGTTCCTTCAGCGTAGGCAACGTGATGTTCAACTTACGAAACAGCCACTCACGATACTCCTTCACGGCCAGAAACGGGGCGCAGACGACAATCTTGTCCTTGTGCAGACCCATACCCTCCTGGATAAGCCACTTAGGAATGATGGCGGCATCGCCATTGGCAATGTAGATGCTGCCTTCGTCCATGCCTGCCAGTTCGTTATAGCTATAGCGCAACACAGCTTCGGAATAGATGCCGCTATCGAAATAACGCTTGGCCAGCGGTTTCATACGTGTCTCGTCGCCCTGCATGGCCAAGTAGCACACCCAGTTGTCATAGTCGAAGAACTGCATGTCGTCGGGCAGTTTCGTCAGTGCCGCCTCAGCATACTTCTTGGGGTCGCCGTAACCCTTGCCCTGCGCTGACTCGCGGTAGGCACAGAAGTTAAAGGTGTAGCTGTCGGGGATGGTGGTCTCCATCTCGCGCACCACCTGTTTGGCCGTCGAGTCTCCCTGCTGGAACCAGCTCATGTAGCGGGCGGCATTGTAATAGTTCAGCCATGCCGTCTCGTTGGTGGGGTCTTTCACGGTTTGGGCCTTCCACGCCTCCTTTTGCCCGACGTACCACACGAAGTCTTTCTCCGATACGATAGGGCTTTCTACTCGTACTGCCTTTGTTTGTGCCAAAATGCCGAGGCCCTGTGCGGCCAGCGCAACGATAAGCAATAGTCTTTTCATTCCTTTTGTTTTCTTTTAATGATTAAACGATGTTGTTTGTCTTTTATTACTGCATACACAGAAAAAAGGAAATCGTTCACAGAAAGTGGACTTTTTCACAAAAATTGTGTACCTTTGCACGCAAAACATACAAGATTCCCTTAGCAATGACTAACGAAGAGATTGATGAGAGAGTAGCCCGTGCCGTTGACTATTTCATGCAGGGCTATGGTTGCTGCCAGAGTGTGGTGGCGGCTTTTTCCGACCTTTACGGGCTGGACGAGACGATGGCGAAGCGCATTGCTGCAGGCTTTGGCGGCGGTGTGGGGCGCATGCGCATGATGTGTGGCGCCGTGTCAGGCATCGTCATGCTCGTGGGCCTGGACTGCGGACAGACGGAGGGTTCCGACCGCGAAGGAAAATCGGCCTGCTACAAGGTGGTGCAGGAGCTGCTGGAGAAATCGCGCCAGGAGAACGGCAGTCTTATCTGTGCCGAGATTCTGGGTATCAAAGGCTATGAGAAAGCACAGTCGAGCTATGTCGCCTCAGCACGTACGGCCGAGTACTACAAGACGCGCCCCTGCGCTGCTAAGGTGGAGAGTGCAGCAAGGATCTTTGCGGAATATCTGAAAGGAAAACAAAAGAATAATGAAATCGGCAAATCGTAAATTGAAATGGCAATAGTGATGTTTACATTGTTTGCCCTCGTCGTGGTGGGTTACGTAGCCGGGAAGCTCGGCTACCTGGGCGGCGACTTCGACCGCCAGCTGTCGCGACTGGTCATCAACATCACCTGTCCGGCACTCATCCTGTCGTCGGCCATGACGGGCGAACTGCCTGACCGTCAGTTTATCCTGCCCCTGCTGCTCATCAGCACCCTCACCTATATTGTGCTAACTGCCGTCGCCTTCTTCCTGCCGCGTTACCTGACGAAGCACCGTGAAGACGAAGGGGCCATAGGCTTTGCCCTGATGTTCGGCAACGTGGGCTTCATGGGCTATCCCGTCGTCGCCTCCATCTTCGGCCACGAGGCGGTGTTCTATGCCGCCGTACTGAACGTCGTCAATACGTTTGCCGTTTTCACCGTCGGCACGGTGCTGATAACGGGAAAGAACGAGGTGGAAGGTAACCGTTTTGAGAAGAAAGTACTCTACTCGACACCCATGCTGGCGGCCTACCTGACAATGCTTATCGTCGCCCTGCGCATCGACAATATCCCGCAATACATCAGTCAGCCACTGACCATGCTCGGCAACATCACCGTGCCGGCTGCACTGCTCATCATCGGCTCGTCGATGTCGCAGCTATCGCTGCGCTCGCTGATGGGCAACAGCACTGTTTACATGACCACGGCCCTGCGACTGGCCGTTCTGCCGCTTGCCGTCCATTACCTGATGACGGCGCTGGGATTTTCGCCCTTCGTCGTGAATATCAACACGGTGGTCATCGCCATGCCCGTGGCCACCTACGGCACTATCCTCTGTCTGAAATACGAGAAGGACACGACAATGATAACGGAGGTGACGTTCATCACCACCCTGCTGTCGATGCTCACCATCCCGCTGCTGGTAACGTTCTTCTTATAGGTCGTTAAGCACCTGCTCAACCACCTTGGGGAAATACTCCATCTCCAACTGATGCTCTTTCTCTGCAATGTCGTCAATGGTATCGTCAGGCGACAAAGCCACCTTGTACTGCGCAATAATCTCGCCGGCATCGCAGACAGGTGTCACCCAATGGACGGTCATGCCCGTCTCCGTCTCGCCAGCCGCCTTCACAGCCTCGTGCACGTGATGTCCCCACATACCCTTGCCGCCATACTTAGGCAGCAGCGCAGGATGCAGATTGACCATACGGCGCGGATAAACATCAATGAGAAAATTGGGAATAAGAGGCAGGAAGCCAGCCAGGACAATGAAGTGGATGTCGTACTCACGGAGCAGCGGCAGCACCACCGTCTCGTCGTTCAGCTCGGACTTGGTGACAACGGCCGTCGGCACGCCCAAGTTCTTGGCACGCACCAAGGCGTAAGCATCCGGTTTGTTACTTACCACGAGGGCACAGTTGACGCGGTCAGAACCGCTGAAATAGCGAATCAGATTCTCGCAGTTCGAGCCACTGCCTGAGACAAAAATGGCAATGTTTACTTTCTCCATAATCGACTGCAAAGGTAACTCTTTTTCAGAAAACCTCCAAACAATTAAATCTTTTTCTTATCTTTGCGTCATTTGTGAAGCGTCTCAAGCAGGATTTCAATGAGACGGGGAACGGCATAGTTGTCGATGTCGGCTTCGGGAATCCAGAAATAATCGGGGGGAAGAACGGGTTTCTCTCCGATTTCTAACAGATAGAAGTCGGCATAGAGGACGCGGTGGGTGAGGACGTGTTTGACTTGCTTTGCAAGTAATTGACAATTGACAATTGATAATTGACAATTATTCTGCGCAGCCCAATTTTCAACTGTCCATTGTTCATCTTCAATTAACAAAGGCTCATAGAGTCCCTGCCAAATGTCGCCAGAGGGGCGACGGTGAATAGCGACCATACCTTGACACCTTATATATACGTAGGTGAGGCGACGTTCTTTCACCTTCAGCGTTTTCTGTTTGACGGGCAGTTCTGCGACGCGACCTTCACGGAAGGCGGTGCAGGTGTCCTGCAATGGACATTGTTGACAATTGGGCGATGACGGCGTACACTGAATGGCACCGAAGTCCATGATGGATTGGTTGTAGAGACCCGCCCCCTGCCCTTCCCTATCAAGGGAGGGGAGTAAAGACTGTGCCAGCGCCTGGAACTCTTTCTTGCCCTGAGTGGTATTGATGGGCGTCGAGATGCCGTAGTAACGGCTGAGCACACGATAGACATTCCCGTCGACGACGGCAGCGGGCAGTCCGAAGGCAATGCTCCCAATGGCGGCAGCGGTGTAGTCACCCACGCCTTTCAGCTTTTTGATATCGTCGAGTGTATCTGGGAAATGTCCCAAGGCCACTATCTGCTGAGCTGCTGTGTGCAGGTTGCGTGCGCGGCTGTAGTAGCCCAACCCCTGCCACTCGCGCAGCACCTCATCCTCCGAAGCGTCGGCCAGCGCCTCAACCGTCGGCCAGCGACGCATGAAGCGCTCCCAGTACTCCCAGCCCTGCTTGACTTGCGTCTGTTGCAGGATAATCTCTGAGAGCCAGATGGCGTACGGGTCCTTCGTGCCACGCCACGGCAACTCCCGTCCGTTCTCGCGGAACCAATTGAGGAGGATGTGTGAAAAGCTCATAGTTTCCCCTGCTCTCCAAGATAGGAATCCTTGAATCCGAGGAAGTAGAGGACGCCGTCGAGGCCGATGGTGTTGATGCTCTGCTTGGCATTAGCCACCACACGGGGCTTGGCGTGGAAGGCGATGCCCAGTCCGGCCTCCGAGATCATCGGCAGGTCGTTGGCACCGTCGCCGACGGCGATGGTCTGCGCCAGATTAACCTTCTCCACCTGTGCAATGAGCTTCAGGAGCTCAGCCTTACGCTGTCCGTCAACAATCTCGCCGACATAGCGGCCTGTCAGTTTGCCGTCGTCGCCTATCTCCAGCTCATTAGCATAGACATAGTCGATGCCGTAGCGGCGCTGCAGGTACTCGCCAAAGTAGGTAAAACCACCCGAGAGGATGGCAATCTTGTAGCCACAGCGCTTCAAGATGGTCATCAAACGTTCAACGCCCTCGGTAATGGGCAGATGCTCGGCAATATCCTGCATCACGCTGACGTCGAGCCCTTTCAGCAGGGCCACACGACGGGTGAAGCTCTCCTTGAAGTCTATCTCGCCACGCATGGCACTCTCAGTAATGGCCCTCACTTCTGCACCCACACCGTTGCGCTCTGCCAGCTCGTCGATGCACTCCGTCTGGATGAGCGTCGAGTCCATGTCGAAGCAGATGAGACGGCGCATGCGGCGGAACATATCATCTTTCTGAAACGAGAAGTCTATCTCCATCTCCTGCGACAGCTTCATCAGCCGCCGCTGCATCTCCTGACGGTCCTGCGGCTCGCCGCGCAGCGAGAACTCAATGCAGGCACGGACGTGCTTGGCGGGGTTCTTGATGCTCTTACGTCCCGTCAGTCGGACGATGCCGTCGATGTTGAAGCCCTGCTCGGCAATGATGCGCGTGGCACCCTCTATCTGCCGCGCCTCCAGCTGACGGCCCATGACCATCAGGATGTAGCGGTTCTTGCCCTGATGGCTCACCCAGTCCTCGTACTCATCGTCGGTAATGGGCGAGAAGCCGATGTTCACGTTCAGCTCCGTGGCCTTGAACAGCAGTTCCTTCATCACCTGTCCGGAATGTATCTCGTCCATGCGAATAAGAATGCCCAACGACAGCGTCGAGTGGATGTCTGCCTGTCCGATGTCCAGTATCTGCGCATCATACTTCGCCAAAATACCCATCACCGAGGCCGTCAAGCCCGGACGGTCCTGTCCCGTGATGCGCACCAGTATCTGTTCTGCCTTGTTTCCTGTCTGTTCCATACGTACGTTGCTTTTGGTTTACAAAGGTACGAAAAAGCGAGTGAAAAACCAAAACATTTTGAGTTTTTCCGAGCGGAGTACCTTCGAGGCAAGTCTCAGAGGTACGAAAAAGCGGCGAGACCACAAAGGGTTCCGCCGCTTTTTTTATTTCATTATTTACCTTTACACCAGATGGCTGATGAGATCCTCACGGTCACCGGGCAGCATGTCGACGACAGGAATCTCAATCATCGTGTAGCAGCCGGGCTCGAGACGCATGGAGGCACGGGCAACGTTGACGAGCACCTGACCGGTGAGGGCAGGGTTGTTGATGCTCATATTGAACTCCAGACGCTGGTTCTGCGTCTTACCGCTGACGCCCTTGCGGACGAGGTTCACGCCGTGGCCCATGTCGCGTACATCGTCAACACTCTCCACCTGGAAGACGTGCGTCTCGTCGTTGGCAAAGTAGGGGTCGGCCTTGATGGCAGCCGTGACGTCCTCCAACTTGGCTCCGTCCTCAAGCTCCACATAGACCATGCGGCGATGGATGCCCTCGCCAAGGGGAATGGTCATCGACAGGGCGTTCTTGACACCAGCCTTCGAGCGTACGCAAACGCTGTGCCCCATTGACATGCCAGGACCGAAGTTGGTGTAGCTCAGACCCTTCGGAGCGAGGCTCTGCATGAGTGTGCGGACGATGGAGTCCGAACCCGGGTCCCATCCGGCAGCAATGACGCTGACGGTCTTCGTGTCCTTATTGATGGGCATCAGTGCCTTGCGGTAGTCGAGAATAGAGGTGTGGATGTCGAACGAGTCGACGGTATTGATGCCGAGGGGCAGAATCTGCTTGGCATACTCCTCGCACGAACGGGTGGGCGTAGCCAGGATGGCGACGTCGACGTCTTTCAGTTCACGGATGTCCTTCACCACCTCATAGGATGCCAGTTCTGCGGGCTTGTCCTGAGCGCCGTTGCGGCGCACGATGCCAGCCACTTCGAAGTCGGGTGCCGTCTCCAGAGCCTGGAGCGCATACTTACCAATGTTGCCGTAACCAACGACGGCTGCTCTGATTTTTTTCATTATATTCTTACGTTTTGTTGATTATTTCTCGCAATTCGGCTGCAAAAGTACACAAAAAGAATGAAACGGGCAACAAATTGAAAGAAAAATATCTTCATTTCGCCATCAACTTACAATCTGTAACATCTAATACACAATAAAACGCCCTGCTGCCACGTTATACATTACGTATATATACAGAACGACACTTATGATTGAATACATTAAAGGCGAGCTCACCGAGCTAACGCCGGCTATGGCTACGGTTGAGGCAGCAGGTGTGGGCTACGGTCTGAACATCTCGCTCAGTACCTACAGCGCCATACAGGGTAAAAAGGAGGTCAAGCTCTATGTCTACGAGGCCATCCGCGAAGACGCCCACGTGCTCTACGGATTCTTTAATAGAAAGGAACGCGAGATGTTCTGTCTGCTCATCACCGTCAGCGGCGTCGGCGCCAACACGGCCCGCATGATGCTCTCTGGCATGGGCGTCACAGAACTCTGCAACGCCATCTCGACGGGCAACGCCCGCCTCATTCAGAACATCAAGGGCATCGGCAAGATGACTGCCCAGCGCATCATTGTCGACCTGCGCGACAAGATTGTGGCCCTGGGTATTGCCGACGAGATTCCTGCCGGCGGTTCCGTGGCTGCGCCCGTCAACAATGCCGTGCGCGACGAGGCCGTTGCTGCCCTCACCATGCTGGGCTTCTCGCCTGCACCCACGCAGAAGGTTGTCGTCCAGATTCTGCAGGAGCAGCCCACCCTGCCCGTTGAGCAGGTGGTAAAACTGGCATTGAAACAGATAAAATAGTTGAAACGGCTCACGTACATATTAATAGTTCTGCTAAGTGTAACGGCACTGGCGTTACCTCCGCAGGATGACAAGACACAGCAGAAGAAGCCTGTGCCGAAGGCGCAGCCGCAGATGCAGGTCGAGGACGAGGCGATTCCCGACTCGCTGCTGCATGCCCGCTGGCGCATCCAGCGGACGGCACCGATGGAGGTGGGCGACCTCGACTCGGCCGCCATCGACCTTCGCATGCCCGACAATATCCGTCAGCAGGCGGAGTACGTGGACTCGCTGGGACTCTACTTCATTGGCTCGAAGCTGGGCGATTCCTACCTGAACGCGCCTATCCTGATGACGCCCGAGGAGTATATGCTGTGGACGGAGCGCCGACAGCGTGAGCTCTTCTTCCGCAAGAAGAACGACGAGGCCTACAAGACGCAGGACAAGGACAAGTTCACGTTCACAGACATGCACTTCGACCTGGGACCGGCAGAGAAAATCTTCGGACCAGGCGGCGTGCGCATCAAGACGCAGGGAACGGCCGAGCTGAAGATGGGCGCCACGATGAAGAACATCGACAACCCCTCGCTGCCCATCCGCAACCGCAAGACGACGGCCTTCGACTTCGATGAGAAGGTGAATCTGAACGTCAACGGCAAGGTGGGCGACAAGGTGAACATGAACCTGAACTACAACACGGACGCCACCTTCGACTTCGACACGAAGAACCTGAAGCTGCGCTACGAAGGCAAGGAGGACGAGATTATCAAGCTGGTGGAGGCAGGCAACGTGACGTTCCCGTCAAGCAACTCGCTCGTCAAGGGTGCCTCGAGCCTCTTTGGCGTGCGTACCGACATGCAGTTCGGCAAGCTGAAGCTGCAGACGGTGGTGTCGCAGAAGAAGTCGACCACGAAGAGCGTGTCGTCGCAGGGCGGCACGCAGACGACGGCCTACGAGATTGATGCCGCCGACTACGAGGAAAACCGCCACTTCTTCCTGTCGCAGTTCTTCCGCCAGCAGTATGACAAGGCCATGTCGACGCTGCCCAACCTGACGACGGGTGTCAAGATCAACCGCGTGGAGGTGTGGGTAACGAACAAGACGGGAACGACGAGCAACACGCGCAACATCGTGGCCTTCACCGACTTGGGCGAGAACAGCCGCATCAGTAACCCCGTATGGAGCACGACGGGACAGCCCGTGCCGTCGAACCTCGCCAACACACTCTACCCCACCCTCATCCAGCAGATTGACTCCGCCCAGCGCAACATCGACCAGATAACGAGTGCCCTCGAGGCCATTCCCCAAATGAAGGGCGGCAGCGACTACGAGAAACTGTCGTCGGCACGTCTGCTGACGTCGTCGGAATACACCGTCAACACGGCCCTCGGCACCATCTCGCTGAAGACCGGCCTGCAGACCGACCAGGTGCTGGCCGTCGCCTTCGAGTACACCTACGGCGGACAGACATTCCAGGTGGGCGAGTTCGCCAGCGACCGCACGAACATCAACCAGACACTCTTCGTCAAGGCGCTGAAGAACACGTCGAACAACCCTGCACAAGGCAACTGGGACCTGATGATGAAGAACGTCTACTATCTGGCCAGCAGCGTGCAGAAGGAGAAGTTCCGCATGGACATCAAGTACCAAAGCGATACAGCCGGCGTCTACCTGACCTACCTGCCCGAGGAGGCCATCAAGAGCCGCACGCTGCTGAAGCTGATGGGACTGGACCGTCTGGACGCCAACATGAAGGCGCACCCCAACGGACAGTTCGACTTCGTCGAGGGCTACACCATGCAGAACGGCCGCGTCTTCCTGCCGTCGGCAGAGCCCTTCGGCGACTACCTGCGCCGCCAATTAGAGGCTGCCGGACTGGGCAGCGTGGCCGACAAGTACGTGTTCGACGAGCTCTACGACTCGACGAAGACCATTGCCAAGCAAACCGCCGAGAAGGACAAGTTCCTGCTCATGGGACAATATAAGGGTACGAGCGCCAACGTCATCTCGCTGGGCGCCTACAACGTACCGCAGGGCTCCGTCGTCGTCACCGCCGGCGGTGTCACCCTGCAGGAGGGCTCTGACTACAGTGTTGACTACTCGGCCGGCGAGGTGACCATCCTGAACCAGAGCATCATCGATGCCGGCACAAACGTCAACGTCTCGCTGGAGTCGAACAGCGACTACGGCATGCAGCGCAAGACGATGTTCGGCATCAACTGGGAGTACGACTTCACGAAGAACCTAACGCTCGGCGGCACCCTGCAGCACATCAACGAGCAGGCGCTGACGTCGAAGGTGGCCATGGGCGAGGAACCGCTGAACAACACGCTGTGGGGCCTCAGCCTGAACTGGAAGCAGGAGTCGCAGTGGCTCACCAACATGCTCGACAAGATTCCGCTGCTGCACGTCACGCAGCCCTCACAGATACAGTTCACGGGCGAGTTTGCCCAGCTCATAGCCGGACAGGCCAGCGGCACGCAGGACAACGCCTCCTATCTGGACGACTTCGAGAACACGAAGAACCTCATTCCCGTAGGCGACCCGAAGTCGTGGGTGCTCTCGAGTGTGCCCACGATGATGCCGGGCTACAACGACAAGACCGACGTCACCAGCGGCTACGACCGCGCACTGCTGGCGTGGTACACCGTCGACCCCATCTTCACCCGCCGCTCGTCGAGCCTGACGCCCAGCCACATCAAGAGCGACCTGAACCAGCTGAGCGACCACCGCGTCCGCGAAATCTACGTCAAGGAGCTGTACCCCAACCGCGACCAGTCAACCTACAACGGTGCCGTGTCGACGCTGCCCGTGCTGAATCTGGCCTACTATCCCCAGGAGCGCGGCCCCTACAACCTGACGACGCAGTTCAATGCCGACGGCACGCTGCAGAGTCCCGCCACGAAGTGGGGCGGCATGATGCGCAAGCTGGAGACCACCGACTTTGAGCAGGCTAACATCGAGTACGTGGAGTTCTGGCTCCTCGATCCCTTCATCGACCAGCGCAAGGCAGGCACCGCCTCGCAGTACTCCGGCGACCTCTACATCAACCTCGGCGAAGTGAGCGAGGACGTGCTGCGCGACGGTAAGAAGTTCTACGAGAGTGGCATGCCTGTCGATGGTTCGCAGGCCTTCAGCTACACCCAGTGGGGTAAGATTCCAGAACAGGCCACGCAGACCTATGCTTTTGCCACCACATCGGGCAGCCGCAGCAAGCAGGACGTTGGTCTGAACGGTCTGACCGACGAGGAAGAGCAGACCTACACCGCTTACAAGGAGTGGCTCGACGCCGTCAGCACCGTCGTCCAGAACGACAGCCTCATCCAGGCGTGGCGCCAGGACCCTGCCGGCGACGACTACCACTACTACCGCGGCTCCGACTTCGACAACGCACGTACCTCCATCTTAGACCGCTACAAGCGCATCAACAACCCGCAGGGCAACTCGCCCGACACCGACCAGCGCACGGAGTCGTACGACACCAGCTACAAGACGGGTCCCGACGTGGAAGATATCAATCAGGACTACACGCTGAACGAGTACGAGCGCTACTACCAGTATCGCGTCCACATCAGCGACGACGAGCTGCAGGCCTACAACCGCGGTGCCAAGAGTGCCGACTCCTACATCGTGGACCACCGCGACTACACGCCGAAACTGCGCAACGGCGACTCCATCACCGTACGCTGGTACCAGTTCCGCATACCGCTGGCCGAGTGTAAGGACAAGGTAGGCAGCATCAACGACTTCACCTCTATCCGCTTCATGCGTATGTTCCTGACGGGCTTCGAGAAGCCCATCGTGCTGCGTTTCGGAAGCCTCGACCTGGTGCGCGGCGAGTGGCGACAGTACAAGCAGAGCCTGCAGACGGCCGTCGGCGCCGAGACGGGCACCATGGAGATGAGCGCCGTGAATGTCGAGGAGAACACCGACCGCCAGCCCGTGGCCTACACCCTGCCGCCAGGCATCAGCCGCGCCACCGACCCCTCGCAGCCGCAGCTCGTCGAGAACAACGAGCAGTCGCTCTGCCTGACGGTGAAGAACCTGTCGCAGGGCGAGTCGAAGGCCGTCTATAAGAACACCAACCTTGACCTGCGCCAGTACAAACGCCTGCAAATGTTCGTACACGCTAACCACCTGCTGCCTAACACCACCAACCTCGAGGACAACCAGCTGGCCGTCTTCATCCGCCTGGGCTCCGACTACAAGAGCAACTACTACGAATACGAGATACCGCTGAAGCTGACACCCGAGGGCCACTACTCGTGGAACATGCTGAGTGACCGCCCCAAGGTGTGGCCCCAGGAGAACATGCTCGACATCAGCCTCGACCTGCTGACGAAGCTCAAGAAGGCACGCAACAAGGCGAAGGCCAACGGCGCTGCCTCCTACAGCCAGCTCTACAGCGACTACGACCCTGACCGTCCCAACAACAAGATTTCGGTCATGGGTAATCCGTCGCTGGGCGAGGTGAAGACCATGATTATCGGCGTGCGCAACCTCGCCTCCGGACAGAAGTCGGGCGAAGTATGGGTCAACGAACTGCGACTGCGCGAGTACAACAACGAGGGCGGCTGGGCTGCCAGCGGTGCCATGAACGTGCAGCTCAGCGACTTCGGCACGCTGAACATGACGGGCCGCTACGTCACCGACGGCTTCGGCGGACTGGAGGAGAGCGTGCTCCAGCGCTCCAAGGAGACGCAGAAGCAGTACAGCGTGACCGGCAACTTCGAGCTAGGCAAGTTCTTCCCCGAGAAGGCCAAGGTCAGCGCACCGCTCTACTACTCCATCACAAAGGAGGAGATCAGTCCGAAGTACAACCCGCTCGACACCGACATGGACCTCGACGACGCACTGGAGGCCATGGACAAGCACGAGCGCGACTCCGTGGAGTCGATAGCCGTGACCAAGCACACCACGCGCAACTTCTCCATCTCCAACGCCCGTGTGGGCATCAAGACGAAGCGTCACCCCATGCCCTACGACCCCGCCAACTTCTCGTTCACCTACAGCCACTCGCACCGCAACACCACGGGCGAGACCACCGTCTATGAGAACGACGACCAGTGGCGCGGTGCCCTCAACTACACCTACTCGCCCGTCTATAAGGCGTGGGAGCCATGGAAGAACTCGAAGAGCAAGTCCAAGTGGATGCAGCTGCCCAAGGCCATCGGCCTGAACTACCTGCCGCAGACCGTCTCCTTCAACATGGAGGTGCAGCGCTCGTACTACGAGCTGCAGGAGCGCGACCTGGAGAACACCGAGAACCCCAACCTGCCGATCAGCTTCTCTGAGCAGTTCCTTTGGAACCGCGACTTCCAGCTGCGCTGGGACCTGACGAAGAACCTCCACATGAACTTCCAGTCGGCCACGCACGCCGAGATTGAAGAGCCCTTCACGCCCATCAACAAGGCCCTCTACCCCGAACAGTACACAGCGTGGAAGGACTCCGTGAAGCAGAGCATCCGCAACCTCGGCACGCCGCTCGACTACCAGCAGTCGTTCCAGGCTAGCTACCAGCTGCCGCTGAACAAGCTGCCCATCTTCGACTGGCTCAACAGCGACGCCTCCTACAACGCCACCTATTCATGGGTGCGCGGCACCGACCTCGAAGACGGCACCTCGCTAGGCAACACCATCTCCAACAACCGCACCGTCAACATCAACGGCTCGTTGAACCTCGAGACGCTCTACAACCACAGCCCCTTCCTGAAGAAGACCAATGAGCGCTTCAAGAAAGCCCCCGCCAAGAGTCAGGACAAGAAGACCGGCAAGGCCAACAATTCCGCCAAGTCCGGAAAGTCCGGCGGCGACGCACAGGCCAAGAAAGACGATGCCAAGGAGCAGAAAGAACTGCCCAAGAACAAGAACACCTTCCAAAAGGAAATCACACTGCTGCCCGACTCGGCCATCACCGTCCAGCACGGCAAGAAGTCGAAGCGCCTGCTGGTGTCCGCCCGCATGCCCAATGGCAAGCAGGTACAACTGAAGTGGAAGGTGAAGGACGACAATAACATCCGCATCAGTCTGCCCAAGGACATCGCAGCCCGCCTGCGTGCCCCGCTGCCGCTGCCCTCAGACACCGACTCTCTGGGCCATCCTCTCAAGCCCCGCAAAGACTCCGTGCTCAAAGTCAAGCTCAGCGTGCTGCCCAAGGAACCGCTCGACAAGCAGTGGTGGTACAACCCAGCCCAGCAGGTGGCACGCCTGCTGATGTCCGTCCGCACGGTGAACGTCTCCTACCGCAACCAGCGCTCCATGACGCTGCCCGGCTTCATGCCTAACATCGGCGACGCCTTCGGCCAGCGCACCGGCAGCGTTCTGTCGCCCGGACTCGACTTCGCCTTCGGCCTCAACGGCGACAGCTATCTCGACAAGGCCAAGGACAACGGCTGGCTGCTGATGAACGAGTCCGTGGCCACGCCCTCCACCAGCTCGTCCACCGAGGACCTGCAGCTGCGCGCCACCGTGGAGCCGCTGCGCGACCTGAAAATCGACCTCAACGCCTCGCGCACCATGACGCGGGCCCGCTCCGTACAGTTCATGTACGCCGGCTCGCCCACCACCCAGAGCGGCACATTCAACATGACCACCGTCAGCATCAGCTCCGCCTTCGAGGGCATCGGCGATGCCAACAGCGGCTACCGCTCCGCCGCCTTCGACCGCTTCTGCAGCCTCATTCCCGAGATGCGCCAGCGCGTGCAGCAGCGTTACGATGCTCTCGGTGCCAAGGGCACCGTCGGACAGTACAGCGGCGACGTCCTCATACCCGCCTTCCTCGAAGCCTACACCAGCGGAAACGGCGGAGCCCTCGACCTCTTCCCCGCCCTCTCGCGCCTGCTGCCCAACTGGACGGTGCGCTACGGCGGCCTGTCGAAGATTCCCTGGCTGGCCGACCACTTCAAGAGCGTCAACATCAACCACGCCTACAAGTCGGTGTTCAGCATGGGCTCCTACAGTTCCTACAGCTCCTGGACACAGCTCAACGGCGACATGGGCTACATCGTCGCCACCGACGGCACGCAGTCGCCCTCGTCGATGTACAACATCCCCACCGTCTCCATCCAGGAGTCCTTCTCGCCCCTCATCGGCATGGACGTTACCCTACAGAACAACATGACCGTCAAAGTCGAGTACCGCTCAACGCGCAACCTCAACCTCTCCATGACCAGCGTCCAGCTCAACGAGAGCCGCTCCAAGGACTGGGTTGTCGGACTGGGCTACAAGCTCAGCGACTTCAACATCTTCAGCATGGGCGGCAGCAAGAAGGTGAAGAAGTCCAAGGGCAGTCGGAATTCTCAGAACAATCAGAAATCTCAGAACACTCAGAATACTCAGAACAAGAAGAGTGGTGTCAACCACGACCTCAACATGCGCCTCGATCTCTCGTTGCGCAAGCAGGCCGCCATCACCCGCGACATCGCCAGCGGCGTCTCCTCAGCCAGCAGCGGCAACTCCGCCTTCAAGCTCTCCTTCGCCGCCGACTACACCCTGTCGCGCATGCTCACCCTCTCGGCCTACTATGACCGCCAGACCAACACCCCGCTGCTCTCCAGCAGCAGCTACCCCACGACCACCCGCGACTTCGGTCTGGCCCTCAAGTTTTCGTTGACCAGATAATAAAATCTGAGAAATAGCATTGTCAACGCACAGAAAAAATCTGAGAAATCCGTGCCATCTGTGATCGAACAGGCAGAAATAGGTTTGAAAATCGTGAAAAGAGGTCGAAAAAATGTTATTTATCATATTTTTAACCACAAATAACGGAAATTCAACCTGCAGTAATCAGAAAAGTACTATCTTTGCATCCGAAAAAGATTTTTAATGGTTAAGGTTTATGGTTGATTAATTTAGTTTTTAAAGTTTTTGGGAAAGCCTCGCTGTGAAGCGGGGCTTTCCTGATTCTTACCCACAACACGCCCGTCTCCCCCCTCTCTACGAACACCCGAAAGCATTCCGGCAATACCCAAAAGCATCCCCCGCCAACACTCCACGATTTTCTGAAAATACTCCATGAGTTTTGAAAAATTCTCATGGAGTATTTCGCAAAAGTCATGGAGTATTGCTGCAGATTACTGCTCGGCTGCCGACCTTAGGATTTCGGACAGCGTCGGGTGGATATGCACCATGTCGCGCAGCTGCGCAACGGTGGTGTCGCGACACATCAGAGCAGAGACCTCCTGAACGATGTCGGCACTGTGGGCACCATAGGCGTGACAACCCAGGAGAAGCCCGGCCGGTCTATCCGAGGAGGCAGAACAGCAGCCAGCCTCCCCTCCCTCGGAGGGGCTGGGGGAAGTAAAGAGTTTGAGCATACCCTCCGTGGCGTCCATCGTCAGGGCCTTGCCATTGGCACGCCAGAAGGCCTTGCGACACTCGTAGGCAATGCCCTGAGCCTTCAGCTGGTCCTCCGTCGGGCCGACACAGGCGGCCTCGGGCTCAGTGAAGATGGCTGCAGGCATGATGTCGAAGCGAATGTGGTCCTGCTTGCCGAGGATGTGGTTTACGGCACGTATGGCCTGCATCTCGGCAGCATGGGCCAGCATCTGACGGCCGTTGACATCGCCGATGGCATAGCATTTACTATTTGACGATTTACCATTTACGATTTGGAAGTTGTCATCGACGGGAATGGCGCCTTGTGGCGTCAGGGTGACGCCAAGGACCTCGAGGTTGAGACCTGCAGCGCGGGGACGACGGCCTGTGGCCATGAGGACGACATCGGCATCAATATCGGCGACGTCCTCCACAGCTGTCTTCATCTTGAAGGTGACACCCTGCTTCTCCAGATACTTACGCAGGCGCTTGGCAATATCGGCATCGAGGGCCGGCAGACATTCTTTGAGGAACTCGATGACCGTCACCTCCGAGCCAAAACGATGGAACACCGAGGCAAACTCCATGCCGATGACGCCTGCGCCAATGATGGCAAGGCGCTTGGGCAGCGCCTCCAGCTGAAGCAGGCCCGTAGAGTCGACGACTCGCGGATCGTCGCAGCCCTTGATGGGGAGCCACTTGGTCTCGGAGCCTGTGGCGATGATGATGTGTTGGGCGGTGAACTCACCACCAGTTGCGACCAAGTCGCAACAGACGGAACAGGCGTCGAGGAAGGAGGCATGGCCGCGGACCAGCGTGATGTTGGGATGCGAAAGGATAGCCTCAACGCCCTGACGGAGCTGGGGCACCACCTGCGACATGCGCTCGCGGGCCTCGTCGAAGGTCCTTGAGTGGACATAGGTCTTGGTGGGAATGCAACCCACGTTGAGACAGGTACCACCAGCCTCGGAGCCCTCGAAGACGATGACCTTCAGGCCCTGCTTGGCGGCATATTCAGCGGCGCGGTAACCACCAGGGCCCGCGCCGATGATGATGAGATCAGTTTGTATAGACATGAGTACTTATTTTGACATGAGTACATGAGAACTTTATTCTGCCTGCAGTTGACGATAGGTCGTTACGGGATGCTTAGCGGCCAGCACGTCGTCGACACGTCCGATGGGTGTCGTGTGGGGTGCCGACTTCACCAGTTCGGGATCAGTCTTCGCCTCCTCGGCAATCTGGCGCATCACGGCGATGAAGCCGTCGAGCGTCTCGCGCGACTCGTTCTCCGTAGGTTCTATCATGAGGCTCTCATGGAACAGCAACGGGAAGTAGATGGTGGGAGCGTGATAGCCGTAGTCGAGCAGGCGCTTGGCCACATCCATCGTGGTGACGCCCGTGGACTTATCCTTCAGTCCGTCGAACACGAACTCATGACAGCACGTGGTGTCGATGGGCAGTTCGTAGACATCCTTCAACGACTCCTTAATGTAGTTGGCATTGAGTGTTGCCAACGGCCCTACCATCTTCACATTCTCGCGTCCCAACGACAGGATATAAGTCAAGGCACGCATCATCACACCGAAATTGCCGTGATAGGGAGAGACAACGGGGAAGAAATCCTGCAAGCCCTCGCGAACGCCCACCGGACCAGCGCCAGGACCGCCACCGCCATGAGGCGTGGAGAAGGTCTTGTGCAGGTTGATGTGCATCACGTCGAAGCCCATGTCGCCAGGACGGCAGGCACCCAGCATCGGGTTCAGGTTGGCACCGTCGTAGTACATCAGTCCGCCACAGTCGTGGATGAGCTTGGCTATCGCCGGGATGCTGGTCTCAAAGAGGCCCAGCGTATTGGGATTGGTCATCATCATGGCGGCGATGTTCCCACCTTCTAGAGAGACTAGACGTTCTAGGTCTTCTAGATCAACTAGACCGTTTTGAGTCGATTTCACCTCAATAATCTCCAAACCGCAGACAGCGGCTGAGGCAGGATTCGTACCGTGGGCAGAGTCAGGCACGATAACCTTCTTGCGCTGCAGGTCACCACGCGAGCGGTGGTAGTTGTCAATAACCATCAGGCCCGTCAACTCACCGTGCGCACCAGCATAAGGTTTGAAGGTGAAGTGTGCCAGGCCTGTCAGAGCACAGAGCGAACGCTCCAGCATGGCGACAATGGCACGTGCCCCCACCACCGTCTCAGCCGGCTGCAGAGGGTGCAGGTTCTGGAACTGTGGCAAGGCCGCCATCTCCTCGTTAATCTTCGGGTTGTACTTCATCGTACACGAACCGAGGGGATAGAAGCCCGTATCGACACCAAAGTTATTATTCGAGAGGTTGGTGTAGTGGCGCACCACCGTCAGCTCATCGCACTCGGGAAGCGCAGCATCCTCAGCACGTTTCATCTCTGCCGGCAGCTCGTAATTGCCAAAATTATTCTTTGGCAGGCTATAACCTTTACGCCCTTCCTTGGAGAGCTCAAAGATCAGATTTCCATAGAGTCGATTATTCATAGCGCGGCCATCTTTACAAGGTTATCAATCTCCTCCTTCGTACGCTTCTCGGTGACTGCGAAGAGGATGCCCTCCTCCAGACGGACACCGCCAAGGATGCCTGCTTCGATGAAGCGCTGGTAGAGGGTGCTGACATCACCGTCGTACTTCACATAGAACTCATTGAAGAACGGCTTGTCGTAAGCCATCGAGAAACGTCCCGTCTTCAACAGTTCGTCGCAGAGGTAGTGGGCACCGGCATAGGACAGCTGGGCAGCCTCCTTCAGGCCCTGACGTCCCATCAGCGACATATAGACGGTCACCCAGAGTGCCATCAGACTCTGATTACTACAGATATTAGACGTAGCCTTTTGTCTGCGGATATGCTGTTCGCGAGCCTGAAGCGTCAGCACAAAGGCACGCTGGTCGCGATTGTCCTTCGTCATACCCACGATACGTCCGGGCATCTTGCGGATGAGCTTCTCCGTGCAGCACATATAGCCCACGTACGGGCCACCCCACTGCATGGGAATGCCCAGCGACTGGCCATCGCCCACGGCAATGTCGGCTCCCCACTCGCCCGGTGTCTTCAGCACGGCAAGATCGGCAGCCACACTGTCCATAATCAAGAGCGCTTTCTGCTCATGACAAGCCTCAGCAAAGCCCGTATAATCCTCAACGATACCATAGACATTGGGCTGCTGAACAATGACACCAGCCAC
>Ga0247611_10002295_pt1 | contig 31238 bp, 26 predicted proteins | sample 177DNAGHGhighgp2_FD_192422 | JGI IMG/M metagenome (GOLD analysis project Ga0247611, IMG submission 192422) | Sheep rumen microbial communities from Palmerston North, Manawatu-Wanganui, New Zealand - 1770 DNA GHGhigh gp2 | ecosystem: Host-associated > Mammals > Digestive system > Stomach > Rumen... | reverse complement strand
CTGACGCGAAGGGATTCCCGAACAAGTCGGGAATGACGGGGGCACCGGACGAGCCGGGAATGACGGGGGCACCGGACGAGCCGGGAATAACAGGGGCTTCGGACGAGCCGGGAATGACGGGAGATGCCCGGTCAGGCCGGGCATGACGCAATAAACAGGTCGGACATGACGGGGGAGGGTGCGAAAAAGCCCGGGGCGGGTGCCTCGGGCTGACTCTTACGTCTCGAAGCTTGGTCTCGGTCTCGAGGCTTGGCTTCAGTTTCGAAACTTATTCTCAGTCTTGAAACTTAGACTCTCTGGCCGTAGCTGCGGTCGGTAGTGTTGACCGTGATTTTCTCTCCCTGGTTGATGAAGAGAGGAACCATGATCTTCGCACCGGTCTCGAGGGTCACTTCCTTGAGCGCACTGGTGGAAGCGGTGTTGCCCTTGACTGCAGGCTCCGCATAAGTCACCTCGAGGGTGACATAGGTAGGAAGCTCGCAGGTAAGGCACTTCTCCTCAGGCTCGACGACGAACATCATCTCGACATGCTGGCCCTCTTTCATAAGGTCGGCATTCTCGACGACGTCGTGAGGAAGATGGATCTGCTCATATGTCTCTTCGTGCATGAAGTTGAATCCGTCCTCGTCTGAATAAAGGAACTGGTACGGACGCCTCTCAACGTTGATGACATCGATCTTCGCACCTGCGGTGAAGGTATTCTCGAGGATCCTTCCGTTCTCAAGGTTGCGAAGCTTGGTCTTTACGAATGCCGGGCCCTTGCCTGGCTTTACGTGCTGGAAATATACTACCTGGCAAGGTTTGCCATTGTAGCTGATGTAAAGACCGTTTTTGAAATCTGCTGTTGTTGCCATATTATAACTGAATAAAACTCAAAAGTATAACCTTGCAAAGTTAACGATTTGCCATCTACCATGCAAATAAAATTCATATCCCCATCCCGGCTACGTGCCCGGCGGCATCCTCAAGCAACCATCGGGGAGTGGAAGTGGCACCGCAGATCCCGACCCTGTCGCCTGGCCGGAACCATGACGGATCGGTCTCATCCGGGGCGGAAATATGGAATGTACGCGGGTTGATGGACTTGCAAAGGTCGTACAGGACCTTCCCGTTGGAACTGGAAACACCTGATACAAATATGATTATGTCATGTGCGGCGGCGAATTCCGAAAGCTGTTCGTGCCGGGATGCCACCTGGGAACAGATAGTCCGGTGCACCTTGATACCGGCATGCGCCCGACGGGAAAGCTCGTCGCATATTCCGGAATATTCAGAAGGACTCTTGGTAGTCTGGGAGAATATTTCCAAAGGAACGTCTGTCCGGATCTCTCCTTCCTGCAGGGCTTCCAGGAGCATGCCGAGGTCCTCCACCACCACAGCGTCGCCGCCAACCTGCCCAAGCAGGCCAAGGACTTCCGCGTGTCCGACCTTCCCGAATATAATCACCTGTCCGCCTTGCGGATGAAGCCTCTCCCAGGCCTCCCTGATGCTTTTCTGGAGCTTGAGCACCACGGGGCAGGTACAGTCAATGAGGTTGATTCCGATGCTCTCGGCATAGGAATATGTCTCCGGAGGTTCGCCGTGCGCCCTGATCAGCAGGGTCTCGTTGCGAGGGTCCTCCATGTCGCGGAGCCCTTCCTTGGTGACAGTGACCAGACCCTTTTCCCCGAGCCTTTTCAGCTCCGCTTCATTGTGGACTATGGCACCGAGTGAATAAAGCCTGCAGCCCGGAGATGTGGCCAGGAACCTTTCGGCCCGGCTGATCGCCCGGATCACTCCTCCGCAGAAACCGGAGTACTTGTCGATTTCGACCTCAAGTGCCATCCGGCAGTCTATTCAAGGATCCCGAACTTGCCCTGGCAGAGACCCTGGAACCAGACCGTCTCTTCGTGAAGGGTCATGTCGGAGTTGTCGAGGACATAGGCGTCTTCCGCCCGGGAGAGAGGGGAGACCTCCCTGTGGGAATCGATGTAGTCCCTCTCCAGAAGGTTCTTCATGACTTCCTCCATCACAGGCTCCTGCCCCTTCATGACCATCTCGTCGAAACGTCTCTGTGCCCTGACTTCTGCGGTTGCGATCATGAAGATCTTGACTTCAGCGTCCGGGAACACCGTGGTGCCGATATCCCTACCGTCCATGACAACCCTCTTCCTGCGGCCGAAGGCGTGGAGCCTCTCGTCCACGAAATTCCTGACGAAAGGGATTGCGGAAACCGGGCTGACGTGGCTCGAAACCGCGAGTGTGCGGATCTCCTTCTCGACACAGCGGTCCCCGATGAATGTGGCGCTGCCGTTCTCCGTGGCCTTGAAATCGAGGTCCAGGTCCTTCAGGGCTTCTTTAAGACCATCTTCGTCGATCGTACCGTCTTCAGCGATGAGGCCGTTCTCCATCGCGTACAGCGTGACGCCCCGATACATTGCACCGGAATCCAGATACAGGAAGGAGTACTGCTCTGCGATGAGTTTGGCAAGGGTGCTCTTGCCTGTGGATGAATAGCCGTCGATGGCTATGATGATGTCTGGTATGTTCATGAACACAAAAATATCAAAAATTATGTAAAGATTGAATTTTGTCCGATATTTGCACCAAGGGAAACATTTGTTCAAGACGACCAGAAATGAAGATTCTTATAGTTGACGACGAAAGGGCCATCCGCAATTCGCTGAAGGAAATCCTCGGTGACGAAGGTTACGAGGTGGACACCGCCGAGAACGGAGCCGCCGCCCTCGCGATGGTGGACAAGGAAAAGTACAATGTGATCTTCTGCGACATCAAGATGCCGGAGATGGATGGTACCGAGGTGCTGGACAAGCTCGTCGCGGACGGAGTCGATTCCGCCATCGTGATGATTTCCGGTCACGGAGACATCGACACCGCCGTGGAGTGCATCAAGAAAGGGGCATTCGACTTCATCCAGAAGCCGCTTGACCTGAACCGCATCCTCATAACCATCAAGAACGCCACCGACAAGGTGAGCATAATCAAGGAGAACAGGCAGCTCAAGAAGAAGATCTACGGCCAGAAGATGATAGGGGAGTCCGAGCCTATCCAGCATATCCGGGATATGGTATCCAAGGTTGCCCCGACCGATGCCAGGGTCCTGATCATCGGTCCGAACGGATCCGGGAAGGAACTGGTGGCGAGGAGCCTTTACGAGCAGAGCTCCAGGAGCGCGATGCCTTACATCGAAGTGAACTGCGCCGCCATCCCGTCGGAACTGATCGAGAGTGAGCTTTTCGGCCATGAGAAGGGCTCCTTCACATCTGCCATCAAGCAGCACAAGGGCAAGTTCGAACAGGCCGACGGCGGTACCCTGTTCCTGGACGAAATCGGGGACATGAGCCTCGCAGCCCAGGCCAAGGTGCTTCGCGTGCTTCAGGAAAAGAAACTCTCCAGGGTCGGAAGCGACAAGGATATCGTGGTGGATGTCAGGGTGATAGCGGCCACCAACAAGGACCTTATGAAGGAGATAGAGAAGGGCAATTTCAGGGAGGACCTGTATCACCGTCTCAGTGTCATAGTCATCAACGTACCTTCGCTTGACGAGAGGAAGGATGACATCCCGCTGCTCGTGGACTATTTCATGAAGCAGATAAGCGCGGAGTCCGGAATGCCTGAAAGGGAATTCTCTCCCGAGGCGATCAAGCTGCTGCAGGAGAAATCCTGGCCCGGCAACATCAGGGAACTCAACAATGTCGTGGAGCGCCTGATGATCCTGGGCGGCAATCCTGTCAGCGAGCAGGATGTCGTCGCCTATGTCAGTCCGATTCGATAGCCTTCTTCAAGGTGTCATCGACCTTGAGATACATCTTGTAGAAAGCGTTGTCTCCCAGCTTTGAGTAGCGTCCGATCAGGGCGCGGAGCTGAGGGATGAGATAATCCTGAGTCTCGTCCCACTCTTTCTGGCTGCAAGTGATACCGTCTTCTGACGATGCGAATTCCCTGAAGCGGGAAGGAATATCCAACCTGTCGAGGGCCTTGTTCAGTTCCTCATAATCATCTATCCCTGAGATGGTTCCCTTGAAACGATCGAACATCTCGGAGGCGAATCTCATCTGGGTCGCCTTCTTGTTGCACGCGATGAAGAACTTGGAAGCCTTGGTCGTGTCCAGAGGTACGAACACGTCCGGGATTATGCCTCCGCCGCCGAATACGGTCCTGCCTCCAACAGTCTTGTAGGCCAAAGTGGAATCCACCTTGATGCTGTCGGCATCGTACATCTCGCCGTCAGTGTAGCGCTTGTAGATATCGTACTGGTAATCATCTGAATACGGCTTCTGGATACACCTTCCGGACGGGGTGTAGAACCTTGCTACGGTGAGCCTGACTCCGGACCCGTCAGAGAAGTATATAGGCTCCTGGACGAGGCCCTTTCCGAATGAGCGCCGGCCCATGATCACACCCCTGTCGTTATCCTGGATGGCACCTGCGAATATCTCGCTGGAAGACGCCGAGGATTCGTTGATGAGTACAGTGAGTTTCATGTTCCTCATGATTCCGCCTCCGTCTGCCTTGTATTCCTCCTTCTTGCGGTGCAGGCCTTCCATGTACACGATCTCATCTCCCTTTTCAAGGAACATGTTGCTGAGGAGCAGGGCCTGGTCGAAATACCCTCCGGTATTGTCCCTGAGGTCGAATATGAGTCTGCGCATGCCTTGGTCGTACAAGGAAACACAAGCGTCGTAAACCTCGGAGAAGGTGGTCCTGCTGAATTTGGCAAGCTTGATGTAGCCGGTGCTGTCGCTGACCATAAAGGCTGCATCGACGCAATGTACAGGGATTTTCCCTCTGGTGATTTCGAAAGGTATCTCTTCCTTGCCGCGGCCGACGGTAATGGTGACCTTAGTTCCGGCAGGGCCTTTCATCCTCCGTACCATGCTGTCCTGAGGGAACTTGACACCTGCGATGACCTTGTCATCCACCTTGAGGATGCGGTCGCCTTGCTGGAGTCCGACTTTCTCGGACGGTCCGCCAGGAATAACTTCCAGGACTATGGCGGTATCGTTCGGCACGTTGAACTGGATGCCGATGCCGTCGAAGTTGCCGGCCAGGTCGGTTTCAGCCTGGTCAAGCTCAACCGGAGGCATATAGACGGAATGAGGGTCCAGGGCGGCAAGGGCAGCAGTGATGGCTGCGTCGGTCAGATCCTCCCGGTTTATGGTATCGACATAGTTCTTGTCGATCTTGTCCAGGATGAGGTTCAGTTTACGCCACTGGTTGTTCTGTACGTTTATCAAGTTCTTCCTCTGAGTATATGCGTTGTATGTGAGCGCCATGAGCGCTCCTACGACGATCCCGAGGAGTGCTATCCATACGGATGATATCCTTTTCATTCTAATCGATCTTTTCGACTTCGATGCCGGCTCTCCGCAGGAGGTCAACTCCGTCGGTGAGGCGGTATTCGTCCTTGTAAACCACCCTCTTGATGCCGGCCTGGATGATCAGCTTGGAGCATTCCATGCAAGGAGAAGCGGTCACGTAGAGGGTCGCACCCTGGCTGCTGTTCCCGGATTTGGCCACCTTGGTGATGGCGTTGGCCTCGGCATGCAGGACATATGGCTTGGTGACCCCGTTCTCATCTTCACAGATGTTCTCGAATCCGGAAGGGGTACCGTTGTAACCATCGGATATGATCATCCTGTCCTTGACTATCAGGGCACCTACCTGACGCCTCTTGCAATAGGAGTTCCTGGCCCATACTTCGGCCATCTCCAGGTATCTGTGGTCGAATTTTTCCATTACTTGTTGTTTCTCTGGTAGAGGTATCTCTTGATTGAACGCTTAGGTGTCCTTTCGAAATCCTCCGGCATGAATTCTATCTTGCGGATCTGGGCATATGCCGGGAGATCCCTGTTGATCACCGGAAGCAGTCCGGAAAGCGTGTTCTCGAGCTCCGTGCGGTTCATTCCGTCCAGTTCTCCCATGTGATAGTCAGGATATATCAGGGCAGTGAGTCCGCCATTGTCTTCGATGACAAGGGATTCCACCACGTACGCAACGGCATTGATCACTGATTCCAGCTCCTCAGGATAGATGTTCTGTCCGTTCGGGCCAAGGATCATGCACTTGGAACGGCCTCTGATGAAAAGATATCCTTCCTTGTCGATGACGCCCATATCCCCGGTCCTCATCCATCCGTCCTCGGTGAACAGGTCCTTGGTTGCCTCTTCGTTCTTGTAATATCCAAGCGCGGTGTTAGGGCCCTTGCATTGGATTTCTCCTTCGATCAGTTCCGGATTCTCCGAATCGATCCTGATCTCCATGTTGAGGGCGGCCTTGCCGCAGGAATAGAGCTTCTTGTCGTTGAAGTGAGCGTAGGTGATGATAGGGGCACACTCGGTCATGCCGTATCCGACCGTGTAAGGGAACTCTATGTCGTAGAAGAACTTCTCGATGTCCTTGTTGAAAGCGGCACCGCCCATGATGATCTCCACGAAGTTCCCTCCGAAAGCGTTTACCAGCTCCATGCGGATGTTCTTCTTTATTATCTTGTCTAAGCCCGGGATCATCAGCATAGTCTTGACGCTGCCCTTTTCGACCAGCTTCTGGATCTTCGACTTGTAAACCTTCTCGATGATCAGCGGTACGGCGATGATGATGTTCGGTTTGACCTCCTGCAATGCCTGGGTGATGATCTTTGGACTCGGCACCCTGGTCAGGAAGTGGACGTGCGATCCGATGACCATCTGGTACAGGAACTCGAACATCATCCCGTACATATGGGCGGACGGGAGCATCGACACACAGCTGCTCTTGTTGTTGAGTTCCGGAAGCACCTTGGCGGCGAACTGGATGTTGGAGCACAGGGCCCTGTACGGGATCATCACACCCTTTGAGAATCCGGAAGTTCCGGAAGTGTAGTTGATCATCGCCAGTTCGTTAGGGGAGTCCTTGTAGTAGCAGAGATCTTCGGCTTCGAAAGAATTAGGATGCCTCTTTCCGAAATATTCGTTCATGTGTTCCCTAGCCTCGGTGATCCTCGGGACCCGGGCGTACAGGAGCTGGAAGGTGTTTATGCGGACGACCGCGAACACTCCCGGCATCTCGTCCGGACTGAGTCCCTCCCATACGACGTCATCCACGAAGAGAACCTTGGCTTCCGAGTGGTTGACCAGGTAATGGATATTCCCCGGCTTGAATTCGTGCAGGATCGGGACCACGACCGCTCCGTAAGTGATGGTGGCCAGATAGCTGACAGCCCAGTTCACCTGGTTGCGGGCGCAGATCGCGACCTTGTCCCCCTTGTGGAGGAAGCACTTCTCGAAGGCTATGTGAAGCTTCTCTATTCGTCTTGCCACATCCCTGTAGCAGAGGCTGATGCCCTGGTAATTCGAAAGTGCCTGCCTGTCCCAGTTTTCCCTGAAACTCTTTTCAAGGAGTTTGTTGACCGATTGGAATTGAAACTCAGCCATATGATCTTCTTTTTTTTATTGTCCTAACCTGAAGGTTCGCTCCTTCCCGTCATAGCACACTCCAGAGATGGAACCTTTCTCATTAACAGTAATCTTGCTGTCCGGCCTGATCCTCTTGTCACCCTCTCCCTTGACCAGGGACTCTCCGCCCTCGAAAGGATAGACCAGGGTGCGTGAGGCCGTCCTGACCAGCCAGTATTTCTTTCCGCCGGATTCCAGCAGTTCCGGAACCTCCTTGATGGTGTCAGGCGCATCGATCCCTTTCCAGGATGCTACCGTCCTGCCGTGGAGATCCACGTATCCGACCGTATTGTCCTTGAATATGACCATCGCGGTGTAGCCCTTGGCTCCCGTGAAGTCATACAGCTTAGGTCCTACCGCAACTTCCTTGCCCAATTCCACAGGGAATCCGCTCACGAATCTGCCCAGGCGGTCGATAAGGTACAGCTTGGTGTCCGCAGCGAACAGGAACTGGATCTTGCCGTTGTTGAAGTAGTCGGCTTCCTGCACGAACCCGCAGATCGGATACTTGAACGGGATGCCCCAGAGGTCCTTCCCGTTCTCGTCCTGCAGGCACAGGGAAAGATGGCTGTTCTGGTAGAACTTGTTGACTTTTCCGGTGCCGCTGTTCGTGACCTTGAACGGGCCCGCAGGCACGCTGACCGTGGTGTCCCTGCTGGTTTCAGGAGTGCGTTCCTGCTTCAGGAGCATCCTGTCTATCTGGAACTCAAGGCCCATCTTGTCCCCCTGCGCGGTGGCGTACAATGTAGCCGGGACGTAAGTCACTCCGCCAATCACCCTTCGGACTCCCTTGGCCATCAAAGGACTGAAGTTGACGTCTATCAGGGACGGATCCTCGCTGAGTGAATGGTAAACCCAGAACCCGCAACCCTTCTGCGGAACCCTGTCTCCGGCAACGTTCGACGCCAGACGGTCGGCAAGGGTTTCTCCGAGGGCGTCGGCATATTTCCGGATCACGTCGTCCTCCCCGGCGACGATCCAGCCGTTGACGAAAGTGGCCGAAGTCTCGCTTTCTCCAGTGAATATCCCTCCGAACAGGGTCTTCAGGAAGCCTGCTGTGGCCCCGAAATCCTTGACGGCGTTTTCAGGGTGCTTGACTCCAGCCTTGATGAGTATCACGTGCCGGAGCTTGCTCTCGAAGTGGATGTCTGCGAGGGCAACCTCCTTGATGTCAAGGTTCTTCGCCCAGTCTTCAGCGGATATCCCTTTCTCCTTCTTCTGCCTTGAGAGGGTATATTCATACTTGTCGAGCTTGGTCTTGGCGTCGAGGTAGCTCCTGTAAGCCTTGAGATATGCGGTGATATTTCCTACCGGGATGTCGATTACGAAGTCAGTCCATGACGGGAGCGCCTCGGTGACTGTGACAGGTCCTGTGCCGGCGTGCCGGAGTACGTTCATGTAATAGGCCGGATCGCTTCCGTAAAGCAGTTCACCATGCGCCGCAACCCCTTCGCTTGAATATTTGTTGATGCTGAACGCCACCCAGTCGGACATCTCCTTCAGGAAAGGTGCGCATTTGCGGTGCCTTTTCGCGAAATACGCGTCCAGGATGTTGTCGGTATATGCATTCGAGGCAAAGAGTATGTTGTCGCCGGAAATATTCGAGGAGAGTTCGGAGAACCCGCTTGATTCAAGGACGGAATGCCCTTCGGAGATGTGCCTGAGCGAAGAATTCACTATCGTTTCCGAAGGGGAGATGAGTATCAAGCCTCCACTTGTCTTGCAGAACAGGCCTGCGGAATCGGCCGTGGCCATGAGCATGGTGCAGTCCGGAAGTGTGTCGGCGATGGCCTTCGCCGCCTCGATGACCAGAAGCGGGGGCATATCCTTGGTATAATGGACGGAGAGGATGGCCTGGTTCCTCTTCAGTCCGGGATAATCCTCGGAAATGAGCTTGTCGAATTTACCGGAAGTGAGTTCCCTGAATACGGCGGCCGTATCGGAAAGCATCTCGCAGGCATTGCCGAAGTCCTTGACACACAGCACAAGGGCTGCATCGGAAGGAATCGCAGTGACGAGGCTGTGGTTCTCGATGAACTGGCCGGCCCCTGCTGCCGTTCCACTTCCAGGACTGTCCGATTTGTATAGAAATGAGATTCCGGCCGCAATGCCTCCGAGGAGTACCAATGCAGCTACGATCATTATGACCAGCGTCTTCTTGCTCATATTGCAAATATAACACAAATCATTGAGCGATGAACATATAGACTATGTTCCCGATCTGCCTTGGAGGGGCCGAACTTGATGCCGAGAATTTTGAAGTACGTGCGGCGCGTATCGCAAAGTCCCTGAGACACTTGTCATTCGATGACACATCTTCCTGGATCTTGGCGTTCACGACGTTGCCCGAAGGATCCACCGTAATGATGACGGTGACATGTCCGGCTCCGAAACACCTGTACGCAGGGATAGAGAGCCTGCTGGCCTTCCTGCCTGCGAGGTCGTAAGATACCACGGAAGGTCCGCTGTACTGCTGCTTCTTCTGGGGTTCTTTCTTCTGCGAGACAGGTTTGCTGATCGGGATGTAATCGTCCGGTTCATCTATTTCGTACCCGTTCTCCAGCTCCCTGGCAAGCCTTTCGGCTTCCTTGTATAGCTCCTCCGCATTGGTGTTGCGGTCGTCCTTGAGGGTCGAACTCCTGTCGACGGCGATGTTCCTGATCGGTACTCCGGCATAGGAATCGAGCATCCGGTCGAGTTTCTGCTTGACCTCTTCCTTGAGGTTCTCCTCCTTCTTCTTTTCCTCGATTATCTCCTGCTTGGAGAAATCAATCAAGAAAGATTCCCCCTTCCTGAGCGCTGAACTTATCTGACTGGCGAGCAGCACGATGATCACCAACAGATGGAAGATCACCGTGATATAAAGTCCTGCCCTGTCTTCGCCGGTCATAGTCGTCGCTATTTGGTTGCTTCAAGCTGTTTTTCGCTGAGAGATTTCTCAATCGTCGCCGAAATGATGTCGATAGCGACTTTGTTGTGGCCGCCCTGAGGGATTATGATGTCCGCATAGCGCTTGCTCGGCTCTATGAACTGGAGGTACATCGGCTTGACGGTCTTGGTATATCTTTCGATTACGGTCTCTACGGTCTTGCCCCTCTCGAGTATATCCCTTGCCATCACTCGCATCAGACGGTCGTCGTCATCCGCATCTACGAATATCTTGATGTCCATCTGGTCCCTGAGCGGCTTGCAGGTAAACACCAGGATGCCTTCTATGATTATAACTTCCGCCGGCTCCACCGTTACCGTTTCGGTCTTCGACCTGGAGCAGGTGATATATGAATAGACAGGCTGCTCGATGGATTTCCCGCTCTTCAGCTCCTTCAGCTGCTCGCAGAGCAACTTGAAATCGATCGCTTCCGGATGGTCGAAATTGATCTGCTGCCTCTCTTCCATCGGAAGATGGCTGGAATCCTTGTAATAAGAGTCTTGCGGTATTACCACCACCTTCTCCTTGAGCTTTTCGGTGATGGAGTTGACGACTGTAGTTTTTCCGGAACCGGAACCTCCGGCTATTCCAATTACCAGCATATCCTTGTGTTGTTAATGGTTTTCAGATTAGAATTCGGCGTTCTTCGGAGTCCTCGGGAACGGGATGACGTCACGGATATTGGACATTCCGGTAACGAACAGGAGCAACCTTTCGAAACCGAGTCCGAAACCGCTGTGAGGCACTGTGCCGTAACGGCGGGTGTCGATGTACCACTCGAGGTTCTTCCGGCTCATCCCCAGCTCGTCGATCCTTCTTTCAAGCTTCTCCAGGGAGGCCTCCCTCTCGGAACCACCGATTATCTCTCCGATCTTAGGGAAGAGTATATCCATTCCACGGACGGTTTCGCGTCCAGGAGCGCATCCCTCGTTCTGCTTCATGTAGAATGCCTTGATGGCCATAGGGAAGTCCGTGAGGATCACCGGCTTGCCGAAATGCTTCTCGACGAGGTAACGCTCGTGCTCACTCTGCAGGTCGGAACCCCAGTGAACCGGGAACTCGAACGTGGTTCCGTTCTTCACGGCGGCCTCGAGGATATCTATGGCTTCGGTGTAAGTCACTCTCTGGAAATCGATTCCGAGCACGCTGCGGAGCCTTTCGATAAGTCCGTCGTCGTATTTGTCGTTGAGGAACCTGAGGTCGTCCATACAGTTGTCGAGGGCGTACTGGACCAGGTATTTCACGAATTCCTCTGCGAGGACCATATTGTCGTCAATGTCGTAGAAGGCCATCTCAGGCTCGATCATCCAGAACTCGGCGAGGTGTCTCGGAGTGTTGGAATTCTCTGCCCTGAAAGTAGGTCCGAAAGTGTATATCTCTCCTACAGCGGTAGCTCCGAGTTCTCCTTCAAGCTGGCCGCTCACGGTGAGGCTTGTCTTCTTCCCGAAGAAATCCTTGCTGAAGTCAACCTTGCCGTTCTCCTTCTTCGGGACATTCTCAAGGTTCATCGTGGTGACCTGGAACATATCGCCGGCACCTTCTGCGTCGGATTCTGTGATCAGAGGGGTGTTCAGATACACGAAGCCTTTGTCATTGAAGAACTTATGTATGGCGAAGGCCATTGCGTGGCGGATCCTGAGCACAGCTCCGAAGGTGTTAGTGCGCAGGCGCATATGTGCAACCGTGCGGAGATACTCCAGGGAAGTGTCCTTCTTCTGGAGAGGGAACCTCATCGGGTCGCATTCACCGATCACCTCGATGTTGCTGGCCTGGATCTCAACGGCCTGTCCGCTTCCGACAGATTCCACGAGGGTTCCGGAAACACTGATGCTGGCACCCGTGGTGATCTTCGCGAGAAGCTGGTCATCGAACTTGGACGTATCTGCAACTACCTGGATGTTGTTGACCGTAGATCCATCGTTGAGAGCGATGAACTTGATCTGCTTGTTACCTCTCTTTGTCCTTACCCAGCCTTTGGCGAGAACTTCCCGGCCCGGTTCAGCCTTGAGAAGCTCCTTCACTTTAGTCCTTGCAATAGTGCTCATTTGTGTCGATGTATTTCAAAAAAACCTATAATCTCACAAATATAGCACAAAATCGCCGCTTCTCAATGGAAACGGCGGAACAAAATGAGGGGGACCAAGAGGCAGATTCTTCGGCAGATGAATCTGCCTCAGAATGACACACAGGTCATTCTGACACACACATGTCATTCTGAACGAAGTGAAGAATCTCTACGAAGTGAAGAATCTTACGATTTCATTCTCTCAGAAACGAATAGCCAGCCCGATCCCAGGCGCAAGAGCATCACTGCCACTTTTGTCTGAAGGGTTATAAAGCAAAACAGGACGCAAACTGATTTCATTCGTCTTGCGTTTGGCTGTCTTATAGGCATCGGTGACGGAATATATCTCAGTAGCCACCCACCCTGCGTTCCCAGCAATGGCCAGGATTCCCCAAAGAGCGGTGACGGTCTGATTGAGTTGTGGCTGGTCATTGGGCCGCTGACGCATAGCGACAGCTGTATATCCTCCGGCGGAGGCGGCAATTGAGGCTACATTCAAAAGTACAAGAGTTGTTCCCTTCTTCGGTTCTCCAAGTAGATACTGCCCCAATCCCGGAATAATAGATGCCGTAGCATAGAATGAAGGAGAATGGTATTTCTTTACCGAAGAATTGACCATGAGAGAATCTTGATGAGGTGTCTGCGCGCACACCGACCATCCTGCAACGAGGACAAAGAAGAATACAAAAAGAAATTTTTTCATAACATTAAGGCGTAACAGTTTTTCGAATATAAGTATGGCTATTTGTATATATCGCAGAAGGGGAAACTAGCGGCGATATCCAATTTGATATATCAACCCCATACCTAACTTTTGCACAAAATCGCCGCTTGTCAATGGGTAGATGGGGATAAATAGGTTATGAAAACCAACGATAAATAAACCTAGAAAATGTAGGTCATTGCGAAATAGGCTCCGTTGAAGTTGTCTGCTGACAGATCCATTCTCCCTCCGGATAGTAGGTAATCTGATTTAGCCGGCTGGTATGTTTTCTTGAAGCTGATCCACTCTGCACCTAGTTCAAGACCCAGTTTATGTTTGCCAATGGCGAAGTCATATCCGATCGAAGGGATTACATTGAACAAGTAAGGATTGAAATGTCCCTTATAGGAATCATCCATCCTGGCGAAGCGATGTCCGACTTCAACCTTAAAGAAAGGAGTACTTGATTCCTTCTTGTAATTCATTTTTGCAATCGCGAAAACAGGGATGCTTGGCAATACGCTATTCCCAATAGACTCCACCACACCGTCGTCTTTTACAAACCCTGTTGTTTCGTAAGAAATGACTGTAGAAAGACCGACTCCAGTTCCAGCACCCAACTTCAAATGGCTGCCAACATCAAATAAGTAGGCAGCCTTGATGTCCATATTTGGTGCATACTTGTTATCAAGCAATACAAAATGATTATTTGGGCCAATGTTTGAAGACAAGGATAATTGGAAGTGACCGGGCTGTGCTGTTGCAATGGTCATTGAGACGACTGACAGAAGAGTGGCCAATAACAATCTTTTCATAATTTATGCGTTTGTTATGATTAAGGAAACTATCAGAATCCGAATCCTGCTACTACCATAAGATTGGCGAAGCGATTTGTATTTACAACGTGGTATTCAGGGTATAAGATACGCATATTATTCAATCCGATATTCCCTTCGAATCCCAACTTGAAGTGTCTGCTGAACTCGAACATCACACTTGGACGAAGCCAAACTCCTAAATGCTTGAATTTATCGCATTGATTCAAAGGGTCGGATGGATCAGCATCGATATAATAGGTGCCTCCATCACCGTAGGACAGGGCAGGGCCAAGTCCAATTACCATTCTGAGGCGGTCAGCTTTAAAGTGATATCTTATGTCGCTGAATACATCAATGCACGCATAGTTGTCCGGGTCAGCTCCATACTCTGGAAGAAGGACTCCACTTTTCCAGTGGTGATGAGAAATCTCCCCAATCATATACGTCAATCCGATACCTGGCATTACTGACCAAGTTTCATTCAACCTTGTATCCAATCCGTAGGACAATCTCATAGCGCCCCCGGGATTGTTCATTTCGCCATAATAGCCATTTTGCAGGTATAACCCACTTCCTATCTGTACAATGTTTTCGAATCTCTTACTGTTCCATTGACCCTTCTCCTGTGCCAATGCCGTATTGGAGAGAGCAATAGCAGCCAATAGACTGATTATCGTTATAAGCTTTTTCATCTGCGATACAATTATAATACTTTCAAATAAAACCGAAACCTGCTTACTCGCCGTTTTGGATAATAGTAATTCTATCAGACACATTCAGGCTATGGACATCTATCCACCATTCATTCAGTGTGTCTGAAGGAGCGACATCAATTTCTATAGTGTTCTCATTCTTCTGATGCCTGACACTAAGTTCATCCATCTGGAAGTAGGTCCTATTACTACCCCAGTATAATAATTTGTGACTTATTTCATCGAAAATATAGTCAATATCAATATTATTCCTATTAAGAACGGTAACCTCGTAATGTCCTCCGTCAGGGCCAACCTGGAATTCTTTTGCAGAGAGAACTATTTCCTGCCCCGGTCCAGCCGACAATTCTTTTTGACAAGAAAGGAGAATACAGGCAAAATAAGCGAAACAAATAACCCTGATTACTTGTTTAGTGATTCTATCTGAAGTCATACCAAATCGTTCTGGTTAGTAAGGTGTAATCATTAATCATTCGGTTAAGGTTCCCATGAACAAAATTGTGTTGGAAGTGTTCTCTCTTATAAGGAACATGAAAGGATGGTCTGCCTTGAAAACGATGACATCTTCTGGCTTAGGTCCATTGGATGTATAGTAACTACCTTTATGATGAGATGAAGCAACTGCAGTTGTACCATTCTCGTCAACCTCAATGATTGCGATCTGCCTTGTTTCTTTAACCTCAAATGGCAATGATTCAGATATCCGTGAAAAGTTTGAATACTTGTAGTTATATGGAAGGTCCATACCCATTTCGACAAGTGCCTTCTTCAGATTCAAGCCGGACTCTATTTTGAATTTTGGCAGGAATAGATTGACTTTGTGAGTGTTTTTATATGTGAACACAGTCTCCCATGTTTCTCCGGAGAATTCATCAATGAAACTTTTGAAGTCCATGTCTTTGTCAGGAAGAACTATGTCCAAAACGAAAGCCCCGTTCCCATAAGGAATCTCGCACATCCTTATCTTCCCGTCTTCAGATTCAGCGTATATCAAGTCCTGGGATGTTCTCATGAACCATTTATCGGCAATCTCCCCGTCCAGCTTGTAGAAATTATCCTGCCTGGTGTTTTGTGCTTTGAACTTTTCTTTCCATTTCCCTTTGAAATACAGTGCATTGGCAAGGATAACGTCGGTATCGGGCGATAGAAAGTCAAGGATCCCTGAGATATGTCCTTCCGTCTTTTTGGAGACCCATCCGTTCATTTCTTTCAAGGTATTCTCCTTGGAGAAATCCACCATCCCTATATAACCATCATAGTTCTCAGCTATGCTGTTCTTGAACTGGTCATTCACCGGTAACACCTTTGAAATCCACAACGAGTTGGCAATATTCAGTTTAGTTGACCTGTCCACACTGGCCAGGCCAGTTACTACGGTCTTATAAGTGTTGTTGATGTCATCCAATGAATACCCGTCATAACCGATAGTCTTGATGATCTGTTCATAAGTTTCTCCTTCGGCACCATTGGCCAGCATACAGTTTGCGATGAGTGCGCTGAACGGAGACATTATAATACTTCGGTACCCTTTGTCTTTTGCAATTTCCCGGAACAAATTGAAAGAGAAGTCCTGGCCGGCATCAATTATCTCGGCCTCGGCCCTTGTCAGGATAATGGATTTCCTCTTGGGTATATCGTTAGGATCATCCTTGTCGCATGCGACAAACAAGAGTATAGCGGCGATTGCCAATAGGGCATGATGTTTCATAATAATGTCAGGTTAAAAGTTTGATTAATTGAAGCTATGATAGATTTTGATATTGTAATTGTATACTTCAGTCTATAGTCTAAATGACGTTTATATCGAATCTTGCATGGGATGCCTAGGATTATTTGTCCTTGATATCAAACATCAAACTCTCCTTGGTATTGCTGCCCTGATGGTAAGGTGAATGTAATGATGTAGTGGCCGGGTCCGCCTGAAATGGGAACTATGGCTGGCAGGAATTGGGTGTCTATGACCTCAACTTCGATTTCGCCAAGATTAGATGAGAAATAGAGAATGATTATTGTGTCTGTTACCGTTTGAGGGGATGTGGCGGGTTTAGCGTACCCGTCGAAAAAGAATAAGGATAACAAAACGGAAATGATAAGGTACTATAGTTTGAGCATAACTATGACAGATTAGTTTTTCAATAATACTCAAATAAAAGGACTTATCCTCGTGGTAGCGGTACTGATGACGGAGTCTGTTACGCTTTTTTTTTCAGGACCTTTTTATTATGCTTGTAAGTGGTTGATACATAAAAGTATAACCAATAGGAAATAAAAAACCTTGTTACGTTTGTCCGGTGCGATTCTTATTTGAAATAATCCAGATAGACCTCTTTCCCTGAGACGGAGGACTTGGAAGTCTTGGATTTAAGCCTGCTTTTTATCACTCTGGTATGCTCAAGGGTGGTGATTCCCAGGACGAGCATCAAAGTAGTATTGTCAAAGCCGGCGAATATCAAACTGGCAAGGCGGTATTCCTCGTTCGACAGTCTTTCAAAGTCTCAGGTACTGTCTCTTGAGCCCGATAGTCTTCGAATCGCAACTTGAAACGGAAACAAAGCCGTAGCCACCGGAAACGTTCATGGGAATTGATGCCGGTTCCATCATCTCAGACATATGGAATCCGGAAACCTGGAAGGTGTTCAGGGTCCAGAGGTAATCGAATTCCATCTTGGAAATGCAATGGAGAGATATTGTCGCCGTATTGTCCTTGACTCCACTGATGTAATAATCTATGATATCATCATCATACAGCATAGTGGAGTCGGCATAAACATTGACCGTCGCAACACCATCATTGAAATGAAGGTTCGTGAACACGCAATTTACATTCTCTACTCCAGAACCTATGATATCGTCTGCTCCGAACCCTCCCACGTGGCCGCCGCTGAGGATCGGATCATTTTCATTGAAAAGCCTTATGCCTTTCCTGCTGCCTGTCACCTCGAAATCAAAAACGGTTCCTTCATATGGAACGATGTCCTGCAATACAGCCTTATAATTATGGTCAAGGGTCAGCATATAGTGATTACGGCCATTCCGGTTGTCGCGGATTTTGATGCTGAAACAGACCTTCCCTTCCACGCTGGAGGTATCAATGGATACTATTTCTCCGGTCTGTTCCGGTACTTCCACTTCTGCGCTGGCTGTCCGGCCATCGTCATCACTGACATCGATGGATACCTTGTCACCGGGATTCAAAACCGCATCGAAGCGGTACTCCACTTGTGGTTTACTACCGACCATTACTTCTTCCGCCTTGATTCTTTCGCCCCCGTTGACAGAACAAAGGACTTCAGCAGCATGTAGAGGGGAAACTTTTGAAGGAGAACAAGTTCCAACAAAAACGGAATGATTTTTATCGGCAGTCGACAACTGGGCATTGATCAAGATGCCACCCTCGTCTCCGGGTAGTTCGAGGGTAACCTCCCTGTAGCAGGACGTGGTCAGAAGGAGCATCAAAATTATTCCAATTCCGTTCCTCATATCAAAACTTGAATGAATATCCGATACTCGGCAATATCGGAATCAACGTCAGGATCTTCATTTTCAATTGTACGCTCGTTCCGGATGGGCCACCCTTGATGTCAGCACGGTAGTCATACAGCAAGTCAGGGTTGAGGTTATTGTACAGGTTGAAGACATTGAATGACCAGGTTGCTTCACCACGTCTTTTCTGACGGTGAAGATTCACTCCCAAGTTCAGGCTGTGCGAAGAAGGGAGTCTGTAGTTACCTCTCACCGGGACATACTCCGTTTCGTACAAGGTCTTGCCGTCGGGAGACAGTACGGTTGTCATCATTGTCGGAACAGTGGTCACTCCGCCGGTACACAATGACCAGGATCCCGATATATCCAACTTCTTGCTGAAAGAATGCATTATCAGCAGATTCAGGATATGCCTTCTGTCATATTTGAATGGGAACCAATCTCCTCCGCTGATCCCCGCTTCCTGGAAACGTCTTTCGGTCTTTGACAAAGTATATGACAACCATCCCGTGGTCTTTCCGAAGTATTTGTTGGCGAATATCTCAACCCCTCTGGACCGGCCTTCCCCCTGGACAACCCTGTCCTCCCAGTCGGAAGTGTTCCCAATCACTGCGACTCCGTCCCTGTATTCGACGACATTGTCAGTTTTCTTGTAATATGCTTCAACTGAGAGTTCCCAACCCTTCCGGCTGCGGTACGCCAGCCCTGCGACGAACTGGTCCGAAACCATCGGTTTTATCCGGTCCGTAACCGGCACCCAGAGATCCATAGGCAATGTTATCTGGGTCGATGAGAGCAAATGGATATTTTGAGACATCCTCGCATATGAGGCCTTGGCAGAAAGACAATCGCTCAAGTCAAACGATATGGAGAATCTGGGCTGAGGGCGGAAATATGATTTCCCCCTTACAGTAAACAGATTGATTCTCAGCCCTGGATTGACCTGGAATCGGCCGAAGGAAATCTCGTCTTCGATGAATACAGAACTTTCAAAGCCACGGGTGACGGATTTATTCCCGTGATCCCTGATGATATCCAAAGTGTCACGGGCGTCATCATCACTCTCGATGAGCCTGTATTTCTGCGAAAAAGACTCCGGCTTGAACGAATGTGCGATGACTTCAAGTCCGAACCGAACCATCTGGTTCGAAGATACGGAGTATTCAACGGCGGTGCTCAAGTCCAAGTCGTAAATCCCGGAATGGTAATCGACATCGGATTCTTGGATTTCCTTACTCTTTGCGTCGACATTTATCTGGGTATTCTCTGAAAAAGCATCCGTATTCATCCTGTAGTGGCTCATGCCGAGGACGGTGGTACAGAACATCCTTGAAGAAAGGACGTGGGTCCATCCGACTGCGATATTGTCGTTCCCCCAGACAATGTCGGTATCGGACGTTTGGGTAGTTTTCCTGAGAGGAGATTGGAACTGGAATCTATTGACAGTATAGACACCAAGGATATCCTTTCCGCTATAAAAGCTCAAAGACAGCTTGTCCTTGTCGCTTAATACGTGGGTGACCTTGGCGTTCAGATCATAGAAACCATAGCCGAATTTATCCTCGTCTCCGATCTTGATTCCCATTGATATAGGGATTATAGAAGGCATCGCGCGTGCACTCAACATATATGATGTCTTCCCATCCCCCAGAGGACCCTCCAGATGGAGTTTCGTGGATAACAGACTGATTCCGAAAGAGCCGTGATGCGACTGCAAGTCTCCGTCTTTCGTGCGCACGTCCAAGACACTCGAAACCCTTCCGCCATATCTTGCCGGGTAGGCTCCCGTAAAGAATGAAACCTTCTTGACTGCTTCTGTCTGGAATACCGAATACAATCCAAGCATATGCTCGGCATTATACAACGGGAAGCCGTCAAGGAGAAGCAGATTTTCATCCGGCCCTCCTCCTCGCACATACAACCTGCTCAATCCTGTCGCCGAACTCTGAACCCCGGGGAGCAGCATCAAAGTTTTGACAAGGTCGGTTTCACTCAATAGGGAAGGTGCAGCCTTGATTGCCCGGATGGGGACATCAAGAGAACTGGTTGTTCCCCGTTTCATAATTGAGACTTCAGCCGAGACAAGCGAACTGTTCAGAACCTCATTCTTGACCAAGACGACATTCACTGTCGTGTCCCTTATGGCGGTTATCTCAACCTCCTGGATATCATATCCGGGATTGGAGAAGGTCAACTGTGAACCGGTGGTTATTTCCAAGGAGTAATAACCATGCTCATTCGTTATAGTAGACTTGCCTGCACCGGCAACCATCGCCCCTATTACGGGTTCCTTGGAGCCAGCCTCACGGACAAAGCCGTTCACCACGACATCCTGGGCTCCCATTCCTATCGAGAAAGAAGCCAAAAGCAGCGAAATCAAATATTTCCGAAAGTCGGGACGCACTTGTTAATTCTGGGAGATCCTGATGGTGGTATAAACGTCGACACAATGCATTCTCAACTTCCAGCTCCGATGTTTGGTACAAGGATCTACGATAATCCGTACCGATGAAACACCATCCTCGCGGTTATTATCATCAACCATCACTTTGATCCCATCTCCGACTGCTTCCTGATGGTTGCCGTTATCACTGTACTCAACAGGATAATAAATATTGTCTACCCCATCCTGACCCCATTCTAGCAGTACTGAAATCATCCAAAAGGAATAATTCAGGCACTTGATGGAAATATCTCCACCACCCTCCTTGAAGTGCACTTCCTCCTGGGAGAGTTCAATCTCTTTTTCTTGATGTCTGATTTCTTCTGAATATGTGTGGCAAGAGACTGCAGCACAACATATCCATAAAAATAGAGACAATAATATAAGCTTTTTCATAATCCAGTATTGATCATTTATACATCTAAATAACGCTGCTGAACCAAAGATACATTAATTCTGGGAAATATGAATGGTAGCAAAAGTGTTGAAGTCACTCATAAACAGTCTCCAACTCCTGTGGGTTGTGCTCGGCTCAACGATGATTCGGACCGAAGTCATTTTATCATTAGGATTATCGTCATCAACCAACACTCTTATTCCATCTATAACGGCCTCTTGATGAGCATGATCTCCGCTGAACTCAATTGGATGCTCGATATCCTCTGCACCATCTAGCCCACATTCAGTGATTACAGCAATCTTCCAGGTGGAATGATTCAGACAATGTATCGTGACATCTCCACCGTTTCCATGGAAATGGACTTTTTTCTGGGAAAGCTCCATGGGCGGACCATAACCTAACGGCTCAATTCTCTCCGTAGATGAAATTGTGCAGGAGCAAACAACAACGCTTATCGCGAGAGGCAGTATCAATAACACGAAATTCTTCATAATCAAGATTCTAACATCATCGGCGTATTCCCGTAACCATTTGCATCATATACTTATAGTCTCCTATAGCGCCTTCTGTCGTTACAGACGTTGACCTAGTATGATAATCATCTCCATAAGATGGACCTATAATAGTATTGAATGCACTCGAAAGGTAATATCCATCGTTATCACCTTCCCCTCCAAAGTTACACAAAATATAATATCTATTTTCATAGGTTGTAGCATAATATTGCCCACCCAAGTAATGATAAACTGGGCGTGTTCTTACGAGCATACCATGACCCAGCCAAGCATGCCCCCCAGAATAAGTCACATTGACGTCTGTTATTATCCAACCCCACAGATATGAGATAACAGTTGTTGTTTTCAAAGAATAACCATTTATCAAAATTGGATACCCTAACTGCAATTCACTAATTACAGTACTTGACATATAATCCGATACCGTTCCCCCTGAAGTGTATCCAAAGTTCTCGAAAGTCCTAGGGATATTCAAGATGTCAGTGCTGGATGAATCAACACCATACGCAACATTTAGGTTATTAGGTGTCCCTAACAAAGACATCAAGCGAGCCACTGGATTACTACCTGTAGAATCAGCATAATAAGGATCAGCAATCATTTCATCCCAATTGAAAGAGTATTGCTGATAAGATGTTGGATACTTGTATATAGACATCAACTGTGCGACAGCTGTCGCAGCACATCCGGTAACAGCCCTCAGCCCTTCTGTCGTATAGCAATACCTCCAATATGGGGCCCCTTGTCCCCATTTTACTGGGCAATAGCCATAGGATGGTTCATAAAAGGTTTCAGACCAATCTCCATATAATACATCATATTGATCATCTCCAACGTCGGATGAATCAGCATAGTATGAAAGTGAATAAAGGTTTGAAAGTGTCATTCCGAATCCAGGATCTTCAATCACATCACCTTGATTCAAAGATCCCTGAAGTGCAAGGCCCATAAGGCCTATCCTATTGTCACTGGAGATAATAGCAAAGCCGGCCGAGTCCTCAAAATTCATAATATACACTTCCTCTTGCTCTGGCTCAAGGCCAGAGCGGGTTGACGGATTTTTTGCCGTCCATATTGAAGCAATCTTCCTGGTTGGCTCGAAGTATCCGCTTCTGGTAAGAGCCCTGGCGGCAATGATGTCTTCTACTTCTTGCTTGGCTTTCTCAATAGAAAGGTAATATGGATTCTCTTCTTCGACCACTAAAGGCATTTCGCGAGAATTATCAGTACAAGAAAACAGGCAGAGGCAAAGGAAGAAAAGGGATAATAACAACTTTTTCATAATATGATTGTGGTTTAAATGTCAAACTCTCCTTGGTATTGTTGGCCTGATGGTAAGGTGAATGTAATGATGTAGTGGCCCGGACCTCCTGTAATCGGAATAATTGCTGACTGAAATTGAGTGTAGATGAAGCCAGAATCGTAAAAACCTGTGAAGGTATTAAGGATCTCAACTTCTATTTCACCTAGATTCTGATTGAACGTTAAGATAACCGAATTAAATTGCGACTCATAGCTGGCTGAGATAGGAACTATCGCTGGAGATCTTGGATTGTTTGGGTTAGGGTTAGGGAAAGGAATGACATTGATTACAGAATCAGCACAACTTTGTGTTGTTTCACAAGCTGAGGCCATCGTTTCTGAAAAAATTAAGAACACAGGCAACAATAGAAAGAAAATAGATAATTTGTTTTTTATCATAATTGTTAGGATAGTATCCCGAAAAGTGTGTCCGGATAGGTAAAAGAAAAAAGTCTGTAACTTTAAAGAGCTAAAAAAGAACCTGGTAAGTTCAACTTTAAAGAAACAGACTTATGCTAACTTTTACAAAGGAACAACTTTCTGAGGTAATGTGCAAGCATGCCGAGAAAGAAAACGGTCTTCATGACTTGCTGGAGATTATGTTGGAGAGCTTGATGGTGGCAGAACGGGGTGAGTTTTTACGGGAACAGGAGGACCGGAACAAGGGTAACGGATACCGGTTGGGCCATACCTACGGCCATGGAAGGAAGTTGGAGTTCCGGATTCCCCGGGACCGTTTCGGGAACTTCCATCCGAAGATCCTGGCCATATTGCGGGACCAGGAGGAAGAGTGCGAGAAGCTCGCCGGGAGCCTGTATACGAAGGGTTTGACGCAGGCGCAGGTAGGACAGGTCTTCGACGAGATATACGGCGAGCATTATAGCAAGTCCAGCATCTCGAGGATGATTGACTACGTTCGTCAGGAAGTGTCCGCATGGCTTGTCAGGGGGCTTGACGCTTACTATCCAATCGTGTTCGTGGACTGTGTCCACATCAAGGTCTTTCGGAAGAAGAAGGCCGCGACGGAGGCGTTTTACGTGATCCTGGGCGTGACGGAGGAAGGGACGCGGGAGGTGCTGGGCATATATAACAGCCCGATCGAAAGCGCGAACGGCTGGGGCAACATGTTTGACGACCTGCATGAGAGAGGCGTCGAGAGCATCGGCTTGATGGTCGCGGACGGACTATCCGGATTGGACAAGGTGATTGGCGAGAAGTTCCCCGGAACGGCGCTCCAACGCTGCACGACGCACCTCAAGCGCAACATGCTGGCGAGGGTCCGTCACGGTGACAAGAAGGAACTGGCGGACGACATGCGGGAGGTCTTCCGGACGGGTGACAAGAACTACACGATAGAGATGGGCATGCAGGCCTGGAAGGAGATGTGCATGAAGTGGGGCAAGGGCTATCTGTCCATAAGACGGCTGGCTGACAATGAAGATGTTGCGTTCTACTTCACATACTTGAACTACGCACCTCAAATCCAGTCGATGATATACACGACGAACTGGATCGAGCGGCTCCAGAAGGACTTCCGGCGTGTCACGCGGATGCGCGGTGCGATGCCGGACGAGAACTCGGTCATCGTCCTGATGGGCAAGACGGCGATGGACAAGGAGTCCTACCAACGGGTAATCCCGAGGATCCGGGAAGATGCTACACTCTTTCCCATTGGTCCAACGTCAAAAGGAGACTGAGCAACCCTTAGAAGGGGCCAGTCTCCTTGGATAACAAGAAAAATGGTGTAACTTTGAACGTTCTTTAAATTGCAGACCCTACTCCAGACACACTGGATGGAACGCTACCATTGTTAGGGTTTAATTGACTTTAAATATACATTAAATAGCGACCTGGTAAATCCTTATTAAAAGACAAAAGCGTAACAAATAATCAGTTTGTTACGCTTTTTCTTTAATGACCTGTTTGGGTTTTTTATAAGATGTTGATTTTGTAATATTTACGAGCGCTTATTAAAGGCCTTTGTTACGCTTTTGATTATCAGTCATTTTTTTGAAATACTCTAGAAACGCCGCTTTATCTGTTGTTGATGAAGCCTCGATCATTTGTTTGAGACGGCTCTTCTTGACTCTGGTGTATTCCAGAGTAGAGATGTCCATAATCATCATTATCGTTGTATTGTCAAAACCAGCAAAGATCAGACTGGCAAGGCGGTATTCCTCGTTCGAGAGATTATTGAAGCTATTCCTGAACCTCTCCATAATGCCATCTCCTTCCTCGTTCAGCAGTCTTTCAAATTCTTCCTGTGTTGCAATATCCTTCTTCAAGACGGCAATCTCTTTGTTGACTAGTTTATATAGCTCTTTATTTGAGATTCTCTCGATACCGAGATGATAGACCATTTCATAAAGCTTTGCCAAATATGAGAACCTAGCCTTGGCATGCCTTCTCGTCTGGTTGTTCATCTCTTCTCGGATATCATTGATCTGGTCGATAACTATTCCCATTCGTCCTTGTTCTTCTACTTGCCTACGCTTCCTATTAACAAGCAGATAAATGACCATTATCGAAAGCAATAGTCCGATAATTGATGAGGCTAATAAAAGCCTTCGCTGAGAGGTAAGAGTCTCTTCCTTTGCGATATTGATTTTTTCAAGATACTCCCGATGGGAGTTTGCGGTTGACAGAGCGTTACTCTTCTGCTTTATGGAATCAGCAAAAGACTGGGCAGTCCAAAGATAATCATGCGCTAGTTTGTAATCCTTTTTCTTAAATGCTACTCTGTATTTCCAGTAGTTATAGCTGTATTCGAAAGTGCCCCCTAAAGAGGCCACTGTGTTGAACAAGGAATCAGACTGCGCTGTAAAGCCGGAAATATCAAGAACGTAAGCATAGGCACAGTACTGTTCAGGCTCAGAAAGACCTCCATTGTATTCTATGGCAGATTTAAAGTGTTCCAAGGCGCCCACATCCTCCTTTGATGGATCATATAGGATATCCATTGCATAATATCCTTGTATTGCTCCTTTAAGATTTTGCGATAGTGTACTATCCGCTATTAGGGTCTGGAAGCAACTGTCGGCCTTCTCCCATTCCATAAGTCGGACTTGATTTTGTGCTTTGATTATACGCTCAAGGTTCTCCTGACCCTTCCGTTGGGCTAGTTTAAAGCAATTGATGGATTTATCGATGAACTTATCAGCGATGACATATTGAAATGATCTTGTATAAGTCTCTGCCATCCTTGAGTACAAAATACCGATAAGATTATGATCCTCAATGTATGATGATTGCTCATCAGCCTTGTTGAATGACACTATCGCCTGGTCGTAGAGACTGGAATTGTACTGCTCTGTCCCTAGATATAAGAACATCTTCAGTTTCTCTTCAGGAGTCCCGTGGCGCTCATACCAGTCTACTGCTGGCTTTATGATGTGTGTGTCTGCTGTGTCAATGTAGTTTTTGTCCAGGGCAATTGCGTAGAGAAGTGCATATTTGGCTTTGGCGGCCTTGCTTCTCAGAATTGTGGTGTCGATGTCTCTGATAGCTGCCAGGGCGCTGTCCGGCCGAGCATCGATGTAAGATTCGATGTCGGCCAGCTCCTTAGTGACCTTTTCACCTCCACAGGAACCTAGGAAGAGGGGTAAGATCAAAAGAAAAGAGATTATTGTCAGCGTTGGATTTCTCATATTCTTTTACAAAGATAAGCAAACAAAAAAATGACCCCAAAAACTTGAGGTCATTTTTCTATAATATCGATGCTGTGGGTTTATTCGACGGCCCTGCGGGCTGCGTACATGATCTTAAGGGCGGAGCAGCGTCTAAGCTCCTGCTTCACGTCCGTTATGATACCCATTCTGGCATCTTCGTCTGCCTTCAGTGAAACCTGCATCAACTGGCGGTCAGCCTCGCTCATTGCGTCGCGCTCGGCGGCGATGAAGTCGCGGATGTCGCTTGTGGTCTTGAAAGAGTCATTGAGCTGGATACGGGTCTCGGTACCGTACTGGCCCTGATACTGGGCGGTAGGGGAACCGATGTAGATGTATGAAGCCAAGTCCTTCCTCTCAAGCTTTGCGATCTCCGTAGCCTCAGGAAGCTTTACCCTTACCTTGACCTCGCTGGAACGCATCTGGGTGGTAACCATGAAGAAGAACAGGAACATGAACACGATGTCGGAGCTGGTTCCCAACTCAGGCATTTCTTTTTTACCGCTTCTTTTGAAAATAGGCATTTTGTCGTCCTCCCGTATTACTTTTTGGTTACATCCTTAGGTTCAGCCTCGGAAATATTCTGAGGAATGGCGTCCTTGGCAATCTTCTGCTGTGCCTCGTCGCAGGAGTTGAACGGCCTGCCGAAATGCTGGCGGCAGAAGTCGTTGCGGACTTCGTTGACAGCTTTCACGAGCTCGTTCTGTACAGCGATGTATGCCTTGTAACTTGTTCCTCGGTCATTCTGGAGGGAAATGATTCCTTTGGATACAGGATACTCACCGAAACCTTCGATGACCTTCTTCTCCCTTTCAGGAAGGTTAGGATCGTCGTTAGGGTTCGTGATGAATTCCTTGATCTTGTCCTTGAGCTGGCTAACGTCCAAAAGCTGGTCACCGGCAAACAGTCTGTCTGAAGAATTGATCTTCACGATGATGATATTACGCTTGTTGACCTTCGTGTCTTCCTGCTTCTGCTCGTTGGTTGGCATAGGAGGGAGACGGCGCTGCAGACCGGACTGCTGGTCCATGGTGGACACCATCAGGAAGTAGCAGAGGAGAAGGAATGCGATATCAGCTGTCGACTGAGTATTCAGACCTGGTGTTTTTCTTTTAGACATAGCTGATGTGGTTTATTTGGTGATAACGTTTCTGATTACTGCAAAGATGATTGCTGCAATGGCTGCAATTCCGAGGATTTCCGTAAGCAGAAGTATGGTGTCAGTCAGCTTGAGCATCGATGCGCTTGGCTGGCTCTTAAGGCTGAGAGCCGGAGCGCCCTTGGACACTGCGTAGCAGATCAGCACCAGTGCAACGATGCCGACCAATACGAGCAGACCCTTGATGAGGCTCTTCGGATTGTTTTTCGCGGCCATGAGTATTACCAATCCAACCAATATGACTACCGCTGCGATAAGCAGGAAGTAGGTATATCGGAGGAGGACATCCACGTTGCCACCGCTTGTCGACAAGCAGATGATTCCGAGGATGATTCCCAGGATTCCCAATACCCAACCGACTATTTTGAATATCTTGCTCATTATGTTATCTGATTCTAAAAGTTGGACGAACTACAATTATTTGTTCTTCTTCTCGTACTTGGCGAGAGTGTCGACGAGGTCGATGGAAGCCTCTTCCATGTCAATTGACAGAGCGTCGATCCTGGAAAGAATATAGTTGTAGAACACCTGGAGAATCATAGCGACGATGAGACCGCCGACGGTTGTGATAAGGGCGACCTTCATACCACCAGCGACGATGTTAGGGGAGATGTCACCTGCAGCCTCGATAGCATCGAATGCCTTGACCATACCGATGACGGTTCCCAAGAATCCGAGTGAAGGAGCGATTGCGATGAAGAGGGAGATCCAGGAGAGGTTGTTCTCCATAAGGCTCATCTGGACACCACCGGAAGAAGCGATTCTCTTTTCAACCACGTCGAGGCCTTCGTCATAGTGAAGGAGACCATCGTAGAAAATGCTGGCGACTGGGCCCTTGGTGTTGCGGCAGACTTCCTTTGCCTTCTCGACACCACCTTCAGCAAGAGCATCTTCAACTTTCTTGACGAGCTTCTTGGTGTTGGTCTTGGCGAAGGAGAGGTAGAGGATCCTTTCGATAGCGAGTGCGAGACCGATGATCAAGCAGAGGAGGATCATTGACATGAAGCCAGGACCTCCCTGGATGAAGTAGGACTTGAGCTGCTGGTGGAACGGAACATCCTCACCGGTTCCCTTGAGAAGGTCTTCTGCAGTCAACTGGGCCGGAGCCTCTTCTGCCGGAGCCGCTTCCTGAACTTGCTCGGTAGCTTCGCCTTCAGCGGCAGGCTGGTCCTGAGCGGATGCAATGCTTGCAGTAAAGGTGAGAGCACCAGCTACTGCCAAGAACATGAAAAACTTTTTCATACTGTTTTCGTGTGTTTTAATTAATAAAGTATTAAATAGTTATATTTTCCAAGTCTTGATTATGTGGTTGTGAACCATCTAAAAATCGTGTGCAATTTACTAAATAATTTTCAAAAGGCAATATCTATAAGGAAATTTCTCCCATGATATTTTCGCCCAGATGAGCCTTCACCCAGGTGTTGTCGCGGCCCTTGCCGAGTAGGTAGAAAAGCTTGGCCAGCGCGCCCTCCGTGGTAATGTCCCGGCCGGAAACCACACCCGCTTTCTCGAGAGCCTTCCCGGTCGCATAAAGGTCCATGTTGACCGTTCCGGACATGCACTGGGTGACGTTCATCAGCACTTTCCCCATGGCTGCAGCTTCCTGGACAATATCCAGGAACCACTGCCTTGAAGGGGCGTTCCCGGAACCGTAGGTTTCGATGATCACGGCCCTGGTCGCGTCACCGCACATGAAATATTTCATGACCTGGGGGGTGATGCCGGGGTGGACTTTCAGTATGGAGACGCTCGTGTCCAGGGCGGTGCTTATCTCCAGCGGCTCGTCCCATGCGGCAGGTTTCCGGATGGCTGCTTTGTTGTATTTAATGCTGATCCCGGCTTCGGCGAGCGGAGGATAGTTCGGAGACCGGAACGCGCTGAAATCCTCCGAGCTGACCTTTGTGCTGCGGTTCCCCCTGAGCAGCTTCGAGTTGAAGAATATGCTCACTTCAGGAACGATCGGGTGGCCCTGTGCATCCTTCGCGGACGCGATTTCGACTGCCGAGATCAGGTTCTCCTTGCCGTCGGTTCTGGCCACGCCGATCGGAAGCTGGCTTCCGGTGAAAACCACCGGTTTGGCGAGGTTCTCCAGCATGAAACTCAGGGCTGAGGCGGAATATGCCATGGTGTCTGTCCCGTGTAGGACCACGAATCCGTCATATTCCTCATACCTGTCGCGGATGAGGGTGGCAAGTTCCTTCCAGAGGGAAGGCTGGACGTCTGAAGAATCTATCAGCGGTTCGAAGGTATAGGAATCGATGCGGAAGGCGAATTTCTGCAGTTCGGGGACTTCCTCCAGGATCTGACTGAAGTCGAAAGGCTTGAGGGTCAGGTCCCCGGGGTCCTGCCTCATTCCTATCGTACCGCCGGTGTAGATCAGCAGGATGGATGATTTTTTCATATTCCGAAAAGTGTTTTGGCGTTATTCGTGGTCGTTTCGGCGACTTCCTCGACGGAGACGCCCTTGAGTTGTGCTATCATGGCTGCGATGTAGGGAATATAGGAGCTTTCGTTGCGCCTTCCTCTGTACGGTACCGGAGTCAGGTACGGAGCGTCGGTTTCCAGCACTATCCTTTCCAGCGGGACCCTCTTCACCACTTCCGCCAGGGAAGCGTTCTTGAAAGTCACGACTCCTCCCACTCCTATGTACCAGTCTCCGAGTTTCTGGAGCTCCAGGAAGGACTCGTAGCTTCCGCTGTAGGCATGCATGTTCCCCCTGAGGCCCTTGTGCCTGCGTACGACGTCCAGGAAATCGCCCATCGCATCACGGAGGTGGATGTTGACGGGAAGGTCACGTTCGGCCGCCCAATCGAACTGCCACTCCAGGGCTTCCTGCTGCTCCTTTGCGAACTCTTTGCCTTCGTGGTAGTCAAGGCCGATCTCACCCACTGCGACCACCGGGCGGTGGGAATATTCCATCATCCGGTCTATCTCCTCCCTCCACCGGTCCGTTACCGAGCCGGGATACAGGCCGATCATCGGGCGCAGGACGTCAGGGTGGCGTTCCGTCAGAGCGAACATGGCCGCCCTCTCGCTGCTATCCACGTCCGGCTGGAGCATCATCCCGACGCCTGCCTCCAGGGCGCGGGAGATGTACTCATCCTCTTCGCCCGAAAAGGCCTCGTCGGTGATGTGGCAGTGTGTGTCTATGAAATACATTTCCTCAAAGATAGGAATTTTTTCAGTCTCCCCGTAACCTTACCTTTGCGGAACAGTGCTGGAGAAGGTCGATGGATATGAATCCGTCGCATTCCAGGATGGTTGTCAGTTCCCTCGCGCGGCTGTAGGGGATATCCATTTTCAGGCATATTTCATCGATCGATATTCCTCTGTTGGCCTTGACGGTCAGGGCGACCTTGAGCAGTGCGGCGAAGTCGGCCTCGTCCACGCTGCCTTTGTACGCTTCTTCCACCTCCGCCTTGAAATCCGTTTTCAGGGCCGTGCCCGGCCTGCCTGCGCCGAGTTTCGCCATCAGTTCTTCCAAGTCTCCTACCGGCTCGGCTATGTTTTGACGTATCAGGAGGTTGCAGCCCTGCGAAGCTGGATCGTCCAGCCTCCCCGGGAGGGCGAACACATCCCTGTCGTACGAAGATGCCAGCCTGGCCGTCAT
>Ga0247611_10002294_pt1 | contig 31241 bp, 21 predicted proteins | sample 177DNAGHGhighgp2_FD_192422 | JGI IMG/M metagenome (GOLD analysis project Ga0247611, IMG submission 192422) | Sheep rumen microbial communities from Palmerston North, Manawatu-Wanganui, New Zealand - 1770 DNA GHGhigh gp2 | ecosystem: Host-associated > Mammals > Digestive system > Stomach > Rumen... | reverse complement strand
GACGGAGCCGAACAGCAGGCGGCCGTAGAACATGGGCTGGAGGGTGAAGCGGCTGCCGATGTTGAACGACTTGCGCCAGTTGGCACTGACGTCGCTCATGCCCGTCCTCTTGCCAATCTTCGCGCCCTCGGCATCGCGCTCGTCGAGTTTGGCAAAGTCGTTCGTCAGGTAGGCATACTCGGCCTTGAGGCGGGCGCCGCGGGTGGGGAAGTACCAGTTGTCCTCGCTGTTATACTCGGCACGGGCACGGTAGCTGAAGAAGTGCTCGTTCTTGAGCTTCACCTGCTTGGACGTCTCGGAGCCGAGCTTGTTGCGGTAGTGCATGAAGTCCCAGCGCAGGCCGAACTGCAGGTTGAAGTGGCGGAGGTCGAAGTTGAGTGGCGTGAACTCGCCCTGGAACTGGTTGTAGAGGATGTTGTAGGCGCGGTCGCCCTCCATGTAAACATCCACGTCGTTACGGCTGAACTCATAGCTGAGCGTCGGGCGGGTGAAGCTGCGGGGGTGGATGGTCAGGTCGGCGCGTGTCTTTAGGCGCTTGCCCAGCCGGACGGTGATGTCGGTGTTCATGGGCATGGCTGTCTTCAGCGGAATGTCGAGTCCCAGCTGTACGGCGGCATACTCCTCGATGTCGTAGCGGAAGCCGGCATAGAACTGCACCGACTTGCGCTCTCCGGCCGTCAGTATCACGTGTACGCCGTCGGCCTTCTCCCATTTCTCCTCAAGGTCGGGACGGATGGAGCGCGGGGCGGCCTTGCGCTTCTTGCCCGGCACCACGCGGCACTCGGCCGTCTGGTAGAACAGGTCGACGCGCATGGACGTGGTGATTTCCTGTTCCAGCCGGGCGTCGATGTCGGCACCGGGGGTCAGGTGGAACTTCTGGCGCAGGAAGCGCTCGTCCTGTGGTGTCATGTTCTCGAAGGTGACGTCGATGATGCTGTGCTTCTCGGTCATCACCTTGGGACGCAGCGGATGGTGTTCGTCGGGGCGGAAACGCTCGTCGATGCCGATGCGCTCTTTCAGCGCGATAATCTGGTCCCAGTGTCGCATGGCCTCCTCCTCGCCGCGGCGCACCAGCGTGTCGATGGCGTCGAGCGAGAAGCTGGCGGCGTTGTAGCCCTTGGTGTCGACAGCCATGTGGAGGTCGGTCATCTTGATGTTCTCGTCGACCTTGTTCTTACAGTTGACGTCGATAATCTGACTCAGGATGCTCATGGTGCCGCCCAAGTCCTCGGCACCCTTCGGCGGTCCCTGCACGGTGACGCCGATGACGATGTCGGCGCCCATTTCGCGGGCAATGTCAACGGGGTAGTTGTTCTTCAGACCGCCGTCGACCAGCACTTTATTACCGATTCTGACGGGAGAGAAGGCTGCGGGAATGGCCATCGAGGCACGCATGGCCTGTGGCAGTCGGCCGCTGTGGAAAACGACCTCCGAGTTGTCGATAATGTTCGTGGCCACGCAGGCGAAGGGAATCTCCAGGTCGTTGGTGAAGTCGAGCGAGTCGGTATAGCCCGTGCAGAGCTGCTGGAACAGCTCGGCCAGGTTCTTGCCCTTGATGATGCCGCCGGCCTGCATGTCCTTCTTGCCGATGGTCAGACCGGTGGTGAAGGCGTAGGTGTTCTGCTTACGCCGGTCGCTGAGGCTCTGGTGTCGTAGATCTTCTTTGTCGGTGATGACATAGCTCCAGTCCTGCACGCGCACCATTGAGTCGAGCGAGTGGGCGTTGTAACCGATGGCGTAGAGACCGCCGATGATACTGCCCATCGACGTGCCGGTGACGTAGTCGATGGGGATGTGAGCCTTCTCCAGCACCTTCAGCACGCCGATGTGTGCCATACCCTTGGCGCCGCCGCCACTCAGTACGACCGCCACCTTTTTGCGCTCCTTGTAGATGTTGTTGTTCTGTGCGCTTACTAAACTATATGTTAGGATGGCGGCCGTGAGAGCCAGTATTTTTGTTATTTTCATGGTATGAATGACGATTATTTCTTGCTGATGCGTTTAGTGGTTCCGATGGCGCCTGTCGGGCAGACGAGCCGGCATAGATGACATCCTACGCATTTGGTGCCTACCAGACGGGGACGGCGGGTGGCGTGGTCGAAGACGATGGCCTGGTGGCCGCCGTCGCTACATGACACCTCGCAGCGGCCACAGCCGATGCACTGCTCCTTGTCGAACTTGGGATAGATGATGGTGTCGCGGTCCAGGTGGTCGGGGTTCAGGAACGAGGGCAGCAGCTCGCCCACGATGTCGTGGAGCTGACTGACGCCGCGTTTGGCGAGGTAGCGCTGGAGACCGAGGATGAGGTCGTCGATGATGCGATAGCCATACTGCATGACGGCCGTACAGACCTGCACGTTGTTGCACCCCAGTTGGATGAATTCCAAAGCGTCACGCCATGTTTCGATGCCACCGATGCCGCTCAGCTCGGTCTTGACGGGCATTTGTGCCAGTTCAAGGATATGGCGCAGGGCGATGGGACGGACGGCACGACCAGAATAACCGGAAATGGTGCGCTGGCCGGATACCTCGGCGGCAGGAGCCATCGTTACAGACTTGATGGTGTTGATAGCCGATATGGCGTCAGCACCAGCCTCAAGACAGGCAATGGCGGGTTCTGCAATATGGGTGATGTTGGGCGTCATCTTCGGTATGACGGGTATCTTGACGCTACGCTTGACGCAGGCGGTGAAGGTCTTGACGAGTTCGGGACTTTGTCCGACATCGCTGCCCATGCCTTCGTGCTTCATCTGTGGACACGAGAAGTTCAGCTCCACAGCGTCGCAGCCAGCCTCCTCGGCCATCTTCGCCAGTTTCATCCACTCGTCTTCGGTCTGTCCCATGATGGAGGCCACCACCACCTTCGTGGGGTAGTTCTGCTTCAGGCGGCGCAAGATGTCGAAGTCCATCTCCACGGGGTTCTCGCTCAGCTGCTCCATGTTGCGGAAACCGTAGAAGTCGCCGTGGGTGGCATTGTTATGCATGGCGTCGAAACGTGGCGACACCTCGTTGATTTCCTGCATGCAGATGGTTTTATAGAAAACACCTGCCCAGCCTGCATCGAAGGCACGGGCCACCATCTCATAGTTGGTGCAGACGGCCGACGAAGCCAGGAAGAATGGATTCTCACACGGAATGCCACAGAAGTTGACGGCCAACGAGGGATAAAGGCTTTCATCGACATCATCGGGGCTGATGCTGTGAATGACCTCCTTGATGCGGATGGGCCAGTTGTAGTGGATACAAGCCTGTTCGGCACGTTCCAGATCGCCGTCGCTGCAGTCCTTCACCCAGCGCAGGGCGGGCTTGTGGTTGTCGAAGCGGATGGCACGGATAGCACGGGCAGGGTCACCTGTTTTGCAGGCTTTGGTACAAGGGGCGTCCTGACAGAGCAGGCAGCGACTGGCCTCTTCGTAAACATTTATTTTCTTGAGCTTGACACCCTTCAGGTGTATCTGGTTGTTGTCCAGCGACTCGATGATAGCCAGCGACTCGATATTCTTCATGCCGGCCTCGGTGAGCGCCTTGCGGCCTCCCTGGAACTCCTTCTCGATGATGAAGCCCATGCCGACAATCTCGGCACCGGCCTGCCGGCAGAGGTCCATGACGCCCAGTCCGGCATTGCCGAAGGCCAGGAAGTCGTCGATGAAGAGCACGCGGTCGTCGGCCGACAGATATTCACGACTGATGATGAGCGTGTATTCGTTCTGCTTGGTGAACGAACGTACGGTTGTCGACAGGAATCCGCCCATCGTTGACGGCTTTTTCTTTTTGGCGAAGACCACGGGCAGCTCCATCATGTAGCCCAGCATCACGGCTGGTGCAATGCCCGATGCCTCGACGGTCAGAATTTTCGTGGGGCGTGCCTGGGCAAAGCGGTTCATGAACTCCACCGCCACCTGCTTCATCAGGTAGGGGTCCATCTGATGGTTAATGAAACGGTCAACCTTCAGGATGCCGCCTTCCAGGCAGTGGCCGTCCTGGATGATACGATTAATGAGTGATTTCATAGGCTGTTATTGTATTAGGTTATCTGTAAACGTCTTCCTTCTTCAGTTCGACCACCTTGCCGAAGCGGGCGAGAGCATGCATATCGGTGAGCTTCTTGTCGCCAATGACAATCCAGACGCGGTTCTTGTTGGAGCCGACATACTGCTGGTGGAACTGCACGACATCCTGCGTAGTGACGGCAGGCAGCTCACGGGCGATGGCGGCTTCGGGGTCGGTGGTGTAGCCGTCCATGCGTTTGTCAGCCACGTACTTGGCGATGCCGCGGAAGGTGGGATAGTTGTTCTGGATATCGTTGAGCACGCTCTGACGGGCGGCGTCGAGATTGGACTCCTTCATGGGCAGCTGGCGCAGCAGTGAGTCGACGGTGCTGAGGGCCTCGAGCGTCTTGTCGGCTTGTGTGCCAGTGGCGGTGATGTAGGCCAGCGGCTCGTTAGCATGCTGGACAAGGCTGGGGTAGAAGCCGCTGCCGTTGGTGGAGTAAGCCAGTGAGCGGAACTCGCGGACGTTCTGGAAGAGCACCGATGACATGCTGCCGCCGAAGTACTCGTCCCACAGGCGCATCTTGGCACGCTGCTCTGCTTGGGGCAGGGCGCTGATGGCATCGTAGCTGATGACGAAGTTCTGGCGTGACTTGGGCACGTTGAAGAAGAACACCGTAGGCTCCGAGTACTGCTGTAGCGGACGGTAGGTGTCGGCAGGAATCAGGGGCATCGTGTGCTGGGGCAGATGTAGTGCTTGCTGCGACTCAGTAGCAACATACTCGACAGGCAGCTGGCCGCAGTAGAAGAGCTCGCACTCGTACTGCTGGAGTTCATCACGGAAGAGACTGAGCAGGTAGTCGCTCTTCAGAGCCTTGATTTCTTTCTTCGACAACTGGGTGAGGTAAGCGGACTTCTGACCGTAGAGGATGCGATGGAGCACGGGCTTCAGCACGTCGTCCTTCTGCTTGCCGAAACTCTTGCGGTCAACCTTGTCGGCATCCTTCGCCTCGGAGAGTGCCTCCTCGTCGCCTTTGGCTGAGCTGAGGAAGTGGGCCAGCAGTTGAAGGGCGGGCTTGAACTCGCTGTCGGGACCGGTCAGGTTGAAGCTGAACGTCCGGTCATCGACTTCAATTTCCATCGTAGTGCCCAGACGTTGCCAGGCTTTCTCCAGCTGTTGCTTTTTCAATGAGTCGGTGCCGAGAGAAGAGAGGTAGGGAGCCAATACGCTGAGCTCAGGGGTGTGGAGCTTACCATCCTTGAAGCGGAGGGTGAAAGTGAAAATGTCGTTGACGGGATTCTGCTTGTAGTAAAGGTTACGGATAATGGGGCTGTCGGGAGCCTTGATATTCTTGATGACGACGTCGTTCTGGAAGCTGACGGTGCGCACGGCGCTCTTCTTGACGGGCAGCTGCTCCAGCTGACGGGCGAAGTCCGACTTGGCGTCGGCATTCTTGGGCTGAATGGGCTTGTAGCCTGGCTGCTTCAGCGTCTCCTTGTCGGGGGTGCCGTACTTCTTCGTCAGGCGGATGTAGTTGGCACCATAGTATTTCTTGGCAGCGGCGACGATGTCGGCCTTGGTGACACGGCGGATGCCGTCAATCTTGTTGAGCACATCCTGCCAGGTCTTACCTTTCGTGAAGGTCATGACCAGCTTTTGTGCACGCTTGTTGATGGTCTCCAGCTCCTGCTCGGCTTCCATCACCATCTCGCGCTTCAGAATCTCGACCTGCTCATCGGTGAACTTGCCGTCCATGACTGCCTGCAGCTGTTCCATGACGCGGGCCTCGGCGGTCTTCATCTTGCCCAGCAGGTTCGGAATGATGGCGATGGCAGAGCCGGCGGCATCGTCGAAGCCCACCGTCAGCGCGGCTGTCATCATGAGTTTATGTTCGTTTACCAGCGAGTCGAGCAGTCCGGCTTTCTCGTTGTAGAGTAGCTTGTTGGCCAAATCCAGCGCAGTGGCATCGGCCTCATATTCGGTGGGAGCCTTGTAGACCAGCGCCTCCGCACCGACGAGCGGTATGGGCAGTTTCACTTCCTGTGACTCACCTGCCAGGATGTCGGGCATGGGACTGTAGCCGCGCTGGGGTACGGGGCCGGTCTGCACGCGGCCGAAAGTTTGCGCCAGCAGGGCTGTCAACGTCGAGTCGGGCGTGATGTCGCCACAGAGGATGAGGCACATGTTGGAGGCCACGTAGTACTTCTTGTAGAACGCCGCCATGTCCGACAGTCGCGGGTTCTTCAGATTGTCTGTCGAGCCGAGGACGGGATAGGCGTAGGGCTTGGTCTTGAAGACGGCGCCGAAGACTTTCTCCTGAACGTCACCCATGCCGTCGGCCGAGCGGTTCTTCTCCTCATAGACGTTTTCCAGCTCACCTTGGAAACCGCGGAACACGGGACTCATGAGGCGCTCGGAGTTGAGCCAGCACCACTGCTCGATGAACTGTGGCAGAAACGAGTTGTGGTAGTAGGTCAGGTCGTGGCCTGTACCGGCATTCAGACCGCTACCGCCATACTTCGAGACGAGTCGGTTGAACTCGTTGGGTATCATGTAGTCGGCAGCCTTCAGGCTCAGCTCGTTGATGTGCTGCTGGATGCGAGTGCGCTCGGTCTCGTTCTTCGTCTGTGAGAGCAGGTCGTACTGTGCCGAGATGCTGTCGAGCCACGGCTTCTCCTTGGCGTAGTCGGTAGTGCCTATACGGTTGGTGCCCTTGAACATGATATGCTCGAAGTAGTGGGCGATACCCGTGTTGGGACAGTCCTTGGCACCTGCCTTGACAACAACAGCACCAAAGACCTTTGGCTGCGAATGATCTTCGTTTAGCCATACGGTCATGCCGTTGCTGAGTTTCAGTTCTTGAACATGTAGCTGTGCTGAGATGGACATTGCTGCCAACACAGCGACGAAAGACGAAGTGATGCGTTTCAAGGTCATAGCGTTATATTTTATTTGGTGTCGGATAAGTCCGACACCAAATAATAAGAATCTTATTTTTTTAGTTCATGAAGTGTTTCTTTCGGAGCCAGCGCTTTGCTTACTTTTTCGGTGTAGCGACTAATCTTGGCGTTAACAGTGCAACGAATGTCGCGGCTGGAGACACCGATGTTAAATGAGTATTGTCCAGCATCTGTGAGCCACTGACTGCCTGCTTCGTCGAACGAAGCCAGCATGCGAACGGGAATTTGCATGGTCAGTACCTGTTGCTCACCAGGTAGTAGTTCGCGTGTCTTGGCAAATCCTTTCAGTTCTTGAGCAGGCTTTTCAATGTTGCCCTTAGGCGCCGTCACATAGACTTGTGCCACCTCCTTACCGCTGACTTTACCCGTGTTCTTGACGGTAACCTGAACAGTGACATTCTTGTCGCTGACTTTTACCTTGGGCTTGGAGAACTCGAAGGTTGTGTACGAGAGACCGTAGCCAAAGGGATAGGCCACCTCCTTATTGAAAGTGTCAAAGTAGCGATAACCGACATAGATGCCTTCTTTGTGCAGAGCTACTTGAGGATTAGCGTAGCCGTCTGTTGAGGGGTGGTCGGTAGCTGCCAAAGGCCAAGTCATAGTGAGACGGCCTGAGGGGTTCACTCTACCAGTAATGATGTCTGTCAGTGAGGTGCCCTTGCGGGTTGGGTCGATGCGTACGCCGGCAGGACCATCGGTGAGCACTGTGGCGGGGATGCCCAGACGTGGAATGGCGGGCGACGTACCGGCAGCGCCGGCCACGAGGTCGGCCTCGCCGCCAACAGCGGCTTGGTCGCCAAAGAAATTATTAGAGCCGCCAACGAGTAGGCGGGCTTTCTCTTCGAGTGTCATCGCCTTGATGACCTCGTCGATGTTCTTCTCTGTCAGTTTAGGCTGCGCATACATTGTCATAACACAGGTTGTGGCCGCGATGGCCGTAAGTACTAGTTTGTTCATAGCGAGTAATATTGGTAATTTGCGTGCAAATATACTAAATAATTTATAATTCACAATTCATAATTCATAATTATTTCGTACCTTTGCAGCCAAAATAGAAAATAACGGTTAAAAGATAAGAAAAACTATGGCAAAGAAAGCACTTTTGATGATTCTCGACGGATGGGGAATCGGTAAGCACGGTAAGGGTGACGTCATCTTCAATACGCCGACGCCCTACCTCGACTTGTTAACAGCTACATCTGCTCACTCGCAGCTTCAGGCCTCTGGTGAGGACGTTGGTCTGCCCGACGGTCAGATGGGTAATTCTGAGGTTGGTCACCTGAATATTGGTGCAGGACGCATCGTTTATCAGGACCTCGTGAAGATTAACCGTGCCTGCAAGGACGGTTCCATCATGGAGAACCCGCAGGTGAAGGCTGCCTACACCTACGCCAAGGAGAATAACAAGAAGTTGCACCTGATGGGCCTGACCTCTGACGGTGGCGTGCACTCCAGCCTCGACCACCTGTTCAAACTCATTGAGATAGGCAAGGCTTATGGTCTGAAGAACCAGGTCTTCGTTCACTGCTTCATGGACGGTCGTGACACCGACCCCAAGAGCGGTAAGGGCTTCATTGAGCAGGTCGGCAAGGTGTGTGCCGACAACGACGCTGCCATCGCCAGCATTGTGGGCCGTTTCTATGCTATGGACCGCGACAAGCGCTGGGAACGTGTCAAGGAGGGCTATGACCTCATTGTCAACGGTACAGGCAAGCAGGCTACTGACATGGTGAAGGCCATGCAGGAGAGCTATGACGAGGGCGTTACCGACGAGTTCGTCAAGCCTATTCACAACGCTTCTGTGAATGGTTGCATCGAAGAGGGTGATGTCGTCATCTTCATCAACTTCCGTAACGACCGTGCCAAGGAGATGACCGTCGTCCTGACGCAGGAAGATATGCCGGAGCAGGGCATGAAGACCATTCCCGGTCTGCAGTACTACTGCATGACACCGTATGATGCCAATTTCAAGGGTGTGCATATCCTCTTCCCGAAGGAGAATGTGGAGAACACGCTGGGCGAGTACCTGAGCAAGCAGGGCAAGAAGCAGCTGCACACTGCCGAGACGGAGAAATACGCTCATGTCACCTTCTTCTTCAACGGTGGTCGCGAGGCTCCGTACGAGGGTGAGGACCGTATCCTGGTGCCTTCGCCGAAGGTGGCTACCTACGACCTGAAGCCCGAGATGAGTGCCTACGAGGTGAAGGACAAGCTCGTCGCTGCCATCAATGAGGCCAAGTATGACTTCATCGTTGTGAACTTCGCCAATGGCGACATGGTGGGCCATACTGGTATCTACAACGCTATTGCTAAGGCCGTCTGGGCTGTCGACAATTGTGTGAAGGATGTCATTGAGGCTGCCAAGAAGAACGACTACGAGGCTATCATCATTGCCGACCATGGTAATGCCGACAACGCCATCAACGCCGATGGTACGCCCAACACTGCTCACTCGCTGAACCCTGTACCCTTCATCTATGTGACCAACAATAACAGCGCAACGGTGAAGGACGGCCGTCTGGCCGACGTTGCTCCTTCAATCCTCCACATCATGGGACTGGAGCAGCCCGCAGACATGACGGGTGAGAACCTGATTACCGACTAATAAACATCTTACGATATGAGAACGCTTTTAGCGCTCATACTTCTCATGGCCGTGTCCTGTGCCGCTAAGGCGCAGGACACGCTGTGGTTTCATAGCGCAGACCGTTTCAAGGCACACTCCAAGGAAGTGATGAGCCAGTACGACTCCGTTGTCGTTAAGGGCTCGTCGCTCTACTTCTATTACAAACCCGAGCTGGGAAAGGCGGATAAGTACAAGACACGCATCATACAGCCCGATACTTACGACTACTACACGTTTAAGAATCCCGGGCGTATCATCTACAAGCCCGAGGAGTTCTCGACGATGGACTTCACCAAGACAACGAGCCGCTGGTGCTTCCAGCGCAGCCGCGAAAGCGAGCATTTCATCGTATTCTGGGAGCCTGGCTTCGGACTGGACCCCAAGAAGAGCGACAATCCGCTCGATGTCGACCTGATGCTGGAGCGCGCCGAACAACTCTTCCATATTTACACAGACTCGCTGGGCTTTGTTATTCCCGGCCAGTCGAAATCAACGGATACCTATAAGATAGAAATCTTCGTCATGTACCAGACAGAGTGGCTGGCCACGGGCTCTGGCTACGATGACAAAATCGGCGCACTGTGGTGTAACCCGTGGGCACTGCAGGCTGCCGGCGGTCATACGCTGGCTCACGAGATAGGTCACTCGTTCCAGTATCTCGTCTCTTGCGACTTAGGCAAGACGCATGGCTGGCGCTACGGCTTCGATGCGAGTGCGTCGGAGTGGAGCGGCAATATGTGGTGGGAAGCCTGTGCTCAGTGGCAGGGCTTCAAGGTGTATCCCGAACAGCAGTTCTCCAACGACCACTCAGCCGAGTATCTTGACAAGTGCAACAAGAATCTGCTGCATGAGGACTGGCGCTACGCCAACTTCTTTATTCAGGACTACTGGTGCATGCTGCATGGAAAGCAGTTTATTGGCCGTCTGTGGCGTGAAGAGAAGAAACCCGAAGATCCAATTGAGGCCTACCAGCGCTTGACAGGCATCACACAGGAACAGTTCAATGACGAGATGTTTAACTATGCCCAGCGTGTCTGTACATGGGACATCGACGGTATCCGAGAGCGAGGCCGTTCTCACATGGACAACCATACAGCATGGCTCCATCGCAACGGAGACGTTTGGGAGGTTGATGCTGCGCACTGTGTGGAGAACTATGGCTACAACATCATCCGTGTAAACACCCCAGAGGACGGCGCCACTGTCAAGGCTTACTTCAAGGGCATTACCGGTGCTGAGGGTTATCGGAAGGTGTGGGCCGCCCGTGAGGGCTGGCGATACGGATTCTGTGCCTATCTGCAGGATGGTAGCCGAGTCTACGGCCAACCTTATAGCGACAAGGAGGGTGTGGCAGAGTTTACGGTGCCTGCAGGTACGCAGAAACTATGGTTTGTTGTGACGGGAGCTCCCACCAAGCACTGGCGTCATGCGTGGGACGACGATGCCTCGAACGACGAGCAATGGCCCTATCAAGTGCGTTTTGAGGGGACGGACAAATATGGAGAGTTCCCCGAATATACAGCCGACTACGAGCGGCGTGACACCACAATAACCATTGATGTCGAGTTGCCCTATGACGCCTATACCTACTCTTACGTCTACGTGCCTTATGATATGGAGGCTGCCAGCAAGTCCCTCGGACTTTCAACAGCGGAGTTGAAGGCCGTGAAGTGCAGTGCCTCTGCCAATCCCGGTTTTGTTGGTGTTAACAGTAACAATACGACGCAGACCACCAACACGACGACGAGCACCAGCTCGTCTACCGTCTTCGGTCATTGGTTCAACGCTTCGGGTAACGTATGTGGCTACGATGGCTCAGCGCAGATATATGCTGAGTTTACACCTGCTGATTTCAAATGTAAGGTTGGACAGTTTCCTGGCCGATTGACGAAGGGTAAAGTCTATACCGTCCGTCAGGCCATCCGCTATAAGCCGAAAGGCTCAACGAAGTACTACCGCTGTACCTACGTTGTCAAGATTAAGGTGGTGTAGATGGGGTAGAGATGATAGAAAAAGAGGCAGAAAGTCGCGCTTCCTGCCTCTTTTTCTATCAAATTAGCTAAGCAGTCGTTTGGAGAAATAGCGGACTGGATACCAGACGGCGAGCCATCCGACGAGGATGACGGTGATGAACACCACAACGATGTCTTCGGGGTGGACACTGACAGGGTAGGCGTTCACGATGAAAGTGCCGCTGCTGGAACCAAGTTTGACAAAGCCGAAGGTCTGCTGCAACCAGCAGAGCAGTAACCCGAGGAGAATGCCGATGACAGCGCCTATGGCGGCGATGAGACGGCCCTCAAAGAGGAAAATGCGAGTAATTTGCTTGTCGTTAGCCCCCAGGTTGCGTAAGGTTACCACATCGTCTTTCTTGTCGATGATAAGCATTGACAGAGAGCCGATAATGTTGAAGCAGGCGACGATGAGAATGAAGGTGAGGAAGATGTAGGCAATGAATTTCTCAATCTTCATAATTTTGAAGGTGTCGTCCTGCTGCTCAAAACGGTCGCGAACCAGGAATTTGTTGCCACAGAGCTCCTGTATCTTTGTCTTCACGCGGTCAAAGTTACTGCCGGGCTTCAGACGAAGTTCGAGTGAAGATAGTCGACCTTCTTGCTGGAAGAGGTTACGGGCGAACTGAAGACTGGTGATGATATAGCTCTTGTCATATTTTGCCTGACGTACGCAGAAGACAACTCCGGGAGAATACAGCTCGTCTTCCTTGAAGCCTGTGGAGGGATCTGCCATGTTGAGCTGTCCTTGACGCTGTGGGGCGTAGATGGTCATAGGGTACTCGTAGGTGATGCCAGTGCCGAGAGCCTCTGCCAGACGGATTCCTATGGTGCCGTAGTGCATGTCGGCGGCATGAAGGGCAAACTCGCCATCTCCAACAAGAATCTCATTGATGTGGGTCAGGCGGTCGAAATTGTCGTCAACGCCCTTGACTGTGACCATCGCCTGACGGGAACCAAACACGGCTAAAGCCTGGTCTTCAAGACAGTCAGTGGCCACATCAATCTCTGACAGTTGACGAATCTTCATCAAGATAGGGTCGCTTGCAGAAACGGTCTTGCCCTCTACAGGTGTGACCTTGAGCTGAGGGTCAAACGACGTGAAGAACGATGCTACAAGGTCGTGAAAACCGTTGAAAACGGAAAGTGTTACCACTAATGCCATCGTGGCCACGACAACGCCGACAACGGAGATGCCGCTGATGACATTGATGGCATTGGTTGATTTCTTGGAGAAGAGATATCTTCGTGCGATGTAAAACGGGAAGTTCACCTTTTACTTTTTTACTTTTTACTTTTTCAACAGTTCGTCGATGCGGTCGATGTAGTCGAGGGAGTCGTCAATGAAGAAGCGTAATTCGGGAATGATGCGCAACTGACTCTTCACGCGCGTACCTAATTCATAACGTATCGACTTGTTGTTGGCATTGATGTTAGCCAATATTTCCTCGCCTTTCTCTGAGGGGAAGATGCTCAGATAGGCAGTGCAGATGCTCAGATCGGGTGAAATCTTGGCACGTGTCACCGATACCATCACGCCGTGCATGGCGCGTGTCTGCTGCTGGAAAATGATGCTCAGCTCCTTCTGGAGCAGGCGAGCAATCTTGTTTTGTCTTGTCTCTTGCATATTTCTTTAACTTCAATTCTTCAATTCTTCAATCTTAACTTCGTTGACTTTTTGTCACGACTCGGCATAGCTCAAGCAAGCTTGGCTCTGCGCTCGCTGCTCCAAAAGTTCAAATCTTCCTTATCAGTGTGAGCCCGTCGCGCAGTGGTAGGATGACTTGTTCTACTCTATCGTCGGCAGCCACATAGTCGTTGAAGTCCAAAATGCCCTGTGTTTGGTGGTCGTGAGCATACTCTGTCTCAACAACATGTCCATCCCAGAGGGTGTTGTCGGCGATGATGTAGCCACCTGGTCGTAGGATGTCGAGGACGACATCGTAACACTCGTGATAGTGGCGCTTGTCGCCGTCGATGAACGCCATGTCAAACATGATGCCCAACTTTGGGGCCTCTGTGAGGGCATCGCCGATGCGGAAGTCGATGCGGTCGGCCACGGGCGACTGCTCTATCCATGGGCGCGTGAAATCCTCCATCTCGTCGTTAATCTCGAAGGTATAGAGGCGTCCACCTGGCTCCAGTCCCTCTGCCATCGCTATGGCTGAGTAACCGCTAAACGTTCCTACCTCGAGGATGTTCGTGGGCCGTATCATCTGGACGAGCATCTTCAGCAACCGTCCCTGCAGGTGCCCACTAGCCATGCGACCATGGATGGTGTGGACATTAGTGGCACGCCACAACCGATAGAGATAATCGGGCTCGGGCGATGTGTGACGGAGAACGTAGTCCTCTAGTTCATAGTTCATAATGCATAGTTAAGAGTTCTCGCTCTTTACTAACGCAGCGACAGCCAAGCGATAGGAGTCAAGTCCGAAACCACAGATGACACCACGACAGGCACTGCTGATCATGGAGTGGTGACGGAACTCCTCGCGCTGGTGGACGTTGGAGATGTGCACCTCGATGACAGGGCACTGCAGCGAGCGGATGCAGTCGTGCAACGCAATGCTCGTGTGGGTATAGGCACCGGCGTTCAGTACAATGCCATCATACTGTCCGAAGCCAACCTCCTGCATCTTGTTGATGAGTTCGCCCTCAACGTTACTCTGATAGTAGGCAATCTCGTCATCAGGGTACTGAGCGCATAAGCGGGGCAGGAAATCGTCGAACGACTCTTGCCCGTAAATACCGGGTTCACGGCGTCCCAACATGTTCAGGTTAGGACCGTTGATAATCTGTATCTTCATACTCTATGAAACAGTTAGTTCGCGGAACTGCCTGCAAAGATAAGACAATTTCGCGAACTAACCAAATTTTATGCGATACTAATACAAGTTTATCAGAAGTGAAGCATTGCACTTGTCCATTCTTCTAAAAAGCGATGACGGCACGAATACGACCATAGGCCTCTCAGAGTCTTTGCGGATGATTAAAATGCAAGAACTGGGCGTACATTGTGTTTAAAAGACCCTTTCTTACTAAGGATGGTCGCGGAAAGATCAAAGGCCAAGGCCCAAGCTTCGCTTTTACTGCACTCCGAACTCGACCACATACAGTTATGGAAACCATCAGCATCGGCAGCAGCTAAAACTGGACCAACGTTATCGTTCGACAGCAAGTAAGAGTCCGGATTGGGGAAAATAAGCATTGGCATTGTACAAAGTTCTGTCATATTACCCGCTTTTGTAGCCAATCCTTGGAAAATTAACTGCCACTGACCTAAGCTGGGCAAGAACCAATCACTGGTGCCTGTCGGATGAGACACACCGTAGTTGCGTGCTGCCGCGGCAGCTGGGTGGGAATGACCTTCGTGTCCTATAAGGTATGTGGTTCTGTCGATGCCATTCCTCCACTCACGAGCAACAGAGACATCGTTATTGTATTGGTCGGTACAATAATCGGAAGCCTGACTGCACCAGTCAAATCCTTCGGTAGAGGAAATGTAATTCATGGATACGGCAAGGCCACGGAAGCCAGTTTGGGCATCCTTACTGCTGTCATCGACAGTACCATGTTCGCCTACGTAGGCAATCACTGCCACACCTGGGCTATTGTAGGCTTTATAAAGCGGCAAGGTCGATGAGTAGAACCTGCCTGCAGATGTCCACCTATTGGTGTATTCTCTACTATAGATGGCTCCGGGACCTGTGCTTGCTTCATAGACATTGCCGTCCTTGTCGAACACGTCACCAATATTGGCTAATGTGCAGTTTGCTAGCGTCACACCATTCCGTTTCGTAAAGAGTTTTGTATCCTCCGTCGTAGTGGCAGTAAATTTGAATGTGGCATTACTGAAGGGTACCAGTGTTACGGTGAAAATGTTGGTGGGAATGGCAGGAGTGATGGTGTAGTTGTGCGTACCATCGCTCATTTCCAGTTTTGTGATACTCAAATTTTCGTAATATTGATTCCTCAAGTCAAATTTATAAAGGCACACCTGAGGCTGCATCTTGACATTGCTGTTCAGTGTAGCTTTTGTTTCCTCTACGTTCATGGTGGTCGTGGCTGTCTCGATGTCAAGACCATGCTCGTTGATATAGTCCAGTGTGCCTTCCTGCTCCATCAAGGCATCGGTCTTGAAGCCACCGTTACCATCGTGTACAGAGTCGGGATATACTAATGTAATGTCGTTGTCACCCGTTTTGGGGGATTCGAGCGAGGCGGTGAAATTGGCGGAGCCGTTATCGTTGATGCTGTTCACTGTTGCTGTGGCTGTGGCGTGGCCGTCATTTTCCGTGACATAGTAAATGGCAAATTTGTCGCCAACTGTCCAGCTGCCCTTGCCATCGGTGGCGATGGTACGCGTCTGGTTACCCTTGCAGCCAAGGGTGCCACTTAGCACTACAACGTTGCCCTTCGTGGGAGTCTGTGGCTCGGGGCTTGTGTTACTCAAAATGTCGTCGCTGCCAGAGCAGGCTGCTATCATGGAACCTGTTAACAGCACAATTGCTGTGTAAAAGACGTTTTTCTTCATTGTTGTCGTCGTTAACATTGTTAATTAAAACGCAGAACCCCATGGTTCGTAGCTGCCGTGCTCTAGACCGGGATCTGTAGAAGAGGGATCAACGGGCGTACTGCCCGACAACAACTGTGATGCGTTACTCAACTCCACGACAAAGATTCGTGGAACCTGATAAACATTCTTCTGTTTCATAATTCTAACATCTGCAGCACATCAACTCAAGATTCTTTGTAAGTTTATGATCAAAAAGTTATTCGACGGGCGAAGCGGCAAGGCCGTGTGGTCCGGGGTGGTGCGCCATATCGGAAATTTCATTTGCCTTGGTGCTGCAGGGACTGGGTAACAGAAATTTGCAAATGGCGTGCAAAGTTACTTATAAATTCTGATAAATCGTCGATTTGGAGAGATAATTTTCTGTTTCGTCTAAAAAATGCGTCCGCAAAGACGGATGTTAATAACGGGATAGACGGAAATCTTCTCAATGTCTTCATAGAAGTCTCTTCCTCTCTCATTGTCAATATCCTCCTTTTCCAGTTTCGTATATCTTACCCAATCAGGATCGTTCATGGTCGTACCTGGAGTTCGCTCCCATCCATAAACGGCAGGCTTACCCCAGAACTTCACGCCAAAGTCGCAGGTGACGGTCACGCGACTCTTCTTGGGAACGGCACGTCCGAAGCCAATGCCTAAATATGGTCTGAAACTCTCCACCTCAACGTTGGCTTCCGCCTTGCCATCCTTGCGAGATGAGAATTTGTGACCTCCCAACTCAATGTAGGCTGAACCGTAGTCTTCCTGATGCTTTACAATAGGTTCTGTTGTGTACATACGATATGCCTTCTTGGAACCGATGAACGCGCCGGCAGTAAGATGGAATGAGCTGCTCTTAAAGGGGTAAAGGTCAAAAAGCAGTTTGAAATCATCGGAGTTGAACTTTCTTACGATGTCAATCTTGTCAACGACGGTTTTGTCAGGGTTCTTAATCTCAACGTCCTTTTCTGTGTATTTTATGAATGAATTGAAGGACATTCCCGTACGTACTGCAGCCCAGTCTGTGATGGGGGCTGCCAAATCGAAACCAAGACCGTCGGTACCAATTGATACGCCTATACCAAGGTGGTCGAACAGACCATACTCTGTCTCCTGTGCCTGCGCTGACAACGAGAACAGGGCCAGCGCGATAGAGAGAAGGCCTGTAGTGAATAGTTTTGAAGTCTTTTTCATAAGCGTTAGTTTGTTTAATTAGACCATAGGTATTGTATTTGGGGTACAAAGTTAAGAATAAAAATGAGAATTGGTGGCTTTTCATTCCTAAAAAGGCGAATGCACTGTTAAAAAATGAAAAAAGGTGCGTAAATATTTGCTTTTTTCTCGTCATTGTCGTATTTTTGCGTATTGCTACGTAATATGGAAATGAAATGGTTAAGAGAGTCAATCTATTAGTGACCGTGGCCATGTTTGTGTTGGTGTCTTGTGAACAGGAGCTTTTATATGCTCCTGAGGATGTGTGTGCCGTCCATTTTACCGCTCGCCTTGCTTCTCCTACCGCTTCCGTTACCCGTACAGTATTCTCTGATAAAACAATGCCTGTTGTTGTGGGAGAAGGTGGTGACGCGACCGTTATGCAGCTGCCCGCTTTGGAGCTTACGTGGGAGGAAGATGAGACCGTAGATGTTCTTCATGTAAATGATGAAAACCCCGATATCGTGAGTCGCTCAGCCACTATTGGTGGAACCCGTCTTGATAATTTTTCCTACGCTTTCCGTGGTAATGCCCGTAACCTGGCCGAAGGTGAGCATTATGAGTATTTTTATCCAGGTGGTACCGCCTATTACACGACGGCTACGATGGAGAGAATCGCTATTGACTTGAGTCAGCAGACGCAGATGGGAAATGGTACCAGGGCGCATCTGAAACGCTATCTTCCCATGCATTGGGAATATAGGGGACAATTGTCGCATGAAGAGGATGTTATAGATGAACAAACGGGGGATGTTACTGGGCATGTGACAGTTATAGACCAGCCGGCGGGCTATGTTCCCCGGATTTATGGAGCTGTTGTTCATGTCATTTTCCATGCACCGCCTTCTGTGTTGAGTTTGGAGGTGGCAAAGGCTGAGTTGTTTTCTTCGGAAACGGAAATAGCTCCCACGCTTCAGATTGAGAATATCAATGTAAACAATTATAATCAATTGGGCAATTACTTTGACTTTGCCAAACGTGCCCATGCTACACAGCAGCGACATGGCCCTATTACCTTGAATATCCATTCCTATGAGGGTAACAACATTTGGGACCTCTATTTCGTTGTTGGGCCATCTGAGCAAGTCGATCATTTGTATCTTCGCTTGTCTTGTACCCGCGCCATTGTCATCGACAATAATAATAGGAGTGCTCGTGAGGTTAAGGAAAACTATAGCTACCTTAGACAGCTTTATGACGGGAGCGAGGGCAGTAAGCAGTTTCAGGCTGGAAAATATTATGAGTTCGAAAGCTATTCAAATAACTAAGATATAATGAAACGTTTAGATCATATCCTGTATGTATTCCTGCTATTGGCTGTGGCAGCTTGTACAGAGAACGACGGCGCCGTTGTCGATGATATGGTCATGCAGTCATTTACCGCTACTCTCGGACAGTCAACGGAGGATGTTACGCGTACACAGTTTATACCGGGATTTGAGGGTGCGAATAAAGGCAAACTGCTACTCTCTTGGGAGGAAGAAGAACGGATAACCCTGTTGACTACTAATGCGGAACAGACCGTTATCGGCCGTACCTTCGACCTCGCTGGTACCAGTGCCAATGGCGTTTCCTGTAGTTTCAGCGGGCCGATTGTCAAGAAGGCAGAGACGGATAAGTATTCTTATTTCTATCCTTGTGTCACGCCGACCTATACCGATGACTTCAACCTTGCAGGTGGCGACTTCACAATCGACTTCAGCCAGCAGTTCCAATATGGCAATGCTACCACTGCCCATTTAAAAAAGTACTATCCTCTTTATTGGTCAGACCCGGAAAACCAAACAACCCCAGTTCCCTACGCCGCAGTCTTCCATATCGGCGTTGACCTACCTAATAAAGGGAGTTTGATTAAGGTTGTCATACGTCAGAAGGAAGGGACGAATACTTTGGCTAACAATTTCCGGTTCTCAACTAAGAAAAACAGTACGACGGGGCCAATTACCTTGCATGTTTCCAGTGATATGCAAGCAACTCGTTGGGATGTCTATATCGTTGTCGGGCCATGTAAAGCGAAAAACATGGAGATGCTGTTCTATACCAAGGAGAATGGTGAGGATGCACCTTATGGTCCTTATGATATAGTTTCTAACCGTCAAGACGAGAATATCGAGTTCTTGGCAGGAAAGGTTTATCATTATAATAGTACGGAGATGATGCCGGACGTCAGGGAGATTCAGTGGAAAGATCTGGGGCTTTATGAAAAGAAGGATGCTGACGGCAAGTGGGTCATCACCACAGCCGATGAGGCCACCCATAAGGCTTACATTGCCGACCGTAATGTCGGTGCTGCCTATGTTTATGAGCCAGGTTATCTCTTTGCATGGGGTGATTATACACCCAAAATCGTCTCTACGATGAGTAATTATACTTATGCTTATTGGAATAGCAGTGAAAATAGATATAAATATCTTCCCCTTCCGGACTATATCTGTGGCGATATCAATTATGATCCGGCTACCTATTGGCTTGGCCCCGAATACCGTATGATGACAAAAGAAGAGGCTGATTTTTTGAGTGATACGGGAGTCAATACAGCCGTTACTTTCCCCGAAGACGAGATGGGCGGTTCTTTGGCAGATCATATCCCTTATTATGATTCCGATGGCCAGCCACACTACCAAAACTATTATTATAAGCCGCTAATCATTAATAGTACGGGTGAGGAGATCCGTTTCTATATGAATGGCTTCGCTGCTGAAGATGGTTATAACAGTTATGACCATAGTATGACATGGATAGGAGAACAGTATAATTATCTTGGGTATGATGTACAGACCAGTGCTTATCTCTTCCAGGTCAATCTGTCTAAGACAGGTAACAGTAATGACCCGTCAGGTTTTATGAGCCATACTGCTTTAGGTCCTGAAGAACGACGCGTTGCAGCGCCAATTCGTGCTGTCAAGATGGTACCCATTGTTTCTGAATAAAAACAAACAAGATATGAAGAAGTTCAATAATGCATATATAATCACGCTATTCTTGTTGTTGTTAATAGCATGTTCCACTGACGAGTCAGTGTCGGAGAATACAGCTGTTACGGCGTTGCAACTTTCTATGCGTGCTCCGGGAGAACCCGATGGCGTGGCCACGCGAGCCATGATAACCGATACCTATTTCCCGACTACTGCCCGTGTGGGGTTGACGGTGCTTAAGACTTCCAACGGCTCTGCCTATGATGGTACGATAACTCACAATATTCCATATCAGCCAACAGCAGCCAGTGCCACTGCTAAATGGAATCCTGTGACGACCGGCAATGATATTCTTTTGTCTGCAGTCAAGGCCACACTCTACGGCTATTATCCTTATGCCGTTGATGCCGACATCACAGCCCTGCCCATGCAGGTTGCTGCAACCAACGCGGCGACGCCTGACTATATGTGGGGGACCCCCGTTCCAAACCTGAACGACCATGCTCCGACTGCTGCAATGACTATGCATCATGCCCTGTCGCGTGTGATTGTTCGTATCCATAAGAATGTCTATACTGGTACGGCAGCACTGACACATATTGGTATCTCTGGGGCAGGAATAGCCACTGCGGGCACACTTAACACCAAGACGGGAGCCATCTCCGTCGCAACTGATGACACTCACAGAATATCCCGTAGTATTGAATCCTTTGAACTGAAGACGGCTGAAGAGAACAACGGAACGGAGCAGTACTATGAGACCGAGTTCATTATCGTGCCAACGGGACAGACAACCACTCTGACAACCCATATCAACCTCGATGGTAGCGGTTATAGTGTCACTACTGCCAGCAACTACTCTTTTGTGTCTGGAAAGATATATACCTTCGATGCTTATCTGCGGTCGAATACGCTAAACTACGGTAACGTGCAGATAGAGGATTGGGGTACCGTCGAGGGTGGCGGTATGGAAATTGATCTTGGTGGTAAGGTGACTATCAAGACTGTGCCCGACATTGCTGTCAACTGCAAACTGAGTAATAATGACCGCACGCTGACCATCACTGCAGTACCGATGACGGCAGGTATTCCGGTCAAGCAGCCAACGGTGACTTCCGATGCAGAGGAGGGCGACCAATACGGCTTCAGTATCAGGATGGATGATGAAGTCCTCGACAAGCGGACGGGTATCCGTACCATCACGCTGTGGGGTGTGTCTAGCAACGTCACTCTGCAGTTCAATGGCCTTGACGAGATAGAGAGTGGGCCGGAAGGTGGATTGACGCTACCCGACATGCCTGGCGAAGTATTTTAACCGATAAGACAAGGTGTTTATGAGTCGATACCTATTATATATATATAGCACCCTGCTGTTGATACTGCTTACGGCATGTGTCGGTGAGGGTAATCTACGCTCCGGCGACACAACTGCGTTACGTGTCAGTGTCAGCACTGATGTGATGGCCACGCGAGTCACGCCTGCACTGTCGGAGGTGGCTTACACGTTGCCGTCTGGTGCTCAGATAGGTGTCACGGCGCAGAATACTGATGGAACGGTATATGGTCTGTCTGCCGCTATCACGACAAATATCCTTTATAGAGCTACTGGGACAGGCAGTCAACAGACATGGAACGCTACAAACCCCATCACTCTGACCCTTCAGAAGGCCCGAGTGTCGGCTTACTATCCTTATGGTTCCAACTTGAACCCCTCTGCCATCCCCATCACCTGTACAAATTCCTCGCCTGACTGGATGTATGCGGTATGGCAGACTGCATCAACGGGTGAAGAGTATATCAGCGAGCTCTATCCTGACGTGGCACTGACTTTACGTCATGCTCAGGCTGTGGTCGCAGTCCGGCTGACCTCCAACGGCTATACTGGAGAAGGACGTGTGTCCAGAATTGTTGTCAATGGCACCTTCGGACGTTCTGGAACCCTCAATGCCTATACCGGAGAATTGACAGATGTCACAAAGGCTACTATTACCGAGAACTATGCTTCGCCCGCAGCGTCTTTCTCTGATCCCGGCTACTGGACTGACCGTTGGTTCGTGATGCCTATTGAGGTAGACAGACCGCAGCTTATGACGTTTGTTCTGACAGTCGATGGCGCAGAATATCGCACTATCTCCAGTGCCATCTTCGAACAAGGTAAGATATATACTTTTAATCTCTCGCTGAACCCTGTGCAGCTTGATGTTACAGGTGTCGTCATCGACGAATGGAATACCACAGCCATGACTCCCGGTGCTTTGGTATATACCGACCCCAATGATGAGAACGAGGAGAAATATTCGGAAGGTAACAACAATGGCGGCAATACTGGTGGCGGTGGTAGCGGTACCAGCAACGACGATGGTGTCTATCTCTGCGATACTGAAGACGGCAACTATGAGATATGGATGGCTACGATGAACGTGGGTGCCGTCACCCCCGAAGGCTATGGCCATGCCTTCCGCTTTGGCGAGACAACACCATGGACAGCTAATATGCCTGACTATAACCTGTCCTTCACCGATGGCTATGTGCTGACAGCCACCGAGGATGCGGCTACCGTCTATATGGGTGAACCGTGGAGGATGCCGACGTATGAGGAATGGGAGCGTATTATCGGCCAGTGTACTGTCACCTATGAGGCCCCTGTCGCCAAGATTACCAGCACCAACGGCACGGATGTCGTCATCATTCCCTTGCCAGGAGCGGTGGACTACGATAACGAAAATGAAGGGGAATGTGGTTACTATTGGAGTTCCACCTACTCCAGGGTGGTTCCCGCAACCAATTGGCAGGCGGCTTATTCTGCTGCCTATGGCATCAACTTCGAGTATGTCTCTTATATCTCCCAGTTCTATAACGACATATTTGAGCAGGGCTCCAAGAACCCCTTCAATGTCCGAGCCATTAAGTTAGTCCCAAAGAGTTAAAAACAGCATGAAGATAAAAACCGTCATATCACTGTTGGTGCCCGTCCTCGGGTTGTTCCTGTTCGCAGCTTGCTCGCAGGACAGTGTTGGTATGTCTGATCCTGTCAACCATCTGGAGTTGAATATTGGCATTGACCAGCCCGACGATGCGACACGTGCTGCCGCACAGGTCACATCCACTTATTTCCCTACGGGCACCCAGTTGGGCGTCACTGTACAGAAGACAAATGGTACGGCCTATCCTTCTCACGAACACACCAACGTGTTGTTCTCGGCGATGAGTACTGGTAGTGCTCAGCAGTGGGCATCCACGGGTGTTGATTTGACTGCCGATGCCGCCCGTGTGTCGGCTTACTATCCTTATGACACCTCTTTCAACCCAGCAGCCATTCCTGTAGAATGTGATGCCCAGACCGACTGGATGTACTGTCCGTGGACAGATAAGGCAGCTAATAATGGTACCATCAATGAAGACAACCGGGTGGTGTCGTTGACCATGCATCATGCGCAAAGCGTCATCAAGTACCAGCTGACAAATGTCAGCTATACCAATGAGGGACAAATCTACCGTCTTGATATCAAGGGTAAGTTTGGCCGCAAGGGTGTCCTCAATAGTTATACCGGTGTTTTGTCCGATGTCGATGAGACAGCCTTCATCAGTGAACAATATGGCACGCCCTTGGACTTTAAAACCGATGGTGCCTCTAATCAGTGGTTTGTGTTGCCAACCCCGGGCGTCGGCGAACAGGAGGTTACACTTTATTTCTATATTGATGGTGTGGAATACCGGACGACGGTCACAGCCACCCTTGAGCAGGGAAAGGTGTACACTTTCAATCTGAGGATGAACGATACTTATCTCTCTGTAGCCTCTGTTGTGTGCGAGGCATGGACAGCGGGTCAGGACAAGTATAAGGAGATGATACCCTATATACCTGTCACCCCCTATAATGGTGTGCTGATGTATAGTGATGATGATTACGACTACTACTGGGCAGAATATAATGTCGGTGGAAGTCTCACCGAGCCCTTCGGAAAGTTCTACCGTCTTGGTGAGACCGCTCCGTTTACTTCCCAGTCAGTGCCCTATACTTTTGACTATAGCAATATTACCTATATCGCCCGGACAGAGTTCGATGCCGCGACTTGGAACATGGGTGATGACTGGCAAATTCCGTCGGAGAAAGACTGGCAGAATCTGGCATCGAAGTGCGATTATAGCGATTATGATGCTGACGTCAAAGGATATATCATCAGCAGTACGGAGCACCCAGGCAATCAGATTGTCATCTATTGCGCTGGCTTTGCCGATAGTAACACGGGAGAGCGGAAAAGCGATGGCTATGTAGGCCATTACTGGGCTGACTATGAGCCGGCCGACTATTATCAGGCAGGTTGGCGACGAATGGATTTTGAATATTCTTATCCATTCAATGAAAATATTATATATTCTTCAATCATCCCTACCCCTAAAAAGAGTGAGGCTTACTCTATCCGTGCCATTCGTAAAGTAGCAAAGAACTAAAGAAACAAGATATGAGAAAGGTAGTACATAGATACATCATCGCCGCGTCGTTTGCTGCAGTCCTGTTTGCCGCCTGCTCACAGGACCAGGAGCAGACCGGTGGCCGTCAGCCCCTTCAGTTGGAGGTGGCCATCGACGAACTGACACGTGCCGCCACGGTCTATAACACCGAGGGGACAACAGCTTTCAGCAACGGAGCCACCATTGGCGTCAGCGTCAGGAAGGCGGGGGAACCGCCGACGGTCTATGCCAATAATCCCATCAACATACCCTATACTACCAATGGCTCGGCATGGAGCGCTACAAACCCAATCCTGCTGACTATCGATGAAGCTGACGTTACTGCCTATTATCCATATAACAGTAACTATACGCCATCGGCCATTGCCGTTCGTGGCAGCGACAATGTGGATTATATGTATGCTGCATGGAAGTCTGATCAGACGAAATACACGAAGCCTCAGGTTTCACTGACCATGAAGCATGCCCAGAGCATCATTCGTGTGTCTCTTCGCAGTAAGACAAATGAGACACCGCGTCCAAACGTGACACGACTGATTCTGGAAGGCACAAACTTCGGACGCTCGGGAACCCTTAACACGACAACGGGAGTGTTCTCTAATATTGACGATGCAAACATCCGGGAGGACTATAGTCCTGCCACGGCCTTGTCAACGACAGCCGCCACCGACCAGTGGTATGTTATAACCAATGGCACGTCTAGCGATATAAAGATAACGCTGACCATTGACGGCGAGGAGTATACGGCGACATGGAGCAATATTACCTTCGAACAGGGAAAGATTTACAATTTCCCGTTGACCTTCGGTACGGCATTGCTCAAACCGTCGCCAGTCACCATCCAGCCGTGGAGTGCTGGCACCGTGGGGGCTGCCTCCACCGACATTCACCGTCTGCATCCCGATGAGACAGGTGTCTGGTTAGGCACTTACAATAGCGATGGAAAGAAAATATATTGGGCCACCAAGAACCTGAATGCCAGCGTTACCAAGGGAACCACCTATAGTGCACAAGGCGATTATTACCAGTGGGGACAGTACTTCCCGCGCTATCCGCAGTTCACGACATTGGACGAGACCACTAGCTACACACCAAGTAGCAACGGCGCCTTGATTTCTGAGGAAATAGGAAACGACCACACCCGTTATGCCTTCCTCACCCCTACGGGCTGGACTAATATGAAATTCTCGGAGTGGCGTATCCCTTCGTTGGAGGAGGTGGACGACCTGTTGGACAATAATGCCATCACCTGGACAACAGAGGCCTCAGGTGTCCGCGCCACCTATACTCCGACGCGTCAGAGCGTATTCTTCGGTTTTTCCGGCTATTTGGATGAGACTGGCATGCATTTCCAAGATTCTTATGTCTGCTTCTGGACTTGTAGCAAATATGTTGTACAAAACAATATGGCATGGCATGTGATGCTCTCAAAAACTTACCGTCAGGCTACGACACAGAAGATGTATTACGCGATGCCTATTCGCGCTATTCGTTATGAAGAGTAGATTCTACATATTCTATATGGTGGCACTCCTGCTGCTGACGGCTTGCTCCGATAGCGAGTCGCTAACAGGTATGCCTGCAAGCGATGAACTGCAGGTCTGTGTCGGTATCCAGACACGTGCTGCGTCAACCTATGACGCCGTCACCTTCGATGCCGGCAAGACCATTGGCATTTCCTTGGAGCAGACGGCAACCACCTATTCTCCCTTCCAGAACGTGGCTTATGCCACCGACGGCATGTCGTGGACGCCCGCCACAGGAGCCATCCAGCTTCGTGTTGGTGATACCGACACCCGTGGCGTGGCCTATTATCCTTATAAGAGCGGTACCAATCCTGCTGCCATCCCCATTACCTGTGATACATCGACCGACTGGATGTACTCCACCTGGTCGAACGTCGTCAATCGCCGCAACCATACCGCTGCTTTCCAGATGCATCACGCACAGACGGTCGTCGCTGTGGAGGTTAACTCCTCGGCCTATACCGACGTAGGCGATTTGACGGAACTCACCATAGAGAGCGAGGCTTTCGGCCTCGCTGGTACGCTTAATGCCACGACGGGCGTGCTTAGCGGTGTCAATACGGCTGACATCACTCAGAGCTATGCACCGGCTGCCAATGTCAGGGCGGCAACGGCGTTCACCGACCAGTTCTATACGCTCACCACGGGCGAGGAAGCGGTCGTTACCTTTACGCTGACGCTTGATACCCGAACCATCCGGGGCGCGTCACTCCCCATTCGGTTTGAACAAGGTCGTTGCTACACCTTTGAGGTGGTCGTCAACAACGGCTGGCTCGCCGTGCGCCGTGTGACGATAGTGCCTTGGGATACGACTCATCAGGCTGACAAGGAGGAATTTATAATTCAAGAACCAGTATAATAGAAGCGAATGTCGAAGAAAGGTTATATATATGCTCTGATAATGGTTGTCTGTAGTCTGCTGACGGCCTGCACCGGCGAGCAGTCGCAGTTGCAGGGCGGACAGGTCTTGTTGGGCATCACGGCCGACATCTCGCCCCGGATGACGCGCAGCGGCGGCCTCACCAATCAGCCTGACATGGCCGTGGCTTTTGGCAATGCCGAGACCATCGGCGTCACAGCGCTCAACACCGATAATACCGTCTACGAGACCGGTGGCACGTTGCATAGCAACAAGCCCTTCACTAGCCATGGAACGGGTGATGTCCAAAAGTGGCGTGTGCCCGATGATCAGGGTATTCCTCTTCCAGAGGATGGCACATCGCTCAAGGTCTTTGCCTATTATCCATATAACAGTGACTACGACCCGGCGGCAATTCCTGTCACTTGTACCAACGATGCAGACCAGAGCCCGTCTCCCGACTGGATGTATGGTGAGGGCGCCAATGTGGTCAACACCACCAAGCCTTACACCTCCATCGCCATGCACCATGCTCAGACGGCTATTCGTATATCCCTGTCACGTGAGGATGCAAACGGCAAACCTGCCTATACCGGTCCTGGTAAGGTGGAACGTACAACACTGACGAGCAGTGGCTTCCGCACCTCTGGCACCATGAATACATTGGTGTATCCGGCCGCTTTGGACTTCGGTACTGCCGACGCCAATACCTTTACGGTCGACTACAACGGCAAGGAACCTGTCATCGCGGCCTCTGGTGAGGCTACCGACCTTTACTATTACGTGCTGACGACCGGTACGGAGGGCAGTATCGTTATTCACATGACTATCGATGGTGCTGAGTTCGAACTCTCAACGGCTGCCCTGACGCTTCAAGACGGACATGTCTATCATTTCCAACTGGTGATTACCGATCGCCTGCTTATTATCCAGAGCGTTACGATTGCAGCATGGGGCGATCCCGTCAATATCAGCGATGTCTCACAGCTGTCCTTGGAGAATACGGGCTTCTCGTCCAGCATCCCCGGCATAGACATGGGCGTGGTTGATGCGAAGGGTAATAAGGTGCTTTTCGCGCCATATAACTTAGGTACGACAGAGCCGACGGAGTTAGGCAATCTTTATCAGTGGGGCTGCCAGACACCTGTTGCCGATGCGACCTTCGATGAAGCTTTCAGTCATTGGGAGGCATATCGCGATAACTATCCTTCTTTCCTCAATGAATTGCCAGTCGATATTAGTGGCAATCCGCAGTATGATGCCATCGTCGGACAGACTGAGGACAACGAAGACTGGATGAGCTGGCGCATACCCACCTATGATGAGTACAGGCAGCTGGCCGACAAGAATAAATACGACGTCATCGACCTGACTAATGGCGGAGGGCATACTGACTATCCTCAGTACGGCACTGCCAAAGGCTACGTTATTGTAAGGAAGGCCGACCGCACCAAGCAGCTCTTCATCCCTCAGGTAAGTGACTTTACGCTGTTGTGGACCAGTACTCCCGTCGACGACTCGGCAGCGAATGCTGCCCATTGCTGGCTTATCCATGAAGGCGAGATTATCAAGGATGCGCCAGGCAACATTTTGGGACGTTATACCCCATTGCCCATTCGTCCTGTTAGAACTGTAGAATAATGAATATGAAGATTATCAAGACCTGTTCCGTCCTGTTGGCAGTCCTACTGCTTGCCGCCTGCTCTTCTGAGGAGACGACAGACGGTGTATGGGCACGTCTTGGCCTCAATGTGAGCATCGGCACACCGACACGTGCTGTCTATGAGATGACGCAGGCCACACTCAACAACGCCACAGCCTTTCCCGACGGCACCACCATCGGCTTGAGTGTCAGTGATGCCGATGGTACGGTATATACGACTTCGAACACACCTTATACGCTTAACGGCACCGTGTGGGAAGGACAGGACATTTGGCTCAACGGAACTCCTGCCATGGTCTCCGTCTATCATCCCTATAGTGCCACCGCCAACCCGAAGGCCATTCCCGTTGACTGCACTGCAGGCGTCGACTACTTGTATGTGCCCTACGATGCTAACCGTACCGTTGACAATTACCGCCCGTGGGCCAATCTTGAGATGCACCATGCCATGAGTGTCTTCCGTCTCTCGCTGGTCAGTAACATCGGCACGGCCATCATCTCTACCGTCGAACTGTCGGGCGAGGGCATCCGTAAGTCGGGCTTCCTCGATACGACAACGGGCGTGATGACCTTCCCCACATCTACCGCCACAGACTTGCTCCGTGCCAGTGACCTGGATATCAACATCTCGCATGACAGAAATCATCCCACCACCATCGATTTCTTTGTGCTGCCTACAGGCGTCGACAATAGTAACCTCATCATCAACATTGCCATCAATGGCAAGAGCTATACCGCTACCGTCAACAACCGCCCCTTCAGTCAGGGCAAGATTTACCAGTTCCCTTTAGAGGTTGGCGAGGGTCGTCTGCTTACCGTCAGCAGCATAGTAGCCATGGAGTGGCGTGAGGGAACCATCAATCCCAATAACGAACCCTTCGATGTCGTGGCCGATACCGATTAAGACGAGAATAAGACATGAGATATAGGAATATCATATACATCTTGGCACTGTCTGCCGTGCTTGCCTCCTGCTCCAGCGATCAGGAACCGGCGAGTGAGCCCCGTGCCGCCTTGCAGCTGAATGTCAGTATGGCTGGCGAGACCACCCGTGCCCTCAAGACGGAGTTCGCTACAGGTGATAACATTGGCATCAGCCTCATTGGTGCTGACGGCTCCACCAATGTGTACAACCAAAAGAATATGTATTATACCTATTACGAAACCTCGGGATGGCGTCCGGGAAATGCCACTGCCTATACTCAGGGCACGACAATCAATTATTATTCTCATGTCGATGTGCTGACCTATGACTATGCCAAGGTGTCTGCCTATTATCCTTATCGGAGGGGAGCCGACATCGACCCCGAAGCCATTCCAGTCTCTTATACCCCCGGTACAGGTTCAAGTCAGACGGACTGGCTCTTTGCCCCCTATAGCGATTTCGATGGTGTCAACAAGCCCTTTGTCAACTTTGCCAATCCCACGGCCAACCTTGAGATGCGCCACGCTCATGCACTCATCTGCCTACAGCTGACATGTGACAGGGATGATTATGGTTATCTCTCGTATGTCACCATTGATGGCGACATGGGACTGAATGCCACCTTCAACTCTACTACGGGAGTATTCTCGGAGGTGGAGAGGGCAGAGACCTTCGGCAAGAAGTCGCCACGTTATAATCCGACGACGACCAATGGACCACAGTCGCTGACATGGATGGTGATTCCCTATACCACCAGTCCCATCACGATCACCATTACAGGCAAGATACGCAATGAGACGCTGACGGCCACCGTGCCCAATGTGTTGATTCGTTCTGGTTACAAGATAAACATCCCCGTACTTATCAAGACGGATAATATCACCACCTCGTTGGTTGTCAGTTCTGTCAAGATAGAGGAGTGGACGACAACAGACCAGACGGCCAAGGAAACGACACCCATCAACAACTGAGAAACGTATGAGACATAAGATACTCGACATCCGCATCCACGTGCTGCTCATGGCACTCTTGCTGACAGCCTGCTCACAGGACGAGCAGACGGCTGGCGAGAAGGAGATGCTGCGCATTGCTCAGGTGACGACGGATGTCGCCATTACCCAGGAGCCGATGACTCGTGCTTACCAGGACTTCCCCAATGGAACATCGTTAGGCATCAGTACGCAGGACTATGACGGTCGTACCCGTTTCTACAACGACCGTAACGTGCCCTATACCTACGACACCTCCAACAGCTATTATCGCTGGACCTCCACACAGGGCATACCGCTCATCGACTATGATGCCGCTGTCTCGGCCTATTATCCCTATACCGAGGGTGTTGATCCTGCCGCCATTCCTGTCACTACGGCTGTTGACTGGATGTGTGCCCCGTGGCAGACGAGCATGTATCCTAATGCAAGTGAACCGACGGCCATCCGCCGCGGCAATATGGGTAATGGCTCGGGAACTGGCATCTATCTCTACTTGCATCGCATCGCCTCACAGATTCGCCTGCATCTCGACC